>Ga0156080_155_pt1 | contig 38296 bp, 33 predicted proteins | sample RifCSPlowO2_02_FD_107733 | JGI IMG/M metagenome (GOLD analysis project Ga0156080, IMG submission 107733) | Planctomycetes bacterium RIFCSPLOWO2_02_FULL_50_16
TGATTATCATCTTATGCTTCTTCCAAAGCTTATAAGAGAGAGGATGCCCGACGTTCCAATAGGTTTCTTTCTTCATACTCCTTTTCCATCTTATGAGATATTCCGGCTTCTTCCGGGAAAATGGCGCAGGGAGATACTTATGGGGCTCTTGGGAGCGGATTTTATAGGTTTCCATACGCAGGACTATTCTCAATATTTCTTGAGGTGCGTCCTTCGTATCTTGGGTTATGAGCACGACATGGGGAAGATTATTGGAGAAGGGCATATTGTCAGAGTGGATACATTACCGATGGGTATAGATTTTAATAAGTTTCATAATGCGGTGAATAGCCCTGAAGTACAGAGGGAGAGGTACAATCTTAAAAAAACGTTGGCAGATTCTAAGGTTATTTTTTCTGTAGACCGCTTAGATTATACGAAGGGTGTCATCAACCGTATTCGGGGCTACGAAATCTTCCTTGAGAAAAACCCACAGTGGCACAAAAAGGTGACTTTTATTTTGGTGCTCGCTCCTTCCCGTATAGGGATGGAACATTACCAACGGACAAAAAAGCAGATAGACGGGCTTGTAGGAGAAATTAATGGGAGATTTAGCAGCATCGACTGGACACCATTATTATACCAATACGGGTTTCTGCCTTTTTACCCCTTAATTGCTCGATATAGTATTAGCGATGTTGCTTTGATTACCCCTTTGAGAGACGGTATGAATCTCGTGGCAAAGGAATACATTGCGACCAGAGCAGAACAGACAGGTGTTTTAATTTTGAGTGAAATGGTAGGTGCTTCAAAAGAACTCGGAGAAGCAATCATCATAAATCCAAACAGCCGGGAGGAAATCGCAAAAGCCATACAAGAAGCACTGGAAATGCCCAAAGAAGAACAGATAAGGCGCAACACAATTATGCAAAAACGACTGAAGTGTTACGACGTAATTCAATGGGCAGAGGATTTTATTTCTGGGGTATTCTCCGTCAGAGAGGAACAAAAGAAATTCAATGCCAGATTATTGAGTACTCATGTTAAGGGGCAACTGGTGAGAGATTTTGGTAAGGCCGATAGAAGACTTCTTTTCCTAGATTACGACGGAACGCTTGTTCCTTTTGCGGGACATCCAGAAATGGCAGGACCAGATGAGGAAGTTTTAAACCTGCTAGATCGCCTTTCAAAATATCCTCAAATTGATGTCGTTCTAACGAGTGGCCGAGACAAAGGTACGCTTCAAAGGTGGTTCGGTATGCTTAATATAGATTATATAGCCGAGCATGGCGCATGGATTAAGGAAAAGGGTGAAGATTGGAAGTTAACGGGGGCTCTGGCGACAGACTGGAAACCACACTTGCTTCCTATACTTAAGATGTATGCAGATAGGGTTCCAGGCTCATTTGTGGAAGAAAAAGAATTTTCTATCGGCTGGCATTATCGGAGGAGCAACCCCGAATCAGGTTCTCTTCAAGCAAGAGAACTCACAGATGAATTAATCAATTTTACCGCTAACATTGACGTTCAGGTGCTGCAGGGAAGTAAAGTAGTCGAGGTTAGAAACGCTAGTGTGAACAAGGGTGTTGCTGCCATGCATTTTATTTCAAGAGGTTCGTTTGACTTTATATTGGCAATTGGAGACGACTCGACAGATGAAGACCTGTTTAAAATGCTTCCAGGAACGGCTTATTCAATTAGAGTTGGGATGACTTCATCTCACGCCAGATTTAATCTGCGTAATTATGTAGAAGTTCGAAAGTTGATCGAAGAACTTATAAAATGAACACGCCATTTCATTTTCATACACAGTTCCATCTCGTTACTTTGTTAGGTCTCAAGGCAAAAAATTCCATTGAATTATTAGATGGGATAAAAAAGGTGCCTCCGTCTTCTATTTATTATCATACACATAGATTCCTACAACAACACCACTACCTTTCCCCCGAACCTCCAAACGACTTTGCCTATTGGCTGACCAATATTCTTAATCTGAAGAGATTGGGGGAGGCGTTTGCTAGTGTAGATACTGTCAGTTTTGCAAACATGGAAGAATTGAGGAGTGATTTTATCAAGATTTTGACTGAGTATATTTCTGAAGGGCGGTACGTTGCTGAGTGTCAAGCGGGCGAAGAATTTCACTTTATGGCATGTAAGACGTTTGTGCTTCCCATGCCATATGTTGCACATAACTTACGAGAATTCGCTGAGATCCTAGATAAAATAAGCATCGACTCTCTCTATTTTCATATGTTTGAAGCGCCGAGGCGACTGGGGAGGCAAGAAAATGACTTCTCAATGTGGTTCAAAAGTATTGGAGAGAACGAACTTGCAAAAAGAGTTTCGGGTTATGACCCATACACTATGACCTTAGAAAGTTTAAGACAAAGAACTGTTGGTACAGTGAGGAGATATGCCAAGTATTAGTGATTATGTACCTATTATTGGTCAAAGTACAATAGATGAACTGTTTCTTTTGGCTGAAAGACTCAAGGGTAAAGCCATACAAAATATTAACTCGACTTCTGTTGGCGGTGGCGTAGCCGAAATTCTCACGAGGATGATTCCCCTGCTAAAACAACTCGGGATCGACGCAAGATGGGATGTCATAAAGGGTAATGAGAAATTTTTTGGCATCACAAAAAATGTTCACAACGCCCTGCACGGCGTAAATATACAGATACCCCCTGAAGATTTGGAATACTTCTTGCAGGTAAACAATGAAAATGCAGCAGAGATTAATTTTTATGGCGATATATTGTTTATTCACGACCCGCAACCGATTGCCCTGATTGAGAAGAAAAAAGACATTGCCAGGAAATGGATCTGGAGATGTCACATTGATTTTACCGATCCAAGTCCAGATATCATGAACTTTTTGAAGCTTTACATCGAAAAATATGACTGTGCCGTCTTTTCTGCGCCAGCTTTTTCAAGAGATATTTGCATACCTCAGATGCTCATTTCACCCTCCATTGACCCATTAAGTGACAAAAACAAAGAGTTGCCGGAAGAGACAATTCGTACGATTCTGGAGCGTTTTGGAATTGATAAAGAACGTCCGATTGTTACTCAAATTTCTCGCTTTGACTATTTAAAAGACCCGCTAGGCGTTATAGAAGCATACAAAAAAGTCAAGAAATACGTTGATTGTCAACTTGTTCTCGCCGGTGGTGGCGCTACCGACGACCCGGAAGGATTAAAAGTCTTAGAAGAAGCAAAATCAATGGCATCTGGTGACCCTGATATCCACGTTATCTTTCTTCCTCCGGCAAGCGACATAGAAATAAACGCATTGCAGAGGGCATCGACTGTGGTACTTCAGAAATCACTGAAGGAAGGTTTTGGCTTGACAGTTGCTGAGGCGCTATGGAAAGCAAAACCAGTTATAGCGTCCGCCGTGGGAGGTATCCCGCTGCAAATAGCGCACGGATATTCTGGAATTCTCACTTATTCAATTGACGGGACCGCATACTACCTGAAACAGCTAATCAATGAACCAGAATATGCAAAGAAACTTGGTTTAAATGGCAAAGAACATATAAAGAATAATTTTCTTGTCACGCGCCATATTCAAGACTATCTACTCCTTTTTCTTTCACTATACCACGAAGGTGATGTGATTCATCTGTGAGTGGCGCTTAGGCATTTGGATGATGGAGTCCTTTAGCGGCGTATAAATGTGTGGACAGTTCTTCTTTGTACTCATCAAACTTGTCCCTCGGTTACAACTTCTGTACCGAACCGTTAAACTCGATTATAGAACAACCTGACGTTTATGATTCCAATAATAATTTTGTTAATAGTCTTTGTGCTGATTGCCATAAGGCAGGTGGGAAATCTCAGACTGCAAATATGGCAGATAATGCTGTCCGGCGCCCTGGCCGTCTTACTCACCAGACAAATTTCTCCAACAGACGCCTTGAAGGCAATAAATATTGACGTAATCTTGTTCTTATTCGGGATGTTCGTTGTAGGGCAGGCCCTTGAGAAAAGCGGTTATCTTTCCCATCTATCCTATAAGTTCTTTAAAAGGGCGAAATCCGTGGATTCCTTGATACTGTTCATACTGTTTGGCATGGGCGCAGCCTCGGCATTCTTGATGAACGACACCCTGGCAATTATAGGAACGCCCGTTGTTCTGCTCCTTGCCAAAAAGCACGAAATGTCGCCAAAACTTTTACTGCTTACTCTGGCCTTTGCAATAACGATAGGCAGTGTCATGAGCCCCATAGGAAATCCGCAAAATATCCTGGTTGCAATCTACGGTAACGTCAGAAACCCATTTGTTGCCTTTTTCGAATTTTTGTTCATACCGACAATCATAAATTTATTTTTAGCTTACTTATTGCTAAAGACTTTTTATAAGGACCATTTTCACAGCGACATATTAAATCATTCCCAGGAACCGATTAAAGACCACAACCTTGCGGTCCTCTCCAAGATTTCTCTGGGCCTGATAGTTTTCCTGGTGCTGGTCAAGATTGCAACCGTGTTTTTAGATGCACAGATTGATTTTAGGTTGACATATATTGCGTTAATCTCGGCGCTTCCTGTTCTGGTGTTCAGTCCGAAGAGATTAGACATAATAAAGGAACTGGACTGGCACACCTTAATCTTTTTTGCGGCAATGTTTGTCCTGATGCAGAGTGTATGGAACAGTGGATTCTTTCAAAACATCATAACATCCCTGAATGTCAATATCGTCTCTGTAGCTATGATTTTGGCGGTAAGCGTAATTCTAAGCCAATTAATTTCTAACGTCCCCCTGGTCGCTCTGTATCTACCCCTGCTTCTCCATGCCGGCGCCTCGACCAAAGAGATAATGGCTCTGGCCGCGGGAAGCACAATTGCAGGCAACTTCCTCATTCTGGGGGCGGCAAGCAATGTAATAATAATACAAAATGCGGAGAAGAGGGCGGGCGAAACCCTGACGTTCTTAGAATTCGCCAAGGTCGGGGTTCCATTAACGGTTCTTAATATCGCAGTTTACCGGTTATTTCTAAATCTGCTTTAATGCCCCAGTGAACAGCCACAAGACGTAGGGACGGGTCTAAAGACCCGTCCGTAACTCAGGGAAAGATTCCTAAGAAGGTGGTCCACCCAGAGGTGTTTAAGGTGCTTGGGGGTAGTTATTACAATATATCTGGTGCCAGAGGTGGGAGTCGAACCCACACGGGCTTGCGCCCACTGGATTTTGAATCCAGCGCGTCTTCCGGTTCCACCACTCTGGCACTCGTGCAGTATTTATAACAAATCTGGCGACCCAGTCACGTAGAAATACCCGCTGTTTACCACTCCGCTTGAATACACTATCTCACAAATTGTCCTTTGCCACCCGCAGGGCTAAAGCCCTGCGATACCCCAATATTAAGTATGGGGGGCACGTTGCAATGTGCCCCCCACCTTTTTTGTACTTAAAAGAAATCTTAAAAAAGCCTGTGCGACCTCCTCTTCGACCGAGGAGGACCAAGTATCTCACTCATAACAATGGCCCTCTGCAGATCGTCTTTCGGGAGTCTATCTGGCAGCGATACCACCTTATGCCTTACTTTTGGTTCATGTACGTCTATTATAGGTAGAGGCTCTAGTATTCTTCGCTCAGCGGGCTTTTGAGGTTTAGGCGCAGGAGGCGGTTGTGCCTCTTTGACTTTGACCCGTTTTATACGTATATGCTGAGGCGGCCTCTCCTCTGTGACTATTTCAGGCCCTTCCTCTCCAACCATCATGCCTTCAAGGGCCTTTTTCAACTCCTCCACGAAGGTGTGACGCTTCCTCTCTGTTACGGGCTTTCTGGCCTCTTCTCTCTGTTCCGTCCGCCACCTGAAGAATGCCTTTATCAGGCTTCCCCCGAAGAGGAGCAGGAATAATACGGCCCATATAATAAGGTCCATGCTTCTTTCCATCAGAGAAAAACCCCCTAAGTATGGGACACGTCACCGGAGGATTTCGAGATAGACTTTCGCATCTCAGTATCGGCCTGTATGTTTCTCAGGTGATAGTAGTCCATTATCCCCAGGTTACCTTCCCTGAACGCCTGTGAAATGGCCTTGGGTATCTCAGCTTCTGCCAGCACCACCTTTGCGCGGTTTTCCGAGACCAGGGCCACCATCTCCTGTTCACGCGCTACCGCCATAGCCCTGCGCTTCTCCGCCTCTGCCTGTGCCACGCGCTTATCGGCCTCGGCCTGGTCTGCCTGGAGCTTTGCGCCTATGTTCTCTCCCACGTCAACGTCTGCAATATCAATGGAAAGTATCTCAAACGCCGTTCCGGCGTCGAGGCCCTTTTCCAGCACTACCTTGGAAATGAGGCCCGGATTCTCAAGCACTTTCTTGTGAGTCTCCGCCGAACCGATGGTGGATACAATACCCTCTCCAACGCGTGCGATAACCGTCTCCTCTGTAGCTCCGCCAACCAGTCGCGGCATGTTGGCTCTGACAGTGACACGTGCCTTAACCTTTAGCTGTATTCCGTCCTTGGCCACGGCGTCTATGGTCTGCCGTCCCCTTTTAGGGTCTGGGCAATCAATAACCTTGGGGTTGACGCTGGTCCTTACCGCATCGAGCACGTCACGGCCTGCCAGGTCAATGGCGCAGGCCTGTTGAAAGGAGAGGTCTATATTGGCCTTGTTGGCGGCTATAAGAGAGCGCACTACATTTGTAACATTGCCCCCCGCCAGGTAGTGGGCCTCCAACAGGGGGGTGTCTATCTCGATGCCGGCCTTTTTGGCCATTATTCTAGACTCCACTATAATCCGTGCCTTCACCCTCCTGAGGGTCATGCCAACCAGTTGTATGAGTGATACTGGCGCGCCTGAGGCCAGGGCCTGTATATAAAGCCATCCGTACTTAAACAGCAGCAGGAGCAGGAAAAGGAGTATTATTCCGGCAAATATCACACCTACTACCGCGAACTGCTTTGGTATAACTAGTGGTAATTGTTCCATTTCTCTACCTTCCTACCGGCTCTCGGCCCTATTCGCTACCTCCGCAGGCCATCACACAGACAGCCGGTTAAACGGATTTAACTATAACCCTGTTTCCCCGTACTTCTACTATCTTAATCCTCGTATTCTTAGAAATCATCTCACCGCGGGTCACCACGTCCACCCTCCTGCCGTCTATGCCGGCTATGCCCGTGGGGTGGAGGTCCGTTAGAGCAACACCTTCTTGACCCATGAGTTTACCAAACTCGCCTGGTGGGTTAAAGCCTGCCTCAGAAACGGTTACCGCAAAGGTTCTTGAAGCCAGTCTATACCAGAGCAGGACAAATATGGGAATAGATACTATGCCGACGGCAACCATAATGTGACCTGCATTCGAGGCGCCTATCTGATATGTCCAGTATATGCTCGCCAACACACAGATGACACCACAGATTCCCACTATCATACCGGGAATAAGAATCTCCACAAATACAGCCGCAAGGCCCACTACAAATAAAAGTATTAATTGTGTCTGAGTCATATCGGCCTCACAACCACCCTGTTACCCTGAACCTCTACCACCTCTACCATCTGGTTAGCCTCGATGTATTCGCCCCGCGTGACTACGTCCATCACCTCTCCTCCGAAATCCGCCCTGCCTGAGGGTCTCAGTGTACTAAGGGCATAGCCCCTCTTTCCTATAAGGGTTCCCTTGGAAACAACCGGCACCGTCTCAAAGCCGAGCGCAGCCTCCTCAGAGGCCCTCAACACCAATCGGCCAAAAAGCGGCATACCGGGCAGGTATCTAAGCAATATCGCCATGACAACTATACTGCCAATCATGCTCGCAAAAATCTGGAGGAGGTTTATGCGCAGCTCTTCATAGTGGTAAGGGGTCTGGGGTACAAGAAAGTCCTGAAATGCCAGCACCAGCCCCACCAACATTAAGGCAATGCCGGCAAGACCAAAAAGCCCGGAGCCGGGGAGCACAAGCACCTCCACTGCAAGGAGCATCATGCCCAGCGCAAAGATAACCATCTCCGGCACCTCCGCCAGACCCACCATGTATTTGCTCAAGAACACGGTCGCAAGACACAAGACGCCAATCATGCCCGGCAGTCCCACACCCGGGGTCTTGAGCTCCATCCAGATGGCTACCAGGCCGACGCCCAGGAGTATGGGTGCAATACTTTCTAAGAAACGTACCATATCTTCAGACCAGTTGACCTCAAGCGTCTCCGCCTGCTCGGCCTTTATGCCGTACTGTTCCAGCAGCTCATCGCGGTCTTTTACTATATATTTGGCAAAGCCGTACTCCTTGGCCTCTCCGGCGTGCATTGTCAGCAGTTTGCCCTTCTCTATAATAAGCTTCTTCGACTTTATCTTTTTTGTTTCTTCCTCAGTCATCTCCTTAAGTTCTCTGTCGGTGACAAAGCGGCCTTCGGGCGAATCTTCGGTAACTATATAGTAAACCTCCATCTCGCTGGTTACCATGGCCTCTGCTAAATTGGTGGGATAGCCGTTTTTTTCGGCAAACTTTCTGAATTTTGTCCTCAGCACGGTCTGTATCTTTTCTCCCGCCGTCTTATATCCCCCCTCTGCCGAGGGTATGATGGGTTCGCAGTCTCCGATTTCAGCCTGGGGTCCCATCGCTATCTCGTTACAGGACACGGCTATAAGGGCGCCCGCAGAAATGGCCTTCTTGGGTATATAGGCCACTGTCCTTACCTCTTCGGGGATGCCCGCTATATGTTCGGATATATCAAAGGCGGGTTCAAGTCTCCCGCCATACGTATCTATCTCGAAGATTATGCGCGTAGGTTTTTCTGCAAGGGCAATCTTTGTACGCCTCTCGACAGAGCTGTACAAACCCCCGTCAATCATGCCCTCCAGGGATATGAAAAAGACCTTTTCCTGTGGCGTAATTTCCTCCTGGGCAGTTATAAGTATAGGACAGACCAGGAGGAGTATGAGAAGAAACGGGAAACAGGAAAGATTTTTTTGCATAAGCTAGAATTAATTCCTTAGTAAACCTTTGCCTTTAAGTCTAAAAATATTCTAATCCCGTTTTTTCGTAAGGGCAAGTTATTTCTTTATTTGTAAGTAATAAGGCAGTATAACCTCGGAGTATCAAAGCGGGGTTGAGATGCATCTTGCATTATAAACCGTAGGGGCAGGTCTTGTCCGCCAGCGGCGGATTCGCCTGTGGAGAACGCCTGCCCTGCAGGGGCGCAATAAATTGCGCCCATCCTGTAGCTGCCCCATTTATGGGGCATTATAGGTCCGATAAATCGGGTAGGGGCGAACCTGTGTGTTCGCCCTGGGCAGACACGCAGGTCTGCCCCTACAGAAGCCCGACGCTACAAAACATCCACAAAGGGTAGACAACGAAGCAGGGGCGAGGTAACCTCGCCCCTACAATAGAAAGGTGCATCGAGGCGCACCACGGGTTATTTCCCTCCCCCTCGATGGGGGAGGGAGGTGGGGGTAACCACTGATTAAATCAGGGGCACCCTCCCCCTTACCCCCTCCCCTCAAGGGAGGGAAAAGCTTTTTGTGTAGGGACAGGGCTTGCTCCTGTCCGTGCGGACTAGACAGTAGTTGGGAGATATAACATTTGGTAAAAAATCCAAAAAATACACCTAATAAGCTACTGAAAGACAAACTCAGCAAGTCTCTAGGCCCGCCGACATTAGCATTCCTCACATTGCCCCCATTGTCTATTCTTACTGAACACAAAGATTTCCTGATATTAGCGGTACTTATATTATTTATCATAGTAATAATGCGTGTCTTTCCCGGATTTAAAAGAATTAAAGCCTGGCTTCCTTGGGTGGGTGTAGAGGTCGAGAGGGAATCGCAAGAAAAGACGTCTGGAAATATAGGCATAAAAGACGTTGACAGTATCAAAACACAAGGATCGGTAATAGGACAGCAGAACATCGGTACATCTGGAGACATATATCAGGGCCACACCACTATAATCTACGAAACATCACCTGAATTGGAGAAACGGGTTGTAAAACTAGAAGAAACCATAAGACAGTTACCTCCATCCACTTCAGTTTCTCAAGAAGAAACAGATACATGCATAAATACATTAAGGATGCAATTAGCAGCCAGGAATTATGAACACCTGGATGATGCCATGAGAGAGTTGATACATGAGGGCCATGTAAACATGTTAAAAAAAGTCTTGATAGTCTTGGGAGAACATGTGGTAGATGAATCAGAAACACACGCAAAAGAGAGGGAGGCGAACGCTGAGAAATTCGCAAAGCGGGTAACTGAAATAGGTAAATATGCATGTCGCAAGAAAGATATAAAGTCTTGGGAAAATTCTATACGATGGCTGATAGGTCTTAGGCAATATTTCAATGATAGGCAATTTAGACAAGCAGAGGATATATTCAACAACAGTGTGGGTGAGCTCTATAGTTATGGGTTAGAGCACTTTTTGGAGGAAAAATGAATAAAAAAGCACCTAAAGAGACGACCTCTGACATAGCTAGAATCAGTCTTATAGCGGGCGATAATTTCTTTGATATCGCACAGGTCAAAGCTGAAGGGCGCGAAGAAAATCAGATAAAGGCCATAGAAGCATATAAAAGGTCCCTCAGCTTTTACACGTTTAAAGATCATCCATATGACTATGCTACTACACAGAACAACCTGGGCAATGCATACGGCAACCTTGCAGGGGTGAGGGACAAGGAGAAGAACCTGGGGCTGGCAATTGATGCATACAGAGAGGCCCTCAGGGTGTACACCTTTGAGGCATTTCCCACCTACTATGCTGGCACACAGAACAACCTGGGCGCTGCATACCAGAGTCTTGCAGGGGTGAGGGACACGGAGAAGAACCTGGGGCTGGCAATTGATGCATACAACGAGGCCCTCAGGGTGTACACCCTTGAGGCATTTCCCACCTACTATGCCGCTACACAGAACAACCTTGGCAACGCATATAGTAACCTTACATGTGTAAAAGATAAGGAGAAAAACCTGGCTGAGGCACTAAAGGCATTTAACGAGGCACTCAAGGTACGCACCCTCGAATCATCTCCCCTTGACTACGCCATGACACAGAACAACCTGGGCAATGCATACGGCAACCTTGCAGGGGTGAGGGACAAGGAGAAGAACCTGGGGCTGGCAATTGATGCATACAGAGATGCCCTCAAAGTACACACCCTTGAGGCATTCCCAACCGATTATGCCACGATACAGAACAACCTGGGCAATGCATACAAGAGTTTCTCATCGGTGAGGGACCCTGAGAAGAACCTGAAACTGGCCATTAAGGCATACAATGAGGCACTGAGGGTGTGCACCCTTGAGGCATTCCCGGTTAATTATGCAGAAACAAAATTCAACGTTGGCCTTTTTTATCTGGATAAGGCAGAGATGTATGCAGAAAAAGGGGATACTGCACGAGTAAAAGAGTCTCTCAAGGAATCAGAGGAGGCATTTACAGAGAGCCTTAAGGTGTTCAAGAAGGAGAATATGAAGGATTTGACGGAAAGGGCGGAAAAGATGCTTGCGGTTGTCAGGAATCGCCTCAGCCAGATAAAGTAGGGGCACACTGCGGCGTGCCCTGCAAATGGTCGAGCAAGCCTTCGGCCCGAGGCTTCGGCAAGCTCAGCCCATGAGTCTATCAAAGGGCTCAGGCCGAGGGCTCGACCGCTACAAAGCTAATAAAGGTAGACAACGAAGTTTACTTCGTTGATCAACGACCTAAAGGTCGTTGTCTACCGAAGACGTTTTATTCCCCTCCCTTGATGGGAGGGGGAAGGGGGAGGGTGCAGTTGCCCAATTTATGGGGCATTAGAGGCTCGATAAATCGAGCAACTACAGGGTGGGAGCGAGGGTTGCCCCTACAAAATTATTACACGAGGTCTTTCCCGGTGAGGAGGCGGTATGCCTCAAGATATTTCTCGGTGGTCTTTCTTACCACCTCGTCCGGCAGGGGCGGCGCAGGCGGCGTCTTGTCCCAGCCGGTGGACTCCAGATAATCCCTCACGTACTGCTTATCAAACGACGGCTGAGGACGGCCGGGCTGATAGCCATCCAGGGGCCAGAAACGGGATGAGTCGGGCGTAAATACCTCATCTATCAGGATGAGTTCCTCTCCCAGAAACCCCCATTCAAATTTTGCATCGGCTATGATGATTCCCCTTTCCAGGGCATACCGGCTGGCCTCAACGAATATGGCGATGCTTTTATCCACGGCTTCCTGAGCGACTTCCTTGCCGACCATTTCTATCATACGTTTCATAGGGATATTCAGGTCATGACCGCCCTCGGCCTTTGTAGCCGGGGTGAAGATGGGTTCGGACAACTTATCCGATTGTCTAAGCCCCCGAGGCAGTTTAATGTCCTGAATACCTCCTGTTTCCTCGTATTCCTTAAAGGCTGAGCCGGCAAGATACCCCCTGACCACACACTCAACTGGCATAGGACACGTCTTCTTAACCAGCATGGTCCTTCCCCGCAGGGCGTCGCTAATTGTGCGCCCCAAGACATTGCCAAAAGGCGCCAGCCCTGCATCCTTCCCTCCCACCGCCCCCATCTTTCCAATATCGGAGGTTATGAAATGAGACGGGGTTACGTGTGCAAGTTTCTTGAACCAGAATTCCGAGAGGGCCGTCAGCACCTTCCCCTTGTAAGGGATGCCGGTCGGGACTACCACGTCGAACACGGAAATCCTGTCTGTGGCGATAAAGATTAGATTTCCATCATACTCGTATACGTCTCTGACCTTTCCCTTCTTGAAGAGGGTGAGGTTGGGGAGGGCAGTCTCCAGGACGACGGTATCGTCTTTTTTCACTTTGCGATGTATTTTGAGGCGAGGCCGTTCAGCGATATGTGCGGTGAAAGTCTCTCACAAATCCTCTGCACGCCCCTCAGGTTGGGCTTCAGGGACAGGGCTATATTCAGATACGTGGCGGCCGAATAATAGTCACCCATCTTTATATAACACTCTGACATCTTCTTATGTACGTTGGCCCGCTCACCATTATCCAGTTCAAACTCCAACACCCTTTCGTAGTACGTAAGGGCCTTTTCCGGACCGGTATTTCTGGTTAGATAGCGGCAGTAGATGCGCAGGATGCGTTCCTTGATTTCGTCAAACAGGTACTGCCTCCTCGCAGCCTGCTCCAGTCGCAGATATGCATCCTCGTAGAACTCCAGGGCCTCGGTATATCTCTTCTGTCTCTCACACTCTTCGGCCAGGAGAAACGTGCAGTCAATGAAATCCTTGAAAGAGAAGTAAGATAAGAGGTTAAAACCCTTGACGTCCCTTTTGAGGCAGTCATAACTCTTGAGCGCCTGCCGCCCCCTGCTGTCTAAAAGGTCCAACAGTACCGCCCTAACCTGGGAGTTGGTTGAATCCTGCCATTTTTTCAGTTCAGCACCGCTGGGACCCTTCACAAGGCCAAGCATCCTGTCATAGTGGCTGCGGCGGGACGCATCGCTGAGTGTCCTATAGGCCTGAATTACCTGCTTGACCTTTTTCTCAGCCCAGGGATTATTACCGTTTCTGTCAGGATGGTACTGTTTAACCAAACTCCTGAAGGAACGCTTTATCTCGTCGGCGCAGGCCCCTTCACGTACTTTCAGGACCTCGTAATAGTTTACTAATGGAAGACCTTCAAACATAGCACTGAACTGCAGACAATAGACCACCAGTTTTTAACCGAATACAATTACCCATATCGAAGATGCAAAGTTTCCTGAAGAACGGGTTTGTCCTTTAGGCAGGCCGGAGCCAGCTTTATTGACTCCTCCATGTCGCGAATTCCGAAAATCCCTCCAACATCCCATGTCATTCTTTGCTTCGTTCAGAATGACAACTGTACAGTTTTCTCAGAATTCACACATCCTTTCATTCCTTTTTATCAGTTTTTTTCATTAAGTCAAGTTCTATTACGGGCCTTAAACTTTGAGCCCTTAACTGTCTTGCTAAAAGGATAAAAAACTGGTAAGATGCGAATCTTTAATTATGCCTGCAACATGCGGAGCTTGTTCGGAAAAGGACTAAGACTATGGCCACATACGTTGAGAAATGGATTGAAGAGATAGCAAAACTTACTCAACCGGATAAGATTTACTGGTGCAACGGTTCAGAGAAAGAGGCTCACAGACTCGTCGAGATAGGGATAAAAGAAGAGCGGCTTGGCGGAAAAGCGGTGTTTTACGAATTGAACCCAAAGACGTACCCCAATTGTTATTTACACCGCAGTCATCCCACCGATGTGGCACGTACCGAGCACTTAACCTTTGTCTGTCATAAAGATAAAGAGACCGCGGGGCCAAACAATAATTGGATGGAACCAAAAGAGGCGAAGGAACGCCTTACCAAATTGTCCATGGGCTGCATGCGGGGAAGGACAATGTACGTTATACCCTACATGATGGGACATCCCGACTCACCCTATGCAAAGGCCTGTATCCAGATTACCGACAGTTGTTATGTGGCCGTAAATATGAGGATAATGGCCCGGGTAGGAAGCTTTGTACTGGAGAAGATTGGAAATCGCCAGGACTTTGTAAAGGGGCTCCATTCCGTGGGGGACCTCGACCCTAAAAAGCGATTTATTATGCACTTCCCCGATGATAACCTGGTCTGGAGCATCGGCTCCGGCTACGGTGGAAACGCCCTGTTGGGAAAGAAGTGTTTTGCCTTAAGGATGGCCTCCCTGTTAGGCTTGAAGGAAGGATGGCTGGCCGAACACATGCTGATTATCGGCGTCGAGGACCCCGAGGGCAACGGCACCTATGTCACCGCTGCAATGCCTTCTGCCTGCGGAAAGACTAACCTGGCCATGCTGGAGTCCACACTCCCTGGCTACAAGATATGGACGCTGGGGGATGATATTTCGTGGTTAAACATCGGTCCCGACGGCAGACTCTATGCCATCAACCCAGAGGCAGGTTTCTTCGGCGTGGTACCGGGAACCTCCATGAAGAGCAATCCCAACATGATGAGGACACTAAAGGCCAACAAATTCTATCCCACCATCTATACAAATACGGCCCTAGACGTAGATACCAACGAGCCCTGGTGGGAAGGGGTAGACGGCCCCGTACCAAAGAATATGGTGGACTGGCAGGGTAAACCCTGGGATAGTTCCCTGAACACAAATGCCGCACATCCCAATTCCAGGTTCACAGTATCTATATATAACTGCCCCACACTCTCGCGGGAATTCGATAACCCCAAGGGTGTGCCCATCTCGGCGATAATCCTTGGAGCAAGAAGGACACAACTTATACCCCTGGTGGTAGAGAGCTTTAACTGGCAGCACGGCGTATTCTCGGGTGCCAGAACCGGTTCTGAGACCACTGCTGCCGCCGCTCACCAGATAGGTGTGGTAAGAAGAGACCCTATGGCCATGCTCCCCTTCTGCGGTTATGACATGGGCGACTATTTCAGGCATTGGATTAATACCGGAAAAAAATTAACCCCTCCTCCAAAGATATTTTTAGTTAACTGGTTCCGGGCGGACGAAAAAGGTAAGTTCATCTGGCCGGGATTCGGGGAAAACGTCCGCGTATTAAAATGGATAGTGGACAGGGTAAACAACCGCGTTGACGCTAAAGAAACGCCTTTAGGATACGTCCCGCATTTAAGGGACTTAGACCTGAAAGGATTAGATATTCCCAAAGGAAAACTTGAAAAATTATTTGAGATTAATCCGCAAGATTGGCAGCAGGAACTGGAGGATGTAGAAAAGTTCCTAAATCAATTTGGCAGCCACTTACCTCAGGAAATCCGACAAGAGTTCGACACCACGAAGGCAAAATTTACCCCAAGTCTTGTTAAAGTAGGACCCTGCGCATAATAAACCAGGGAATTTCAAGGTATGGGCCTGGAAGAGAACAGGGAGGCGTATTCGGAAGGAGTGAGGAACTTGGGGCTCTGCGAGAGGACTCTTGGTCTTCTTGAGCTTATCAAATTCCCCCACACCGTGTTCTCCGTACCCTTTGCGGTGATGAGCGCCTTTCTGGCCGCCGACGGCACGCCCACGCTGAGACAGCTCCTTCTTATACTCGGAGCGCTGGTAGCGGCCAGGAGCTGTGCCATGGGTTTCAACAGGCTGGCAGATTTCTCCTACGATACCACCAACCCCAGGACAAAGAAGTGGACCGTCCTGCAGATGGAATTGGGACACTCTACACTGTGGGCATTTACCCTGGTCTGTGCGTTATGTTTTGCAGTCTTAGCAGCAGCCCTCAACAAACTCACACTCTACCTGTCGCCGGGTGCCCTGGCCGTAATTTTGCTTTATTCATATACAAAGAGACTAAGCAGCGCTTCACACTTCATTCTGGGTCTTGCGCTGGCGCTCGCCCCGCTGGGTGCCTGGGTAGCCATACGGGCCGGTTTTGACGTTGCCCCCTGCCTGTTGGCCGCAGCGGTTCTCCTGTGGACGGCGGGTTTTGACATAATCTACTCCTGCCAGGATGTGGAACATGACATACGGATGGGACTTCATTCCATACCCAAGAGGCTGGGAATAAAGAACGCCCTGAGGGTTTCCCTGCTGCTGCATATACTTATGCTAGCGGTACTTCTACTGCTTACGAGATATGCTGAGCTGGGTAACGTCTACCTGCTGGGGGTATGTACCACTGCCGCACTGCTCTTCTACGAGCATTCCTTAGTAAGGCCTGACGACCTCTCAAAGGTCAACGTGGCCTTCTTCACCGTAAACGGATGTATCAGCCTCGCCCTAATGGTCTTCACGCTGACAGATATACTCGTTTCTTGATGAATTTGAGGGTTATGAAAGAGGTATTCTAACGCCGTGTTATCTTCTGAGCGACGTTCTTTTACCTCTTAAGAAAACCGCCAGAGAGCCAGAAGAAGAGGGACAGTATAATGCTGAGGAGGGCGCAGGTGGCAAGCGGGAAGTACAGCTTAAAATCCTTCTTCTCCAGCACGATATCCCCCGGAAGCCTGCCGAGGAAGGGAATCTTCTCCCCTATAAAGAGAGATACCCCCAGCAGCATTAAAAAAAGTCCGATAAAAATGAAAAGTTTAGCGGAGTTGTCGAGTTCCATTATTGCTTAATGATCCTAAATTTCTTGGCTGGTGGTTCCTTTGGGATTTCTCGTCCAACCTGTCCTTCAGAGGCAGGAGGCAAGGACAACTTACTGTCACCTACAGTAAAGCCTTCTCCAAGGTAACTCTGTATGGCCATCGGGTCGTTAACGATCTCGGCAGTAGTGCCCCTTGTTATTACCACACCCTGGTTGAGGATATAAGAGCGGTCTGTGATGGACAGGGCCTCCCTCACGTTGTGGTCGGTAATAAGAATGCCTATACCCCTGTTCCTGAGCTCCAACACCATCGCCTGCAGTTCGGCTACGGCGATGGGGTCTATTCCCGAGAAAGGCTCATCTAGCATGATAAGCGCCGGGTCGGTAGCAAGACAACGGGCCACCTCTAAACGCCTCTTTTCACCACCGGACAGGGTGTATGCCTTTTTCTTGGCAAGATACCCAAGACCAAAGTGTGCCAGAAGCTGATCCGTCCTTCTGCGCCTCTCCGTACGATTTAATCTCCTGGCCTCCAGGATTGCCAAGATATTTTCCTCAACCGTCAGCCTTTGAAATACGGACGGCTCCTGACACAGGTATCCCAAACCCAGCCTGGCACGTTTATATATAGGAAGTTTGGTTATGTCTTTGCCTTTGAATAATATCCTGCCTCCGTCGGGACTGGTTATGCCTATTATACTATTAAAGGCCGTACTCTTACCGGCACCATTGTGGCCCAAGAGACCCACAATTTCACCACTGTTAACGTCGAGGTCGAGGGAGTTCAATACCATCCTCTTACCATAAATCTTTGTAAGTCCTACGACGTCCAGCAGTTTCATCTTATCACCTTAATCCAGCTGAGAGGCCAAAACACGAGGAACGCCTTACCCACAATGTCTTCCTCTACGACAAACTTCCACACCCTGCTGTCCTTGCTGTTTATGCTATTGTCTCCCAAAACAAAATACTCACCATTACTTATTTTAATCGGCCCAGAAACGCCCCAGCTACCCGATGTCAGGTCAGAGCTGTAGTATATATCTCTAAATATCTCGATATCCCCAAACCTGCATGTAATATCTCTGCCACCGATCCTTATCCCACTGTCAGAAATCTTGCCGCCGTAATCTGGACTACCGGCATCGGAATCATAAAACAATACTTGTTTCTCGTCAAGCAAAAGCCACAATACACCGTCAGCATAGCAAAACTCTACCTTATGTTCGTGTCCCAATGTCAGATGTGCGTCAGCCTCTGCCAACACCTTTCCCGAACGTCTAAGGCCACACTTCTCTCCAGAGCCTTGGACAGGTATATAGGCATCAAAGATTTCTCCATCTCTCTCTATAACGGCAGATACGCCCCCAGAGCCCCTCTGAACGACTGCGGACAGTTTCAGCCTCAGGTCCCCTACCACGTTCGCACCAGTCATGTCGTTGTATGCGTAGTTGTCGAAAATCCTTCTGGCAAAGGTAGCAAAAGAGGTGCGGCCTTCTGCCTGTGATATTTCGAGGAGAAGACTCCCCTCATTCTTCTGCCAGTATTTTGTATCAACATTCCAAGACGGTACGACTTCTTTACTTGCAATGTATGCGCTGTTATATACCGGTACCCAGAGTTCTTCCTGCGTTTTTTGGGGTTTTTTAGCCACCTTGCCGTTTATAAATATGTCCCCGTTTTTTATCTGAAGCTCTTCGCCCGACAGTCCCACAAGACGTTTTATGTAGTTCTTCCTCTTGTGCTTGAGTCGAGTCGAACCGCATCTCTCGCACTTCATCCCCTCAACCCATCTCCTGTCAATCATGACGTAGTCACAGTCTTTACACCTTATATCTACAAACGGGTATTTAAAGACCATCACGTCCCATCTATCCGGTCCACCGAAACCATATATAAACTTGTTTACAAATATCCTGTTCCCGCCGTGCGATTTATTCTTATATGTGTCCATCTGAAAGAGGCAATTGGGACACGTGGCGCCTGAGCCGTGGTAGTCTCTGGTGAAACCCCACCCACAGTTTGGACATACAACGTGTTTATGGACTCCTACAAGGGTGGGGGCCATTGAACCGGTAGGTATCTTAAAGGCCTCAACTATGAAGTAGCGTATGCCCAGCGCAATGATGATTGATATAATAATCCACTGGACGTTCTCTCTTATTAAATGAAAGCGGGACTTTTCCGATTGCTCTCCATCCGCTGCCCTGAACCAATCCAGGGCCTTTGTCATCACGCTGGTTTTGTCCTTATTCGTTGTCATTGGTAGCCATCACGGAAAGAAAGGCTTCTTGGGGTATTTCTACACTGCCAATACTCTTCATCCGTTTCTTCCCCTCCTTCTGTTTCTCCAGCAGTTTTCTCTTTCTGGTCACGTCACCGCCGTAGCACTTGGCCGTTACGTTTTTCCTCATTGGCTTAATGCTCTCGCGGGCTATAATTCTGGAACCGATGGCCGCCTGGATAACCACCTCGAACAGATGGCGGGGTATTTCCCTCCGCAGCTTTTTTACCAACCTCTTTCCCCTGGCGTATGCATTATCCCTATGAACTATAGAAGACAGGGCATCCACCGTCTTGCCGCCGATAAGAATATCCAGCCTCACGAGGTTTGACGTCCTGTATCCGATAAACGTGTAGTCCAACGTCCCGTAGCCCCTGGTGGCAGATTTCAACTTGTCGTGAAAATCAAATATCATCTCAGCAAGAGGAAGCTCGTAACTAAGCATCACACGTCTCTGGCTGAGATATTCGGTCGCCTTATAACTGCCTCTCCTCTCCTCGGCCAATTTCATAACCACACCCATATACTCCACAGGGAATATTATCTTAATATTCACGACAGGCTCGCGGAATTCTTCTATCTCATTTACTGGCGGCATCTTATCGGGATTGGAAATAACCAGCACCTGGCCGCCAGTCGTAAGAATCTCGTAGGTCACGCTGGGAGCAGTCTGTATGAGATTGACATTACCCTCCCTCTCCAGCCTCTCCTGGACTATCTCCATATGCAGAAGTCCAAGAAAACCGCAGCGGAAACCGAAGCCCAAGGCTGGCGACTGCTCCGGCTCAAAGCTGAATGAAGAGTCATTGAGGGCCAGCTTCTCGAGGGCCACCCTCAGGGGCACAAGGTCCGTATCCATAGTCGGATATAGACCGCAGTAAACCATGGGAAGGGGCTTGCGGTAGCCGGGCAGGGGTTCTTGCGCCTTTTCATTGAAGTTCGTTACCGTGTCGCCTATCTCCACGTCCTGTATGGTCTTTATATTCGCCACAAAATAACCCACCTCCCCCGTCCCAAGCCTCTCGGCGGGGGTCATCCTGGGCCCGAATATACCGACCTCGGTAACCTCAAACATCCGTTTCGTCTTCATCATGTAAACCCTGTCGCCGCGCCTCATGGAGCCGTCAAAGATGCGGACGTAGACTATAACGCCACGGTACTCATCGTATTCCGAGTCAAATATGAGCGCACGCAGGGGCGCAGCGGTATCTCCCTTTGGCGGATGGATTCTATCAATAACGGCCCCCAGTACATCCTCTATCCCCAACCCTGTCTTAGCGCTGACACGAACCACCTCCCTAGGCAAGATGCCCAGGGTGTGCTCCATCTCCTCAATTACATCTTCCGGCCGCGCCTGCTGCAAGTCCACCTTGTTTACGACCGGCACTATCTCCAGGTTGTGTTCCAGCGCAAGATAGGCGTTGGCTACCGTCTGGGCCTCCACGCCCTGAGATGCGTCCACAAGCAAAAGTGCACCTTCGCAGGCGGCTAGGCTTCGGCTTACCTCGTAACTAAAATCCACGTGCCCCGGCGTATCTATCAGGTTCAGCATGTACTCCTTACCGTCTCTCGTATAGAGAAGAGTGACGGCGCTTGCCTTTATGGTTATGCCCCTCTCACGCTCCAGGTCCATGTCGTCAAGGACCTGTTCTTTCAACTCCCTGGGACTGACCGTGTTGGTATGCTCAAGCAGTCGGTCTGCCAGAGTACTCTTGCCGTGGTCTATGTGGGCAATTATGCAGAAGTTTCTTATCCGTTTTGTATCCATAATTCGCTAAAAGTAATAGTCTCAACACATTTACTTACAAAGCATTATAACTTAACACAAACAGGACCTGAAGTCAACTTAAGGTGGTAAAGACTCGTTTGCACACATATGATCCTTTAGTTTTCTCCATCCAGCACCATCAATAATCTCTCTCTAAATTTCTTGAGTGCGCGGGTGCGGTGGCTTATCCGGTTTTTTGTCTCAGGACCCAGTTCGGCGAAGGTTTTACCATACTCAGGTAGGTAGAAGACCGGGTCGTAGCCGAATCCGTATCTCCCTCTGGGTTTTCTGGCTACGCGCCCTGCACATTCTCCATCAACTACGAATACAAGTCCCTCAGGTTTAGCCAATGCAACGGTACAACGGAATCTGGCGGTACGCTGTTCAGTGGGCATACCCTCAAGGTTCTTGAGCAATTTCAGATTATTGGCCTCGTAGGTGGCGCCTTCACCCGCATAGCGGGCAGACAACACACCGGGTGCCCCCCCGAGGGCATGCACCTCAAGCCCCGAGTCCTCGGCCATAGTCCAGTATCCGGTAAATCTTGCCCATTCGACCGCCTTCTTGACGGCATTCTCACGGAAGGTCCGGCCGTCCTCAACGACCTCCGGCAGCGGGGCAAATTTATCGGGACTGACGAGTTCTACAGGTAGGTCACGAAGGATTTCACGAATCTCTTCCAGCTTATGTGGGTTGGTTGTACCTATGAGTATCCGGCGCACCAAATTTTTTGCCATCTTGTCACTTTGCAGCCCTGTCAGTCTATTATCGCGCAGGCAGCCTGAATGGGAATTCCCATAAAAAAGTAGGGGCACGCTGCAGCGTGCCCCTACAGTTAAACCCCGCAGCCTGCTGCAGGAGATTCCAGAATCTAGCAGACTGACATAAGTTCTATACCGCCCAATGCCTCTTTTTGCCGCCTTATCAGTTCCTCTACACCCTTCTTGGCCACTGCAAGCATTTCCATCAGCTGACCGTCGCTGAACGTGTGCTCCTCTCCCGTACCCTGTATCTCGATAAACCTTCCCGTACCGGTCATGACCACGTTCATATCCACCTGTGCGGTTACATCCTCAGAATAGTCCAGGTCGAGAAGCACCTCGTCCTTCACAATGCCCACACTAACGGCGGCAACGGTATCCTTTAGCGGAAGCACGGCAATCAGTTCCTTCTCCTTCATTTTATTAAAGGCGTCAACCAAGGCAACGTACGCACCCGTTATAGCGGCGGTGCGCGTTCCACCATCGGCCTGAAGGACGTCGCAGTCAACCCATATAGTCCTCTCACCGAGCTTTGTCATGTCTACCACAGCCCTCATACATCTGCCGATTAGGCGCTGTATCTCCTGTGTGCGCCCGTTAAGGCGGCCGCGGCTCGATTCCCTGGGGGTGCGGGTGAGGGTGGAACCCGGGAGCAGGGAGTACTCCGACGTTATCCAGCCCTGACCGGCACCCAAGAGGTGTCGGGGCACCCCGTCTTCTATAGCGACAGTACAGAGTACCTTTGTGTCCCCCGTCTCTATCAGCACGGAACCCGCAGCAAACTTAGTGTATCCCCTCCGTATGGTAACGGGCCGGAGCTCGCCGGGCTTTCTGCCATCCGCTCTCATATTTTATCTTTACCCTCTAGTGGGGGCAATTCATGAATTACCCCTGCTTGCCGGAAAGAAGCAGTAGTTTCAGTACCGCCTTCTGTACGTGCAAGCGGTTTTCCGCCTGGTCGTACACGATTGAATTAGGACCGTCCAACACCTCGCTGGTTATCTCTTCGTCTCTATGGGCAGGCAGACAGTGCATAACAAGTACGTCCTTTTTAGCCAGAGCGACCAGGGCAGCATCAACACAATAGCCCTTAAAATCCCTCCGCCTCTTTTCCGTCTCCACCTCCTGCCCCATACTCACCCAGGTGTCCGTGTAGATGACGTCAGCGCCCTTGACCACCTTCTTTGGATCGTCGCTCAGCGTCGGAAGATTTACCTTTGTCAGCACCTTTATCTCGTCAAGAAATTCTTTATCAAGTCCATACCCGTTTGGAGACGCGATACTGAAGGCCACACCCAGTCTTGCACAGAGCAGCGCAAGGGAGCGTGCCACGTTGTTGCCGTCGCCGACAAAGGAAACCTTCAGCCCCTTAAGTGTCCCGCGTTTTTCCTTGATGGTGTAGAGGTCCGTCAGCGCCTGACAGGGGTGGTAGCGGTCGGACAGGGCATTTATTACCGGAATACAGGAGTTCTTTGCCATCTCCAGCACGGTTTCATGCGCAAAGGTCCTGAGGGCTATAGCATCTACGTATCTTGAAAGGGTCATGGCCACGTCCCGCACCGATTCCCGATGTCCCAAATCTATGTCCTGACGACTTAAATAGATGGAACCGCCCCCCAGCTGCCTCATCGCCACATCAAAAGAGACCCGTGTCCTGAGTGAACTCTTTTCGAACACGAGCGCCAGGGTCTTACCTTCAAGCGACCTGGTAACCTTTCCGCCGGCCAGAGAAGATTTCATCTCATTGGCCATCTTGAAGATGCTATCTATATCATTAAGAGATAAGTCTGCTACAGTGATGAGATGCTTCGGCTGCATATTTAACCGTGCGTTTTTGCCTGCAAGACCTCTGCGAAGGACAGTTTATCGGATGCTGCATTCCGAGGGAGTGACGTGACCGAAGAATGTAGCGTTGGAGCTTGCTCCAACGCTGTCCGTGGCAGCTTGCTGCCACGCTACATACTCCAGATTCTTCACTTCGTTCAGAATGACAACTTTACAAGATTTTTCGGGTCTCAGTTGTATTCCTCGAGTACGCCTCCCAGGATGTCTATCCCCGCGTCTATGTGCTTTTTCTTCACGTTAAGCGGCGGCATGAACCTGATTACGTTTTCGTGTGTGCAGTTAAGAAGAAGGCCCTTGTCCATACACTTCTTCACCAAGGATGCACCCTCCTTCTTCAGTTCAATACCTATCATAAGGCCAACACCCCGCACTTCTTTTATGACGTTGGGGAATCCTTCCGCCAGGGCGTTGAGTCTCTCCATAGAATACCTGCCCATCTCTGACGCGTTGTCCAAAAGCCCTTCCCTTTCGATCGTCTCAAAGACCGCTATACTGGCCGCACAGGCAAGAGGGTTGCCGCCAAAAGTGGAGGCATGACTGCCGGGAACCAGACTCCCTGCAAGGTCCACCCTCGCCACCATTGCACCGATGGCCGTGCCGTTTCCCAAGGACTTAGCCAGCGTCATAATATCGGGGGTTATCCCGTAGTGCTGATAGGCAAAATACTTGCCCGTACGGCCCATGCCGCACTGAACCTCGTCCAAGATAAGAAGCAGCCTGAGTTCATCGCATAGACTCCTCAGCCCCTTGAGGTACTCTTGGGATGCGATGTTTATCCCACCCTCCCCCTGTATGGGTTCCAACATTACTGCACAGGTCTTGTCATCCACGGCCTTTCTCACTGCATCAAGGTCGTTAAACGGTACAAATGTGAAGCCCTCCAGCATTGGTGAAAAACCTTTGTGGTACTTAGGTTGCGCAGTGGCAGAAAGTGAGGCCATGGTGCGCCCATGGAAGGAATTATGCATAGTAATTATCTTATACCTCTCTTGGGGGCTGTGATGAATCCTGGTCAACTTAATGGCAGCCTCATTTGCCTCAGTGCCGCTGTTACAGAAGAAACACTGGCCCCCAAAGGAATTGTTTGATATGAGTTTGGCCAGCGCCCCTTGGGCCTCGGTGTAAAATACGTTTGGGGCATGAATCAGGAGCTTTACCTGCCTGCCTATGGCGCTTACCACCCTGGGGTGACAATGACCCAGATTACTCACCGCCCAACCTGAGAAGAGGTCCAGATACCTCCTGCCGTCACTATCCCAAAGATACACCCCTTTACCCCTGGTAAGAACCACCGGATTTCTGATATAATTTGGAATGACGTATTTTTTGAAATTCTCTATTGTGCTGTCAGTATCAGTTTTCATTGACCTTGCCTTTACACGGGAGGACGGCTAAGCCGCGGGTATTATTACACACTAAAAAAGGACAATCAAGTTGAATTATTAAGTGTCATTCTAAGTGCAGCGAAGAATCCATTTAGGGGGGAGGTCTCAGATTATTATTTGCCTTTTAACACGGAAGATGTTATTTTCCACACCCAAAGAGACTCCTGAGAAACCTTGTGAAGTTGTAATTCTGGGGAAGCAAAGTCCGCCTAAGGTGGAAAGAATCTCTGATGTAGCGTGCGAGTTTACCTCGCACGTTTAACGTGCCAGACAAGTCATGCCGGAGGCATATCCGCTTCTGGCGTAACTGCCACGCTACATGTTCGGCTCGAAATGACAACATCCGACAAACCGACTTTTGCAGAGGTCTCTCAGAAATAACAATTAACCGTTAAAAAAGATAAAATGAGATTGTTCAGGGCTATACTCATAATGCTTCTCCTTGCGGGGTGCTCCGGTATGTCGAAAGACTGGGGCGTCGGCTTCATGCAAGGCGTAAGGGATGTCCCTCAGCGTGACTTCACACCTCAAGAAGAAGAAGCTGCGCTGGAGGCAAAGGCGCACTTTGAAAAACCCTTCCAAGCGGAATTGGAGAAAAAGCTAGCAGAAAATGACCTGTCAAATCTGAAGGGTTGGTTGGTTGTATTCAGCTTTTTCTCGGACGGCAATCTCAAGACCGCCAACGTCTGGGTATACACCTATTGGGGGCAGGAACAGAGATACAGGGTCTACAGCGTCCCGCTAAAATCTTTTATGGACAAAACCCAGCTACCAACCATAGCAGAAGCGTCCGCGCAAGAAGTCGCAAGCCTTTTACTGCGGAAGGCCGCCGCCGAACAACAAAAGACGGTGGATTAGCCGATATACCCCTCTAAAAGGAACTATATATCACACTGGTGAATGCGCCCTGCGGCATAATAGCCCTAAACCCATTAACTGTCTCCGTCAGGTTGGCCATCATATTCTGTAAGTCTTCGTAAAGGTCTTCATCTCTTACCAGCTTACCCAGGGTGCCCTCGCCTCTGACCATCCGCCCCAGGATGATATTGGCGTTCTCCACCGCACCCTTCAGGTCAGTAAACAGCGTTTCATCCGTAATCAGCTTCCCCATAGTGCCCTCGCCTTTTGACATCTTGGCCACGATGATGTTTGCGTTGCTTACCGTCTCCTTGAGGTCTTCGAACAGCTTATCGTCCTCCAGAAGTTTACCAATAGTCCCTTCTCCCCTGGACATCTTGCCCATGATGTCATTAGCATTAGTCACTGCCTCTTTCAGCTCATCAAATATCTCTTCGTCGGTAAATAATCTCCCCATCGCACCCTCTCCATTTTCCAACCTGGCCAGGATTACCCGGGCGCTTTCAAGGGTCTCGGTAAGCGTTTCAATACTACTCATTGCCTCGTCAAACCTCACCAGCATGTCGCTAAATCCAGGGACGTCCACGCTATCTATCACACTACCAAGCGGCAGTCTCGGCCTGTCGGGCGGTACCAAGTTTATGTCCACGTAGCTCTTGCCGAATAGGAAATCTGGAACGATTATCGCGAAAGAGCCTTCTCGTATCGGAATCCCCTTGTCTATGGCCATTGTCACCAGTATTTTCCCCTCTTCGACGCTCACATTCCTGACCTCTCCGACATTCACCCCGGAAAGGGAGACCTTTGAGCCCCTCTTCAGACCTTTGGAGCCCTGGAAATAGGCCTTATATTCGTCGCGTTTCTTGAAAAAACGTCCTACCTGCTCCACCCTAAAGGTTATAAGCCCCAGGATGACCATACCGACGATAAAAAATATGCCGACCTTTTTTGCCTGCGCCGGCGAAGCCATAACTACACACCTCCCTTAAGCCCTTGAACCCTTAAACCCTTGAACCCTTAAAGGCCCTCTTCGGTCCCGTGTCTCTTGAACCTGCTTATAAACTGCTCAATTGTAGGATTTGTACTCCGCCAGAATTCCTCCGGTGAACCTTGTTCTATTATCTTTCCCTCGTAAATCATTGCAATGTGATCCGACGTCTTAAACGCAGAATCCATATCGTGGGTCACTATGACCGTCGTTTTCCTCAATTTGTTCTTCAAGTCAGCCATAAGGGTGTCAATGCGCTCGGCCATCACAGGATCGAGGCCCGTAGTAGGCTCATCAAATAGAATGATGTCGGGGTCCATCGCCAGCGCCCTGGCTATCCCAACCCTCTTTTTCATCCCGCCGCTCAATTCCCCCGGAAGCTGCGACTCTTTACCCTCCAGCCCGACAAGCGCGAGCTTTTCCCTGACAATATCGTCTACTTGTTTCCTGCTGAGCCTGCGCTCTTCAGTCAAGCCCAATCCAACATTCTGTCCGACCGTAAGAGAATTTAAGAGCGCCGACCCCTGAAAGACCATTGCGAACCTCCGCTGAATCGCCTCAAGGGCCATGCCAGTCTTACCCGTCAACTCCTCCCCGAAGACAAATATACTGCCCGAATCGGGCTTGGTCAGGCCAATCATGTGTTTAAGCAGTACGCTCTTGCCCGCACCGCTGCTGCCTACTATGGCAGTAGCCGTTCCCTCACGAATCTTCAGGTCAAGACCCCTGAGGACATGATTGCCCCTGAACCATCTGTGAAGCTGGCGCACCTCGATGGCCGTGCCGTTTAAAGTCTCTTTTGCGTCAAGACCTATTCCAACCATAGCCTTGTAACAAAATAATTGAAGATGTACACGCTTACAAAGGAAAAAACCACCGAATTAGTAGTGGCAAGACCCACCTCACCGGGGCCACCCACTGTTGCCAGGCCGCGGTGGCAACTGACTATGGAAATAATAACACCAAAGACCGCCGCCTTTACCAACCCTTTTGCTATGTCCTCAAAAGTCAGCCACTCCTCCACGTTCTCGATATATACCATAAATGGCACGCCAAAATTGGCCTTTGACACCGCCGCCCCGCCTATCATGCCCACCAAATTCACGTAGATAACCAACACAGGCAACATGGTAAGGCAGGCAAGGAACCTGGGCATAACCAGGTAACGGACGGGATTGATACCCAGGGTCTTCAGGGCATCAATCTCCTCAGATACGCTCATGGTGGCTATCTCGGCGGTGATGGCGGCCCCTATCCTCCCGATAACCAGTATGGCAGTCAGAACCGGGCCAAGTTCCCGCGCCATAGATAGAGAGACCACGGCCCCAATACTCTCTTCCTGGCCAAATTCCTTTAATGCAACTCCAGTTTGAAGGGCGAGTACAAAGCCGACAAATACGGCAGTCAGGCTCGCGATGGGCAGCGTGTCTGCGCCTATCTTGCCCATCTGGGGGAGAACCTTGTCCAGGTTCTTGAACACCGCCCTGCACCACAGTATGGTTGCCGCCAGCAGCTGACTCATCTCACCCACCGTCTGGAAGAAGTTCAGCAGCCCGTTGCCAAGGGCGATAAAACATCTGCCGAATTTTGTCTTGCCGGGCTCGCTCATAATACTATCTGTGTACCGATGCCCTTTTCCGTAAATATTTCAAGCAAAAGAGAATGGGGTATCCTGCCGTCAATTATATGGGCCTTTTTCACCCCGGACTCCATGGCCCTGAGACATGCCCATGACTTGGGCAGCATACCGCCCGTTATTACCCCGCGCTCAACAAGAGACAAGACCTCTGCTTTTGACAGACTGGAGACCGTAGAATCATCGCGAGACGGGTCCATCATAATACCGTGCGTGTTCGACAGAAAAACCAGTTTCTCCGCCTTTAAGGAACCGGCGATAAAAGCGGCCACGTTGTCGGCATTTACATTCAGCAGTCCGTCCCGCCCCTGCGCAATCGGCGGCACTACGGGTATCTTGCCTGCCTTGCATGCCTTATAAAATGCCTTTTCCTCCACCGACGTGAGGTCCCCTACGCGGCCCAGGTCTATCTTTCTGCCGCTCTCATCCGTCGTCATGTATTTTTTTGCCCTTAACGGAGGGCGGCCATCCCTCCACATACTGACGCCCCCATCCCCCAAGCTCTCCAACTCCCGCAATATCCCTTTATTTACGTCATTTATGAGCACATCCACCACTATGTCAAGCGTCTCCTGGTCTGTAACGCGGTGACCCTGTACAAACTTGAATTCTTTACCCCTCTTTGCCAACTCCTTGCTGATGTGGGGCCCGCCTCCATGGACAAGTATGGGCCTCATGCCAACTGTCCTCATGAAGATTACATCCTCAAGAAGCCTGCGCATCACATTGCCCTCAACCAGGGCGCTGCCTCCCAGTTTTATTACAACCAGCTTGTCCCTAAAGGCCCTAATATACGGCACGGCCTCTACCAGTATGTCAGCCTTGCGTATCGCTTCTTCCATCAGCCTCCTCACGTGAAATTAGTCCACGAAACTATAACACCTGCGGCCTTATGCGTCAATCGCTTTACGGAAAGACATTTACCGCCAAACGGTATATTGACTGGACATGGAGCCGGGACTATAATAGCAAAAATTTTAAGTCTTGACGGCATTTGCCAACGGGAGGGTTCCAATGAAGTTCTCAAAAAGAGGATACCTTCTTACAATATCCGCGGTATCCGTGCTTTCCTTAATCATAGCCTATGAAACCACCGTGCAGGGGACCTACAGCCGGGACATATTCATGACCGGCCAGGCCCCTACTGTCCCCGCGCCGGATGCGGTATATAAACCGGAGATGACCACACTGAATGTGGAAGAAAAATTCACATACGAGGTGGCGGTAACGAAAGAAAAGCTGGAAAAAGGAGAGATACATCCGGACGACCTGGAGCTAATCCCTGTACAGGACAAGGATAAGATCGTCTTCCACCAGGTGGAGTGTCATTACTACAGAACAGTAGTTCAGAGGCAGACAAGGACCACTGATTTCATGGTCTGTAACCGCACGCGTAACGGCACCGAGTACTGGCTCACCGACAAGACCAGGTTTGTCGAGTGGGAGCCGTGGTCCGACTGGGTCTCCATCGTCAAAAAGGACGTGGCAAAGAAGGATTGATTCAGCCGTCGCGCAGCAGTACCAAAATTTCGTAGGGGCGTAATATATTACGCCCCTACAATCTATTCGTTTACACCTCTATCCGTCTCCATCTGCCCCTGCGATACAGGATATAAACCGCTATGGCGCGGCCTATCCAGTCCAGGGCCGCACCAAACCATACTCCAGCAAGCCCCCAGCCGAATACAATCCCGAAGAGATACGCAACGGGTACGTGAAAAAAGAGCGTGCCTATAATGGTAATCATCATCGGGCTGAGCGTATCGCCTGCACCCCTCAGTCCGCCGGCGTAGACCATATAGACGGCAAGGGCCGGCTGTTCGATTGCGGCAATCATAACACAGATAATGGTCAGTCCAAGCACGTCCTTTTCGGGCGAAAATATACTGGCTAATTGACCCGGAATGAGTAAGAACAAAATGCCAAACGTGCACATCACAGCCAGCGCATAGATACAACTCCGCCTCATGCTTAGCTGTGCCAGGTCCATCTTCTTTGCCCCCAAGCTTTGGCCAACCAGCGTGGCGGTAGAGACGGCCAGTGCATAACCCGGCATAAACGAAAAAGACTCTATCCTAATGGCTATCTGGTGCGCAGCCAGCGATGACGTGCCTAACATCGCCACTATCTTTAAAAAGACCAGATAGCCCGCCTGGGTCAGAAATGCATCCAGGGCAGCGGGCATAGATATCTTAAGTATGCGTTTTATGACGCCCAAATCCGGCAGCATGTCGCCAATCCTTACCGTAATCGGCGCCCTCCCCCCAAACAGAATAGCGGTAGCCAAAAGGGCGCCCAGCACATAAGATATAGCGGTACCCCAGGCGGCGCCAGCCACCTCCATCCTGGGAAATATCCACATGCCGAATATAAGGAGCCAATTAAAGAGAACGTTCGTACAGTTCATTAGCAGCGTGATCAGCATGGGTGTTCTGGCATCCCCTGCGCCCCTAAAGGCCGCATTGGCGGCCAGCATGATGAGCCTGCAGGGCAGAAAGCATATGACTATCTTGAAGTAAAGGGCGCCAAGGTCCGCCACCTCCGGCTCTGCACTCATCAGATAGAGAACGTTTACGGCAGAGAAGAAGAGTATCGGAGCGACACAGATACCAATAACCATGGCCAAAAACATGGACTGGGCGGCCACCCGTTCCGCAGCAGCCTTCTCTCTGGCTCCCATGTGTCTGGCAACCAGGCTTACCGTACCCACGGAGATTGCGGAAAATACAATCGTCAGCACAAAATTAAGCGCCCCAGCCAGACCCACGGAGGCAATTGCCTCTGTCCCAAGCCTGCCGACCATAATGATATCCACAATAAATACCATCATGTGCAGTATGTTCTCCATGGCGGCGGGGATAGCCAGGCGGGCTATATTTTTATTGAGGTTTTCCCTTGTGAGCTCCAGTGTGTACATGTGAAGTGGCCATTATATGGTATCCCCTTGAACTGTCAACATTAAGGGAAATAGCCTTCACTAAATACATAAGAGACCTCTGAAAACCCCAAAATGTCATTCTGAGCCACCTTTGACGGCGAAGAATCTCCTGTTTTTCCAGATTCTTAGCTTCGCCCAGAATGACAACAGTATAAAGGGGTTTTGCAGGGGTCTCATAAATCAATTTCTCGTTGACAATCTTTGCCACAGCCGATAAAATCCATACACGGGATGTTTTTCCTGCAGAGCTTTAGAGGGGTAAAGGTGTACATAGGCATAGACCTGGTGGAAGTGGGGAGAATCAGAGACCTTTTTACCCGTCATGAGTCCTTCTTGGGAAGGATCTATACCCCAAAAGAGGTAGAGTACAGCCTCTCTAAGAGAAACAAGTTTGAACACCTTGCCGCCAGATTCGCCATAAAAGAGGCCGTGGTAAAGGCGCTGGGCACAGGAATGAAGTGGACCGATATTGAGTTACTAAATGACCCTTCAGGAAGACCTTATCTTAAACTCCATGGAAGGGCAAAGGAGCTCGCTAACGAAAAAGGCATACACACATGGGACGTCTCCATAACCCACACAAAAGAGCACGCCGTGGGGCAGGTACTGTTGATGCCCGGCATATCATCCCGGTAATGAGTGTTTTGTGTGTGGGACTTAACAGTGGGCACTGTTAAGTGAAGCGTTCTTAATAAAGAAACACCCATAAAGAGAACTATTATGACAAATAAAAGAAAGCTGGTACTAATAAATCCGCATCCGATAGGGAACGTAGGCGAAGAGAACGTCTCTGTACTAACCCAGATGCCCGTAAACCTGGGTTACCTGATATCTCTAACCCCTGAGAATTGGGAGGTAGACGTATTAGACGAGAACGAGACGCCTGCCATAGACGGAAACAACAACATTACCTTCCAGGGGGCGGATCTGGTGGGTATAACGTCTGTCAGCTATCAAGCCCCGCGAGCCTACCAAATCGCAGCTGCATGCCGAAAAAGTGGAATCCCGGTGGTAATGGGCGGTGTGCATGCGACTATTTACCCCCATGAGGTAGCCCAGCACGTAGACACTGTTGTAAAAAAAGAGGCTATAACCATTTGGGACAAGCTTATATCGGATTTTGAGCATGGACGTCTACAGAAGCTCTACGACGGCGGTCTCACGCCGTTAGACAACCTTAAGATAGTTTATCCGGACAGGGAGTTCCTAAAAAAGAAATATGGGTATCGTTACTCCGGAATAACTACAACGGCCGGCTGCCCTTTTAATTGTGAGTTCTGCTCCGTTCCGCAGGCACAGGGGCAAAAATACCGTGAGAGGCCCGTCGAAGACGTGCTCGATGAAATGCAGGCCATTCAGGGTCAATTCCGTGGGCTAGTGCTGACCGATGAAAACTTTTATGGACACAGTAAAAAGTCCAACGAAAGGGTCAGAGACCTCTTTAAGGAAATGGTAGAAAGAGGCATTTATCAGAACTGGTTCGGTTTTACGTCGCTAAACATATATAAGGACGACGAGACCTTAGATTATATGGTCAGGAGCGGCTGCGTAGGGGTGCTCATAGGGATAGAATCCCTTAACAAAGATGCTCTGGAATCCATGAATAAGCACGTCAACCTGAGGATAACCATAGACAAATACTATGAAGCTATCAAGAACATCCGCAAACACGGCATAGCTGTCTGGGGGACGGTGATATTCGGCAACGATGCCGACACTGTGGAAACCTTTGATGAGGTAGCAGACTTTGTGTTGGATTCTAATCTTGACATAATGACTTGCGGTATATTATGCCCGTTTATAAACACACCCCTTTATAAAAGGTTGGATGCCGCAGGGAGACTCTTCCGCACAAATTTCCCTGATGACTGGGTATACTACACATCCCACCACCTCGTCCACATCCTTAACAATCTATCCATTCAGGAACTTACAGAGGGACTGGAACGCCTGCAGCAGCGGCTGTGGTCCCCAGAGGTTATTAGAAAAAGGTTCCAAAACTCCAGGGAGGTTCTTAACAACAACAACTCTGCCATGTTTGCCCTTAAGGTCAACTGGGACTGGCGGGAAGTTATTGCACACTTCATAGAGAACCTGCAGAAACTGGAGGCCTCCGGGGTATACCAGGAAGCCCTGGAGCGCATAGGGAAGAAGGAAAGATTTAACGAATCCAGCCTGATAGCCACAAAGGTTTAGAAGAGAACATTCATATCATGCCCAAAGTAGTTGTAACAGGCCTCGGCTTGGTAACGGCCATTGGATCAAACGTAGAAGAATCCTGGGGCGCAATGCTTAACGCCCAGGACGGTACTACAGAAATAACCTCTTTTGACACCTCCAGATATAAGGTGCACCGCGCCTGCGAATTAAAGGGCCTGAATTCCAATAACAACAGGGGGACCAAAAATAGACATACCGTTTACGATTGTCTCTCCGCAGCTACCAAAGAGGCGCTTCAAGACAGCGGCATACTCGATTACCGGGGCTTGGAAAGAAACAAAATAGGAATATCCGTGGGAACACTTGCCGGAGAACTCTCTGCCTTTGAGCACAGATTAAGAGACCACCCGGACAGTAAGGCCTCCGGGTTTAGTATGGACGTGGTTCTAAGTTATCCTCCGATGACCCTGTCCACCCAACTGGCGGAAGATTTCCAAATAGAAGGCCCCAATGTCATTCTAATTAATGCCTGTTCTTCCGGAAACCATGCCATGTGCTGGGCGTTTGACATGCTGCAGGACCAAAAGGTAAGCGCAATGATAGTGGGTGGAAGTGACGTGGTACCGCAAACTGAATTCACACACTTCCACAACCTGAAGGCCCTGGCACCGGAAAAATGTCAGCCGTTTGACAAGAACAGACAAGGTCTGGTGGTAGGGGCTGGGGCAGGAGTGCTGATACTTGAGACCTTGGAGCACGCCAAGAAACGCGGCGCAAATATATACGCTGAAATAAAGGGCTACGGCCTCAGCAGCGATGGTTTTCACATGACGGCACCTCATCCCAAAGGAGAAGGCGCTATCAGGGCTATGGAGATAGCCCTAGACAACTCAGAACTTTCCTATAAAGATATAAATTATATAAGCGCACACGGCACGGGCACACCCCTAAACGACAAGATGGAAACCCTCGCACTCAAGGCCGTCTTCAAAGAAAGGGTACAAGACACTCCCTGCAGTTCCGTAAAGTCAATGATAGGACACACTATGGGTGCGGCAAGCGCCATTGAATCCGTGGTCTGCTGCCTATCCATAAGAACCGGAAGGATCCCGCCGACCATAAACTACGAAACAAAGGACCCGGAATGCGACCTGGATTGCGTGCCGAACGAGGCAAGAAGCAAGGAAGTCAAGTTCGCCTTGAACAACTCCTTTGCCTTTGGCGGTAATAATGCCAGCATCGTCTTTGGTAGAGTATGAAGAGAAGGATTGCGATAACTGGCATTGGCATAATCTCCCCGCTGGGATTCGGGCATGAAGAATTCTGGAGGAACCTTACCAGAGGCGTTTCCGGCATAGCTCCGATAACGTCCCTGGACGTCTCTGACTATCCCTGCAAACTGGCGGCGGAAGTACGGGGACTAAACCCCTCGGATTATCTTGGCGACAAGGGCCTCAAATATCTTACAAAGGGCACCAAATTCCTTGCGTCCGCCACAAAACTGGCCCTCGAGGACGCAGGGCTGACTCAAAACGACCACAATCTGGAACACGCGGGCATAGTAATCGGCTCGGCCCTCGGCAACTACCCCCAGACAACAGACTACACGTATGACATACTCAAGTACGGCCCGGAAAAGCTCCTCCCCATGGACAGCTATGATGTGGCCCTGAACTCATCCATAAACTTTGTATCGGTATTCCTCAAACTAACAGGACCTTCAAGGACCGTTTCTTCAGGGTTCACCTCCAGCACAGACGCCATCGGAGATGCCTTCAGCCTGATACAAAAAAACAAGGCAGACCTGCTCATTACCGGCGGGGTGGAACAAATCTCACTCGACAGCTATCTCATCTTCCTCATGCAAAAACTCCTGGCAGGCTCACAGGACTCCACACCAGAGATAAGCGTACCCTTCGACAGACGTAGGAACGGTTTTATATTAAGCGAGGGTAGTTACGTATTTACGCTGGAGGACATGGAATCTGCCCGCAGACGAGGTGCACGGGTATACGCAGAGATAACAGGGCACGGCCTAACCTACATGGGAGCCAAGAAGTTCAACACAGAACAAAAGATTGATAGGGTAAGAACCGCCATGGAACAGGCCCTTGCCCAGGCAGGACAATCAAAGGATTCCCTGGGACTTATATGCGCCAACGGCAACTCGTCCAGACTGACGGACCTAGTGGAGGCCAAGGCCATTAACGCCCTGCTTGGAGACCGCGCAAAAGAAGTCCCGGTAAGTTCAATAAAGTCTCAAAGCGGCGAGTGTTACGGCGCCTCCGGGGCGATGCAGACGGCCTCGTGCCTGTTGGCCATGGACAAATCCACCATCCCCCCCATAATGGGCTACGAAGTGCCGGACCCGGAATGCAATCTAAATCTCGTGCTCCAAGAAAAACGTAGTCAGGACATAAGGGTCGCAATGGTCAGCTCTCTGGACTATAGTGGAAACTGCACCTGCCTTATACTAGAAAAAAGGGATATGTAATTTTATCCCCAGGGGTTATAATACCGCACGGCAGGCCTTCTCTTGGCCTGCCTCTTTAGTTTCTTACGTTACCACACAAAAATGGTCAGCCTATTTGACACAACAAATATTGGCACACTTCAACTAAAAAACCGCCTTGTGATGACGGCCATGGACCTCGGCTTCTCAACTGACGGCTTTGTTAACGACCGTTTCATTGACTTCTATACGGAGAGGGCAGATGGAGGGGTGGGCCTAATAGTTATAGGCGGGTGCTACCCGGAACAGAACGGCAAGGCATGGAAGAGTATCCTGGGACTGGATGACGACCGCTACATCCCCTCCCTAACCAGGTTCACCGAGGCCATGCACAAACACGGTGCAAAGACGGCCGCACAGATACTGCACGGTGGGCGCTATGCCTCAAGCCTGTTCTCGAAGATGCAGCCCGTATCGGCATCAAGCGTACCTACCCGCCTGGCCAGAGACCTGCCCAGGGCGTTGAGCGCCTCGGAGATAAAACAGGTGATACAAAGCTACGTGTCGGCCACAAAAAGGGTGAAGGACGCAGGCTTCGACACCGTTGAGATTCACGGCGGCATGGGCTACCTCATCAACCAATTCCTCTCACCGATAACCAATAAAAGGCAGGATGAGTATGGAGGCAGTCTGGACAACAGGCTGCGCTTTGCGATAGAGACTATAGAGGCCACCAAAGAGGCCGTGGGAGAGGATTTTCCCATAATCTTCAGACTCTCCGGAGACGAATTGATGGAAGGTGGTCTCAAGATTAGAGACAACGTAGAAATCGCTCAGAAGCTTGCCAAGGTTGGGGTAGACGCCTTCCACGTATCTCCGGGCTGGCACGAAAGTAAGACACCGATAATGGTAATGGCAATCCCCAGAACGGCCTATGTGGTCCTTGCGTCTACAATAAAGGAAAATGTCGACGTCCCCGTCATAGCCGGTATCAGGATAAATGACCTGGCGTCAGCGGAAGAACTGCTCAGGGATGGGCAGGCAGACCTGGTATCCATAGGCAGACCGCTCATAGCGGACCCGGAACTGCCCAAGAAATACAAGGAAGGCAGGTTTGAAGACATAAGGACATGCATCGCCTGCAACCAGGGATGCTTCGACGAACTGATCAACATGAGACCCGTCTCCTGCCTCTACAACCCAAGGGTAGGAAAGGAGAGGGAATACACCATAAAGCCGGCGGTACAAAAGAAAAAGGTTCTGGTAATAGGAGGTGGTCCCGGAGGGATGGAGGCGGCTAGTGTCGCAGCACAAAGAGGACATGACGTAACCCTTTATGAAAAGGCAAAAATCCTCGGTGGACAGCTCTACTACGCCTACAAACCCCCCGGCCGTGAGGAATTTGAGAACGTAATAACCTACCTGGAGAGGCAGATAGAGAAGGAAGGGGTAAAGGTTGTCCTGGGAGTGGAAGCAAACCCGGAGACAATCAAGAAAGAGAGACCAAACGTGCTTATACTCTCTACCGGTTCAATCCCATCCATCCCACCAATCCCCGGCATAAACGGAAAGAACGTGGCGCTTGCAAGGGACATATTGGACGGAAAGGTGCCGGTAGGCCGAGAGGTCGTTATAATAGGTGGCGGGACGGTAGGCTGTGAGACGGCCATTTACGTAGCCAAGCTGGGCAGCATGAAACCCGAAGTGGCGCTGTTCTTGCTCAGGAACGAGATAATAAACCTGCCGACCGCCCTGGAGAGGACGGCCAGGGGTCATAGAAGCGTCACCATCCTCGATATAAAGAGAAGGGTGGGCGGTGGCTTTGGTATATCTACCCGCTGGGTAATGGAGAGGGAAATGGAGGACGCAGGCATAAAATCCGTTACGGGTGTAAAGGTAAAGGAAATCAAAGAGGAACCCGAAAGCGGCGTCTTGTATGAGAAGGAGGGACAGGAGACCTTTATACCTGCAGAAATAGTGATAATCGCGACCGGTTACGTCCCTAACGACTCACTATCCAAACATCTCAACGGGCTTGTGCCCGAGGTGTACACTATCGGTGACTGCGTAAAGGTAAGGACCGCAATGGAGGCGATCCATGAGGGCTTTAAGGTTGGACTTACTATATGACCCCTGAAAAAGCCACCCTGACACTCTATGTCATTCTGAGCGAAGCGAAGAATTTCTAAAATACCAGATTCTTCGATCGTTTTCACTTCCTCAGAATGACACTTGCAGACTTTTTCAGCGGTCTCTATAAATAATGG
>Ga0156080_136_pt1 | contig 37637 bp, 36 predicted proteins | sample RifCSPlowO2_02_FD_107733 | JGI IMG/M metagenome (GOLD analysis project Ga0156080, IMG submission 107733) | Planctomycetes bacterium RIFCSPLOWO2_02_FULL_50_16
AAGTAACAATTATGAAAAAACCTTGGTCAATATCAACGACAGTTAGAAACCCCGAAAGATTACGGGATTTCTTGCGCGTTCTAAAAGAGTTAGAGAGACAACCCTTTAATTCGGAAAATCAAATTAAATACCAAATCCTTCTTATTCAAAACAAACTTTACACGCCAACCGATCTAACCAGAGAACAACAAAAATACTTTGATGATATTGAAACAGAAATGCCCTTTGCTGTTGCAAAGGAAATTTTTGACGCACAAGGTTACGAGGATCCCGCAATGCGTGGCAGAAATTCCGTTGCGCCTCTTAATAAAATGGGGTTGTGCATAGCAAAAAATTCAGCCGAAGGGGTTAAAATTACACCGCTCGGAGAGTATTTTCTTTCCGAAGATTACGACTTGGGTAAACTGTTCTTTATTCACTTTTTGAAATGGCAACTTCCCAATCCGGCAAGTACAACATTTTCAGAAAATGACGGATTTGCTATCAAACCATTTATAGGGGCACTACACCTTATCAACGAAGTGAACAAGAGATGGGCTAAATTAGGAAATGCCCCTATCGGAATAAGTAAAGATGAATTTTCTTTGTTTGCCCCAACGCTTATTGATTACAGAAACACCGAAAGGCAAGCGGAAAAGTTGATTGAATACCGCGTCGGCCTACGTTCGCAGAAAGATGACAAAGGCAAAAAGCAATTCAGAGAAAAATTTAGAAAAGATTTTGCTAAGTCATTTTTAGGAACAAGCAAGAGTGGCGAAATTGCAAAACTTCTTAACAATCTTAAAGATTATGGGGACAATGCAATTCGATATTTTAGATTAACCAGATATTTGCATATCCGAGGTGGTGGATTTTACGTTGATTTGGAACCAAGAAGGTCTATCGAAATTGACAAGTTGCTCTTAACCGACAATGCGGCTCCTTTGGTATTCAAAAGTGCCGACGAGTACATCGAATATCTTGCTGATATTGAGCAACCAGTTTTGCCGTGGGAAACAGAGCCGGAATTAAAAAAGATTGCAGAAAATCTGAATCAAGATGTACGCCGCTATGTATCCGGCTTAGAGTCAAAAACGATAAAAGTTCCCACTTTTAGTTTTCGAGAGATCAAGTTTTTGGGTACAGAACAACTAAAACAACACATTGAAGAGTTACGAACCTATCGCCGAAAACTGCAAGAGCTGGAAACCCATTTTGAATCCCAAGATATATCCAAAATCCAAGAATACGTCGATGCGCTCAAAAACATCCATCAATCGGGGAACAAAAAGAGTATTGAGCTAGAAAAACTCTCAACGCTCGCGCTAAATGCTCTAAATGACGCATTAGAGATAAAACCAAACTATCCGGTTGGTGATGATAATGAGCCAACCTTCACCGCACCCGCCAATAAGCCAGATATAGAATGTTTCTACGAAAAATTTAATTCGGTGTGCGAAGTTACAATGCTCACTAACCGTTCGCAGTGGTATAACGAGGGTCAGCCAGTCATGCGCCATGTAAGAGATTTTGAAAACTCCCATGCTGACAAGGTAGCTTATTGTCTGTTTATCGCTCCGCGACTACACCAAGACACGATAGAGACATTCTGGATGGCGATTAAATATGGATATAAAGGAACAACACAGAGAATTGTCCCGCTTTCCATCACGCAGTTTATTAGATTGCTTGAAATTCTGCTGGAAATCAGAAAACAAGGGAAAAGATTTACGCACGATGAATTGCTGGGACTTTATGAGCAGATTTTAGGACTCACAAAGATTGTTAAGCATTCCGAGGAGTGGATTGAGCAAATACCGGAAGCAATTACCGCGTGGCAAAAATCTATTTTAGCAAAACAATAATTATGAAATTGAATACCATTTACCAAGGCGACTGTATAAAAGTTTTGAATGAAAAAATTGACGAAAAGTCAGTTGAGTTGATTTTTGCTGATCCTCCCTACAATCTTTCTGGCAACGGTCTTAAATGGGAAGGAAACAAAACCGGCGGTGATTGGTATATGGTGAACGAAGAATGGGATAAAATGACCGCACCAGAGTATATGCAGTTTACGAGAAGATGGATTGGTGCTTGCCACAAAGTATTAAAAGATAATGGCTCAATCTATATTTCTTGTACCTATCACAATCTTGCAGAGGTGATGATTGTACTGAAACAGCTCGATTTCAAAATTAACAATGTCATCGTTTGGCAAAAAACAAATGCGATGCCCAATATGACAAAAAGAGTTTTTACTCACTCGACTGAATTTGTTGTGTGGGCGGTCAAGGGCAAAAAATGGATTTTCAACTATGCCGAATTGAAAAAAATAAACCCAGAAACCCAAAAAGATGGCGCCCTTAAACAAATGCGAGATGTTTGGGCATTGCCTTTAGTACAAGGAAAAGAAAGATTACATGGAAAAGATAGGCGAGCATTACACCCAACGCAGAAACCGGAAGAAATGCTAAAAAGGATTATTGTTGCATCCTCGAACAAAGGAGATTTGGTTTTAGATCCATTTTTAGGTAGCGGCACCACGGCAGTGGTTGCAAAAAAATTAGGCAGAAATTGGATAGGGATTGAGAAAAGCAAAAAGTATGTTGAGATAGCAAAGCAACGTATAAACGCAAAATAGTTATGAAATTACTCGATTTAGTTAAAGACAACTTGAGAGTAGAAGATAAAAAAGTTGTCTCAAATATAGACTTAGAGAAGAGCAATGATGAGATTATTGCCAATATGATAACGGCCGGGCTTCTTAAGTTTGATGATACCAATCATGGCCTGTAAACAGCGCGGTATAATCCACAGGCTCAACAGACCCTCCTGCCCACAGCAAAACGGCAAGGTGGAGCGCTCTCACAGGACCGACGGGGAGGAATTTTATAGACTGCAAAGGACTAAAGACCTTGACTATCTTATAAAAGAGCGTAAAAAGTACGATGAGTTCTTCAACAACTGCAGACCACACATGGCTCTCGAGGGGCTTACGCCCATCGAGAAATTACAAAGCTTTTCCAAATACAAAAGTGTTACCTATGTCTATAGCTAATACATTTTTTCATTAAGACTTCCTCCCCATGGCAAAAACGGCGCTAGTTCATTTCACCGCTAACTAATTGCTTTATGTGTTAAAGTACTGAAACAGGCATATCTTGGGTGTAGATTGATTTTCTTGGCTTCGGTTACACGCGAGGTGTGTACGAAACGTGGAGACTTACATACTACTATTCATCTGACTCAAAGAAAAAACCAATGACTATAGCAACCAACTCCGGGATGAGTGGTATCCATGCCCACCATTTGTTATCTGCGTGGGCCTTTTCCGTCTTGCCTTGGTTGGCACGGTCTTTTACGGTCTGACCTCGTGTTGTATCAGGCAACTTTCCCATTTCATCTTTCTTGTTCATTTCCATTCCCTCCCTCAAGAAATGAATAGAAAACATTGGTGACCCCTACGGGATTTGAACCCGTGTTCTCAGATCGAAAATCTGATGTCCTGGACCGGCCTAGACGAAGGGGCCACTGTGTCAGCAACCAAATCAGTGAGGGCAGGTGGGCTCGAACCACCGACCTACGGCTTAAAAGGCCGTTGCTCTACCAGCTGAGCTATGCCCCCCCTGTAAGAAACAACCTTGCAATTATACCTACGAAACTACGCCTTGCAAAGGATTTTTGATTAAGCCAATACATGTGTCAGGTCACACAGGCGTCCGGAGTTGTCTTTTGCGTTACCGCACTATGAAACCTATGCAAAAATCAATCTGTCTGACATTTTTATTCTGGGCGGAGCCACGGTAGGGGCGTTCAATTGAACGCCCCTACCCCTTTCCCTGCTTTGGTCTAGCATCCGGATATTTTGCATAGAGCTTATCCAGTTTATCCTCGAGTTCGGCCACCTTTCTTTCCATAGCGGCTGCAACCTTGACCGCGGAATCGGCCTTCCTGGCAAGCTCCTCGTTTTGTTCCATTAAACGCTTATGCAGCTGTTTATTTTCACGAACGGTATTGTGGTATTCCAGTCCCTGGTGCACCACCTTCTCAAGATGGTATCTGTCCCACGGTTTAAGTATAAATTTGAACACACCAAGGCTGTTTATCGCATCGGCTGCGGCCTGGATGTCTGCATAACCGGTTATTACTATCCTTACGGCATCGGGTGCGGCCTCCTTGGCCTTCTCTAAGAACCCGACGCCTGACATGGTGGGCATCCTGACGTCTGAAATTATCAATTTTACGTCGTCACTGCGCAGGATATCCAGCCCCTCCTCGCCACTCGTCGCCACAAGTACGTTATAACCGAGCCGTTCAAACGTCCTCTGAAGGGAGCCCAGAATCTTTTCGTCATCATCTACTATTAATATTGTGTGCTCTTCCGATCTCATCAACCGTCCACCTGTCTTCGTCATGTTGAAGATACATCTGATTCTCTCCTGAGCGGCAGAGTTATCTTAAACGTCGTCCCCTTCCCAACAGCGCTGGTTACCTCTATGCTGCCTTCTGCCTGGGTAATCAGATTGTAAACGATGCTCAACCCGAGCCCGGTGCCTTTGCCCACATCCTTCGTAGTAAAGAACGGGTCAAATATCCTCTTCAAATTCTCCTCCGGAATGCCCACGCCCGTGTCACTTATTTCGATGCAGATCGTCTGCCCCTGATGGTAGGTCTTAATGCGTATTTCACCCGTTTCAAGGATCGCGCTGGCCGCATTCAGAAATAGGTTTGTAAACACCTGAACAAGGTAGTGAGGATAACACAATATCTTTGGAAGTTCGGCATAGTCCTTCGTTACCTTGGCCTTGTATTTGAGTTCGTGCCACACGACCTTTAGGGAGTCGTCTATTGTTTTATTTATATCTACATAATCGAGTTTGTCCCGCCCGGGATGTGAAAATTCATATACCGCAGAGATTGTTTTCCGTATCTGTTCCGTACCCGCCTTTGCATCCTTCAGGCAGCTTTCCATCTCCTCTAACGTGGAAAGAAACCCTTTCTCATTTATTACCTGCTCTTTTGTGGAAATAATGTCTCCTATGTAATCCTTCACCAACTCGATATTATTCATGATGTAGCTCAGGGGATTATTAACCTCATGCGCAATCCCTGAGGCGAGCGTACCGAGGGAGGACATTTTCTCGGCCTGAAAAAGCTGTTTTTGCGTCTTTCTGAGCTCTTCCGCCCTGCGAGCCCTCTCTTCCGTATAGTCCTTCAGTTTCTTCGTCATCTCATTAAAAGAAAGACTCAGGTCCTTGAGTTCGTCCTTGCGCTTCAGTTCTATCCTGTGGTCCAGGTCACCTCTGGCTACCATTTCCGTGCCGTCCCTGAGTTTTCTGACGGCGGTACTCATGTTCCTTGAGACAAAAAAGGAGACCAGAAACGCCATGAGCGCCGCAGAGGAATTGAGGATAATAAATAAGTTCCGAATCCTGCCCAGCGGCGCGAACGCGGTCTTGTAGTCTCTCTCAGCCAAGATTACCCAGTTTGTCTCTCTAACGGGCACCGCCACACCCAGCACACGACGGCCCCAGAGGTCCTTATACGTGTCAATTACAACCCTGCCTTCTGCAATTGCCCTTTCTACTACGTACGTACCGGTAAGGTTTCTCAGATGTGTTTCCCCCGGATTCTTTGACGCAACAAGTATGAAATTGTCCTTGTTTGCGATGTAAATGTGGTCACGGACCGAGGCTTTTGCCTCTTCGTCACCAGTATTCGGAACAGGCAACATGGTATTCAGCAACACGTCAATGGAGACCCTGTTTGCAATAACGCCAATCGGCGTATGAAGGAGTTTGTCGGTAAGTAAGGTGGAAAAAATGAGATCCGGTTCACCCGCATTATCGGCAGGCACTTCTTCTCTACTAAAAAGGGGGCCGGTTTGTTCAAAGTGAAGAAACGGCTGCTTAAAGTACTGCTTCTCTGAAACATCCTCCCCTACGCGATTGTCAGACGTAGAGGCGACTACCCTGCCCGTGGTATCAATCACAAAGACCTCGAGGATGTTAGGATTCAAACTCCTTTTGTTCACCTCCAGGTGTTTATTCAGATCTCTCCTTACGGCCCCTGCGTCTGCACCTGGGAGTGCCTGTGTCTTAGTGGAATCCCTGATGAACCCGTCCGAACTAAAATCCACGATCCTGGCCAGGTTTTCACCAAGGACGTAGACTATATTACCCTGAATGGCCCTGGCCTCCAGCTCCAGTTCGTTAATCGCGTCTCGCTTGACTTGACCCTTAACAAAGAAATAGCAGACCGTCCCTGCAATCGTTAACGGCAGCAGTGCGATTAACATGAACCAGCAGAGCTGGTTTACCCCAAAACGTGTGAGAATCTTACTGGGCATACAGCCCTTCGATTAATACAGATTACAGGAGGTTTTCCACTCCACGGAAACTCAGGGGAGAGACTTCTCAGTAATTGGTATTATGACACTTATGCCCCCACGCAGGTCGCCTTCCTTATATCCCAGCGCCTTGTCAGTAGAATAATTCTTCTCGATGTACTCCCTAACCTCCGGGGACATGACCTCTGGTACGGAATGGCACATCACGCATTCCTTCTCCATATACAGCGGCTTCATATAACGATAGGCCTTCTTATGCCCCATATCGGTTATCTCGCCAAAACCTTCTTTAGTCCTGTCTTTCTCGAGTATCTTCAGCGCCTTCTCTTCCCATTCGTCAGCCTTATTTTTGGGATTTCTGACCCTTAGAGCCGTCTGCTTCAACATGTGGCCCGTCCTAAGACTGAAGTCGTTGGCCACTTGACTGCCGACGACTGCGGGCACGAAGCCCTTGAAATAGTAGTTTCCAGTCTCGGGGTCTCTGTTTATGAGTTCCTGGTTCTTCGCAATAACATTTCGCATACAGATAAGCATAGTAGCGTTCATCTCGGCAAACTGCTCATAAATATATTCTCTGTCTCCTCCGAGTTCGCCATAGGGCTTTGTGTCTTTTCTATCCGCGCTAGCACCTGATGACACTGATACCAAGCTAATATAAATTACTGCCAAGAACAAGGCCAGGCAAAAACTCTTGCACATCACAAAAAAGCCCTCCTCATTATGATGCGATCACAAATCGACACCGCGGAGTACAAAGCCACATTATACATTCTCATAAATAAAAGCGCCCCACATGCTGAATCCTTTGACATAACCCCAGACAGACAATGAGAATTTCTCGGTAAACCACCCTATACAAACCGAATTCCAAATTCCATGAAAGGATTTTCTTTAGAACTCTTGTAATATGAGAACAAACCGGAACTTACGAACATAATGGATGGCTGCGGGCACACCTGACTAAATTCCATAAACATACTACAATGCACTCCAGGCAGAGTCAACGACAATCCCCGTGAGAGTAAAGACACACTGCAGACCCAGGACCTTCCAGCGAAGAGTTTCTGATTACGTTGAGGCTGGTATATAATACGACCTTGGGACAACTATCGGGAGAATGACTCACGTAAGGCGGGTTAAAACTTCATTATCTCTTCGGTCTTTTTGTCGACGGTTTCGCCGACCTTCTTCTCGTAAGAGTGGGTAATGTCCTGGACCTTACTCCTGGCCTTTTCGGCATCGTCCTCAGTGAGTGTAGAGTCTTCTTCTTCTTTATCTATATGCTTATTGGCGTCTCTGCGGATATTCCTTATAGAGACCTTCGCAGATTCAGAGAGTTCCTTGGCCTGAGATGCCAGTTTTTTTCTCCGCTCTTCACTCAGTGGCGGAAGGTTAACTCGGATGGATTTCCCATCATTATGCGGGTTAAGGCCCAGATCGGATTGCAGTATGCACTTTTCTATTTCCTTTAATATGGAAGGGTCGTAGGGCTTTATAACGATAGACTGCGACTCCGGTACGGCTATGGTGGCAAGCTGCTTCAGCGGTGTATCAGTTCCGTAGTAGCTAACCTTTATGTGCTCGACGAGACCAGCGCTTGCGCGTCCGGTGCGTATGCCCTTTAGTTCACTTTCCAGAACGGACAATGTGCTCTCCATCTTCTTTCTCGTCCATTCGATAATTTCTTCACTGTTCATCTCTTATCACCGTCTTCCGCAATAAACGTACCTATAGGTTCACCCTCAATGACCTTCCTGATATTGTGTCGAGTTTTAAGTTTGAATATGATTATAGGCAAGCGGTTGTCCCTGCAGAGCGTAACGGCTGTTGGATCAAAAAGTCTCTTGAATTTATCGTCGAGCACCTGGTTATAGGTCAGCCTGTGGAATAATTTTGCACCAGGGTCTACAAGTGGGTCGGTGGAACATACACCTTCAACCTTTGTCGCCTTTAACAGTACATCCGCCCCTAGCTCCAGCGCCTTTATAGCTGCCGCACTATCTGTGGTAAGGTAGGGGTTTCCTGTACCCCCCGCAAGAATAACGACCCTTCCCTCATCCAGGTATTTACTGCAACTCCGCCTATTGTAGGGTTCAACCAATCCACGTATCTCAAGCACACTTTGCGTAGCAGTCTTTACCCCTATTCTCTCTAAGGCATTCTGGAGCACTAAGGCATTTATGACGGTGGCAACCATACCCGCATCGTCGGCCTGTGCCCGGGTCGTTCCTAATTTTGCAAGCTCCGATCCCCTGACGACATTACCGCCGCCTACTACCAGCCCTAACCTCGCACCGCAAGTGACGGCGTCTTTTATCTCTTGTGCTATAAAATTTACGCTGTCTGTATCAATACCGGTGCCAAACTCTTCTCCACTTATCTTTATTACCGCCTTATTGTATTTGACCTTTGCCATAAGAAGGTCAGTCGATTCAGTATTTAATCACTTCTTACTGACCAACCTCAAACCTCGCAAACCGGTTTATTCGTATATTCTCTCCCAATTTGGCAATGCTTGCGGTGACGATGTCCCTGATAGTCTGGTTCTCATCCTTTATAAACTGCTGCTCCAGGAGGCATTTTTCCTTATAAAATGCCTCGAGCTTGCCCTGGACTATCTTGTCCACTATCTGTGCAGGTTTGTCAACGGCTGCGCGTTTAAATTCTTCCTTCTTTGCCTCCAAGACCGCGGCGGGGATGTTTTCCTTGGAAACGGCCATAGGGCTGGTAGCCGCTATCTGCATACTCAGGTCCTTCAAAAGCTGCTCAACCAGCTCGTTTCTTGCCACAAAGTCTGTCTCGCAGTTGACCTCAACCAGTACGCCTATCTTGCCGTTAAAATGTATGTAAGAACCGACGCGGCCTTCGTTCGTGGCACGGGTGCCCTTTTTCTCGGCAACGTGATAGCCCTTTTTTCTGAGTATCTCCGCAGCCTTGTCGAAGTCACCGCCTGTCTTATCCAACGCATTTTTACAGTCCAATACCCCGGCACCGGTTCTCTCTCTCAGCGCCTTTATGCTTTCCGCGTCTATGGGCATGTACTGGTTCCCTTCCGTTCTTTAACGTATTCAGTAGGATTCTAAGGCTAGCCGACTTCCTGACGACCGACAGCCGGTATATTGGACTTGCCATCCAGAATGGCATCGGTCATGTGGGAGAGAAAGACCTCGATTGATCGCATGGCATCATCGTTCCCGGGAACGCATACGTCTACCAGGTCAGGATCGCAGTCCGTATCGGTAAGGCAAATTGTGGGAATACCAAGCTTGTTGGCCTCTCTTACCGCCGTTATTTCCCTGTTTGGATCAATGACGACGATGGCGCCGGGCAGTTCCATCATATTCCTTATTCCATCCAGGTTCTTCTTAAGTTTTTCAGCCTCTCTGTTTAAGGAGGACCTCATCTTCTTGCTGTATTGATTAATGTCTTCACTGGCTAAAAGTTCTTCCAGCTCCCTCATATGCCTGATTCTGAGGCGTATGGTACTGAAGTTGGTTAGTGTCCCACCCAACCATCTTTCGTTCACAAAGTGCATCCCTGCCCGCTGGGCCTCGCGGGCGATGGTCCCGCGCGCCTGCCACTTGGTACCCACAAAAAGTACGCCTTTACCCGAAGCAGATACCTTCCTCAGGAATTTATGGGCCGTTATAAGGCCTCTCAGCGTCCCCCTCAAGTCCAAAATATGTATAAGGTTATGCTTGCCGAAGATGTAGGGCTTCATCTTGGGATTCCACCTGGAGGTCCTATGGCCAAAGTGAAATCCAGCCCTTATTAATTCCTCTAGAGTAATTACAGGCAAAAGCTTCCTCCTAGCAACATATAAGATTAAAAGAAGAGTACTTTAGCACAAATATCAAAAATGTCAAGACAACACGCCTACCTTATCTGTGCTTACGACAGGGATGTCGTCAGGAATGGATTCGATGGGTATGGGCAGCTTGGGATTGTTGGGGAGGGGGTCGATATACTTCCTCCGATATGCCTTGCTCTGCATCCTACAGCTGGGGAAGCGGCGGTCGAAATCAGGATGCGTTGCCATCTTTTTCCATATCGATTGTATGGGTTTTTCCCTTACGTTGCCAAAGTTTATCGGGTTGAAGTCACAGGGATTTATATCGCCGTACGCCGTCATGTAAAACTGAGAATGAGCGCCATAACAACCTACGCCCAACGGCGAGTTTATAAGTGCCATAGCGTTTATTCCCAGGGGTGTAGTCTCGTGATACTTCTTGGCCAAGGCAATAACCGCCTTCCGCTCGGCAGGGGTGAGAATCTTAGAGGTGTCCTTCAGGAACCTGCCTGACGGAATACAATCAAAAATAGTGACCTCCGAGAAACCTTCTCCATTTGCTATCTGGAGCAGCCTCTCCAGATGTCCATCCCTCAGATTTTCATGGGTGGCATAGGTAGAGATACCGGTAAGTATACCCACCTCCCTGGCACGGCGGGCACCATCAAAGGCCTTTTCGTAGCAGCCTACTACCTTACGAAACTCATCGTGCTTAAGCGACTCACTATGGTCTATTGATATGTTTAACGAAAACAGCCCGGCCTCCTTCAGCTTTTTAACGTTACTCTCCGTTAGAAGGAGACCGTTGGTAAAGATCATAACCACTGCCTTTGTCTTATCCACATACTCTATCAATTCATACAACTCTTCCCTAAGCATGGGTTCCCCGCCCACGTATATAATTAAGCTTGCCCCCAGGTCCAGGGCGCCGTCGACCACCTTCTTTATCTCATCGACACCCAGTTCCTCCCTGGTAGGGTCTTTGAAAGGGTCCGCACTGCAGTGTATGCACTGACACTGACACTTGTGTGTAATGGCAAGGTTCGCAGTAACGGGAAAGGCCATTTTCTCAAACATCATCCTCACCTTTCTACCCAGAAAACGCATCCCTGCCGGTGATGGATGTGGAGGATTGTACAGATTGTAGACGTTCTTACCGTCCACCTTCGCAATAACCTTCAGCGCGTTGAGCCTGTAGAAGAACTGCTGCACAAGGGGTTGTAATATGTCGCCAAGATAGCCCTCAGCCCTTCCGACCACCTTCCCGTCATATATCTCGGCATCTATGTGGAAAAAATCGAAATTATCCATGCATTCAGACTCCTGCAATAACCCTCTGGTTTTCTTCTATCTTTCTGAGTATCTCGGTGGCCACCCTCAGGGCCCTCAGACCTTCGTTTCCGGAAACTGTCGGCCTGCTGTTATTCAATACGCAGTCTACAAAGCTCTCCAACTCCATTTTCAAGGGCTCCTGCTCGTTCTCCATCTTTATGTGTTTGACCTCCAAAAGATCGCCAAAGTCATAATCTTTTAAGTCAATAAGGCTTTTTGCGTCCAGCCCTTCCAGGTTCAACGAGTCAAGGGTAAGCTTGGGAGATTTTTTGTAGATTATAGCCTCCTGCCCCTCGTAATCCAGTGAAATATACACATTCTCTGAGAACAAGCGAATTTTTCGCATGGGCCTAAAAGAGACGCGGCTCGCAGTAACATTTGCCACACAGCCGTTCTCAAAGATTATCCTGGCATTCGCCACGTCCTCCTTGTCGGAGATTATCCTAGTACCCACCGCCTCCACCTTCTTTACAGGCGATTTTGCCAGGTGAAGTATTATATCAATATCATGCACCATTAAATCAAGTACAACACCGATATCCTTTGCGCGGAAGTTGAAATTTGAAAGCCTGTGACATTCTATAAACCTCGGTACCATGGGATACTCCTCCACCGCCCTGAAGACCGGGTTGAAGCGCTCTATATAACCCACCTGTAAGATAGTACCGCCCTTCACACTGAGCTCATCCAAGGCCATCGCCTCTTTCAGGTCGCCGGCCATGGGTTTCTCCAGCATTACAGGTATACCCCTCTTAAGGAAGTAGGAGGCCACATCGTAATGAGCCCTAGTCGGCACTACCACGCTGACGGCCGACGCCTTGCCATCCAGCTCCTCCACGCTAGAATAAAAGTTGGTACCCAGTCGTTTCGCGACGGCCCTCCCCTGTTCCTCGTCAATGTCTACTACCCCGACAAGCTCCACGTTGGGTAACTGGGAATATACCCTGGCATGCTCCTTGCCCAAATGACCAACGCCGACGACTGCTATCTTGAGTTTTCCTTCTGCCATCATCTACACATTTTAGGACTTCCGCAGCATCTCCCTGTACCTACCGAACTTGCCCTTCATCGTATTTCTCATGAAACTGATCAGTATCTTTACTTCTGCGGTAAGTCCCTTCTGTCCTTCCAACTCGTCAAGGACCCTATTCTGGTCCAAAACCTCTATCTGTCGAAATATCTTTTGAAAGGCCTCTCTGATGGCCTCTATCCGTTCCCGTGAGAAATTCGATCTTTCAAGGCCGACTATGTTGACCTGGCGCACGCGCGACGGGTTCCCCTCAACCAACATGAAAGGGGGTACGTCTTGCACAATCCTCGTAAGACCGCCCACATACGCAAGTTGCCCTACCGTGGCGAAAGGCTGTACCCCGACCAATCCCATCAACTTTGCGTTGTCCTCCACCTTTACGTGTCCACCCAAAAGAACGTTGTTTGCCAGAAGCACGCCGTCTCCAATCTCGCAGTCGTGAGCAATATGCGCACCAGCCATGAACAGGTTATCACTACCTACCGTGGTTATCCCACCACCCACCGCCGTCCCTGTATTAATAGTCACACACTCTCTTATAACGTTGCGGTCGCCTATTTTAAGCCTTGTGTCCTCACCCCTGTGCTTCAGGTCCTGTGGTTCCATACCCAGAGCCGCTCCGGGGAATACCCTGTTATCTCTGCCAAGAGAAGTGTATCCAGTTATAGTGGCGTTGTTCTTTATAATGGTACCTTCGTCAATCTCTACATGCTCGTCAATTAGAGTAAATGCCCCTATTTCAATATTTTTGCCCAACTTCGCCTTGTGGTGTACCTGGGCCGTCGGATGTATTTTCATACCTTTGCATCTGCGATTCTAGACAAAGAACTCTCAGCCTCAGCAAGTTCGACTATTTTCTTAGCCAGAAGTACGTTGAGGAGATGGCCGGACCGCGTACCGGTGACCCGTGCCCTAAGCTCCATACCGGTCAGATAGAGGTCTCCAACCATGTCGAGCAGTTTGTGCCTGACACCCTCGTCAGCAAAGCGAAGGGACGCTCGCTTCTTGTTAATCGGCGTGGAAGCCGTGCCGTCTTCGTTTATCAAAAAACAGTTTTCTTCAGTAACACCCTTTCCAAGCCCAAGCTTGATGAACTCTCCCACTCCGCTTGAAAGGGAAAACGTTCTGGCGGAGGATATCTGTTGGGAAAAAGTCTCTTCATTAAGAGGCAGGGTGTACGACTGCCTAAGTACCGACCGGTCACCAAAATCCATGTGATAAGAGAGCTCCAGACCTTTGTCGTACGGGACGGCGGTGATTCTGGCCCCATCGTTTTCTAAGGTAATGGTGCGGTAAAGAGTGAAAATCTGTCTTGGGGCTTCCTTATGTTCAACTACGCCTGCCTCTCTTATCAGCTGTACAAACACCAAAGAGCTGCCGTCCCCAGCGGGCATCTCCTTACCCGTTATCTCCACCAAGACATTGTCAATGCCCAGACCCGAAACTGCCGCCATAATGTGTTCAATGCCCTCCACCGCTGCACCCTCCCTCGCCAACAAGATGCGCCTCTTGTGGTCCTTAACATAGGCAACACCGGCTGGTATGGTAGGAGAACCGGGTAGGTCCACCCTCTGAAATTGTATGCCAGTATTGGGTGGCTGAGGTCTTAATCTTATAGATACCTCTTGACCGTGAAAAAGGCCGCGGCCATGGTACTCCACTATGCGCCCTATCGTTCTTTGACCTCGGTGCAAGCTATCCCTCGCTAGGACTTCCCGTTTAAGTACTGCACTACAATGCCCGTGACATCCAGGGCCTCGGAATAATAGAGAACCGTACCTATTCCTATCTTGAGCCTCAATTCCAGAAGGTCTGCGCTCTTTGTTTCGATAGTTTCCTTCTTTAATATAAGATCAAATTTTTGCTCTTTGCCTATAGCCTCTATCGCGTTGCTTATGTCCTGATAGAGCTCCTCATAGTACTCCTTCTCCTTCTCACCGAGATTCCTTCTGGCAACTTCTTCCTCCAACTGGAGGTAGAGCAGCTTCTTCTCCAACTCGGCCTCCAATTCCTTCCTGGCCGCGCTACCTTTCTCCAGGAGCTGCATCTCCTCCCTCAGACCTATCAGACTGTTCTGTTTCTCCGTGAGTTGCTCCTCCGCACGGGTCTTCAAGTCCTTAAAGCTCTCCTCCATCTCCACCCGCTTCTTGGAGTTTTCGAAGACCTCGTTAAGGTTTACCACACCTATTCTGAGATCCTTTGCAGACGCAATGGCAGGGAAAGCCATAACCACCACAAAGAAAACAAATATAAATTTACTTAACTTCATGGGCCTTTGTCCTTTCCAAATTTTCTCACTTCTACTATCCACCTCCACCAAGGTTGATATTGATGAGCTTGGTGTTGTCATCGGTCTCCTTCTTAACAGCGATGCCAAAATCCACGCCAAAGGTCATGCGTCCAAAGAAGGGTAGGTTGAACCGCAGTCCGGCGCCCACAGACGCTCGCATCCTGTCAAAACCTATGTCGCCTGTATTCACGTCTGCCTTACCGGCATCTACGAAGACAACACCCTTAAGAAGATCCTTGTAAATAGGGAACATGTCCTCAATACCATAAAGGACCATCGAGTCGCCACCAATTTGTTCACCGGTCTGTGGGTCCACAGGCGCAACACCTCGAAAGTCAAAACCCCTGATAGACCCTAGACCTCCGGCAAAAAACCGCTCGAAGATGGGAACTGTACTATCCGTGGTAGAATCTACCATGCCGATAGTGCCTCCGACCCTAAGGACGTGGGCCCCCCACCATTCAGGCTCCCATACCTTGTAATATTTCTTTGCCGACGCAACAAATTTCCATATATTAACATCTATGCCAGAAATCTCAAAGTTGGCGTCTACCAGGTGTCCCTTCGTGGGAAACATAGGATGGTTTCGCTTGTCCCAGACGGTCCTAAGGTCGCCAGACAACTTTTTTCTCGTTCCCGCCTGTTCCTTAATAAACTGGGCTGCATTCAGGGATACGTCTTCTATTTTAATGCGCTCAAACCCTGGCGTAACGCCAACGCTGAGGGTGGGCGTAATCATCCTCCCCAGTGTAAAACGATTTCCCAGCCTCTGCTCGGTGTACTCCTTCCTGTCCCGCGTAAAGAAGAAGGTACTTCCCCCGGCAGAATAAACCGAATCGTAAATAGAGGGATCGCTCAGAGACAAAATGGCTTCGGTACGCTTAAGCCCGGGACTAAACTTGGCATCAAACACGTGTCCCGCACCTCGAAATGCGTCGCCCGACCAAAAGTCGCGTAAATTTTTTGGGGGGTCTACGATGTTAAAGTTATTGTCGGTATAGGAAATATCCCCAAAGAGTCCGGAGTTCATTCCAAATCCGGCGCCGAACCGCAACACGCCAGACCTACCTTCCTTCACCTCCACGAGGAGGTTGGAAAGGTCGGGGCGGGAACCCTGCTCACTCAACATGTTTACCGGCATCGGCGATTGCTTATCAAAGTACCCCGTCGCCATTAATTTCTCGTGGCTATCCCGAATCTTTACGCTGTCAAACCTCCCGCCGGGAGAGAACAGCAACTCTCTCCTTATGACATGGTCCTCCGTCCTCTCGTTGCCTCTTATCTTAATTTCTTCTATATAGAACCGCTTCCCCTCGTTTATCTCGTATGACAAGTCAACCTTCGCTGCCACGGGGCTGAAGATGCGTTTGGGTATCACCCTGGCACTTACAAAGCCCTGCTCACCGTACAGCGTTCTAATATTCCTGCTATCCTCCTCCATAACCGGCGGCTGAAAGGGTCCGCCTATATAAAGTTCCATGTCCTTGAAAAGCTCTGCGGTAGAGAAGAGATTATTACCCTTAACCTCTATCTTGTTTACACGGTATCTTTCCCCTTGATCTATTACGAATGTGACAACGGCGTATTCCCTGTCTTTACTATAAGTCAATCGTCCCTCAACCTTTACGTCCAGCCACCCCCTGTCTACATAAAACTCTTTCAGCTTTTCCTTATCCCCTTCAAATTTTTCTTCGTCAAAGATGCCCCTAAATAAGACCCCGGGAAAGCGTTTCCTGCGGGTCTTTACCTGCCTCCTGAGTTTCTTGTCACTGAAGGCCTCGTTGCCCTCAAATAACACCTTCCTTATGGTTACCCTGGGGCCCTCCTTTATCTCGTAAATTACCTTTACCTCGCCGTCGGACTTCTCTAGTTTACTGCTGACCTTTACAAATTGGTATCCCTTGTTCAGATAGAGGTCCTTTATTTTCTCCTCGCCCAGTTTGATCAGATAATGTTTCAAGTAGTCCCTACTCTGAAATTCAAGGACCTTCCTGAGCTTTTTGTCACTTATATCTTCGTTGCCCTCAAATTCAATAGATGTAATTGCCGGTCTTTCCGTCACAATAAAGGTTAAATTAAGGCCTCCCGGAATGTCTTCCAGAACCACGTCCACATTATCAAAGTAGCCCATGGCCCATATACTAGAAACGTCCTGAGACACCGTCTCTTGATTATACGGGTCACCTTCCCTCAGCTTTATCGATCCCTTTATAGCAGCCGTACCTATACGCTTGTTGCCCTTTATCTCTATCTGCTTTACAATCTTCCCTTCTCCACCCTCTTGGGCCTGAACTGAACCTCCACAAACGAGGAAAAAGACAAAAATACAAGCGACGGCAAGGTTCTTAACCGTGGGATAAGCCATCCCATGCCTTCTTCAATAACCATCTTCCGGTAAAGTGGCGGCGCTTTCAAAACGCATACACTCGTTAAGAAAAGTAAGCTTTACGGTGCCAATAGGGCCGTTTCTCTGTTTTGCTATTATTAAGTCTGCATCCTTCGGATTCTTCTCCGCATTGTAGTACCCATCACGATGAAGCAGCAGCACCAGGTCTGCATCCTGTTCGATGGAGCCGGACTCCCTGAGGTCCGACATCCGCGGCTTTTTCTCCTCCCGCATCTCTACAGAACGATTAAGCTGGGATACGGCTATAATCGGTATGTCCAGCTCCATTGCCAGGGACTTCAGCCCTCTGGATATATTTGATATCTCCTGTTGGCGATTTTCTGCGCTCGGTGAGTCCATGAGCTGGAGATAATCCACCGCCAATAATTTTATGTCGTGCTGGGCCTTCATGCGGCGCGCCTTCGCCCTCAGGGCCATTATGGAGAGTCCTGGGGCGTCGTCAATAAACATCTTGGCCGGTGAAAGTATCTCGGCGGCAAGGCTCAGCTTGCCCCAGTCCTCATTAGGTATTCCGCCTTTTCGTACTTTGTGGGTGTTAAGCCGTGCATACGAACAGAGCATATTCTGCGCTATCTGCCGCGCATCCATCTCGAGGGAAAACAGCACCACCGGCAGTTTCTCTACCACACCGACATGCTGCATTATATTCAGGACAAGACTTGACTTGCCCATACTGGGTCTGCCTGCCACCACAATAAGCTGGGAGGGTTGGAATCCGCAGGTCAGGTCATCGAGGTCGTAAAGACCCGTGCTCAGACCCGTAAGCCTGCCCTTCCTGTCATTCATATTCTCCAGTCTCTTAAAGGCCGCACTTATCAGGTCTTCAATGTGTAAAGTCTTGTCTGCATATTTTTTCTCTGCGATGTCAAATATCCGCCTCTCTGCCTTATCAAGCAGCGCGCTGACTTCGCCCCTATTTTCAAAGACGTCTTTTTGTATCTTAACGGCAGCCTCTATAAGGTCTCTTTTTATTGCATTGTCTCGTATAAGATTGGCGTAGTATTCTGCGTTGGCTATTGAAGGTACTACTTCCAATGTCTCCATCAGGTAACCCAGCCCCCCTACCTTCTCCAGGCTCCCGCGTCTTTCAAGTTCGGCCTTTAGAAGGACCAGGTCAACGGCCTGATTCTTGTCATAAAGTTCCACTATGGTCTGGAAGAGTTCTTGGTGGGCTGTCTTATAAAAGCTGTCCTTTGAGACGTACTGCAGAACATCATCTATAACCGTATTATCGAGGAGCATGGCCCCTAGAAGGCTGACTTCGGCCTCGAGACTTTGAGGCGGCATCCTCTCTAAAGTTTGCACTGCCATAAGCCTCCCCCCTCTTTTTTCGTCACAAGTTCCTATACTCTATATAACGCTACTCTTCTCTCACTACAAAGAGCTTAACTTGGGCCCTTATTCCGGGATAGAGATCAAGAGTCACATCGTAAGTACCACACTGCTTTATATGTTCCTCCAGGCGTACAGATTTCTCGTCCACTGCATAACCCCTGCGGACAAGCTCCTCGGCAATATTGGCAGGGGCAACAGAACCAAAAAGACGTCCCTCTTCATTGGCCTTGGTGGCAATACTAAATTCAAACCCGGACAGATCTTTTGCAAGCTTACTCAACTGCTCCTTGGTGAGTTTCTCCTTCAACTCCTCTTTCCTTCTCTGTATCTCCACTTCTTTGGTATTCGCAGTGGTTACCGTGGTAGCCAGACCGTTGGGGAAGAGAAAGTTCCTTGCATATCCGTCCGCTACGGTCACCACATTACCCATTTTCCCAAGTTTTTCCACGTTCTTTCTAAGCAGCACCTTCATGACATAATCCCTCAAAAAGGCTAAGCCGTGTAAGGAAGCAGGGCCAGGTACCGAGCCCTCTTTATAGCGCTCTTGGTCAAACGCTGGTGTGTGGCGCAGTTACCCGTACGTTTCCGGGCGAGCAATTTGCCCTGCGTGGCGACAAGCTTCTGGATGTTGGATAGGTCCTTGTAATCCACCTCCTCCATGTTCATCCTGCAGAATCTACACTTCTTTGTGTATACGTACTTCCTCTTTTGTACTTTAGTATCCTCTCGTGCCATCTAAAAAGGTATCTCCTCCTCGTTAATGTCCCCTGAAGCGGGTCCCTTGTCCGTGCGACTTGCATCAGAAGGTCCGCTTCGTTTCTTAGTCTGTCCAATAAACTGAAAGTCCTCGGCCACTACGCTCAGGGCATTGCGCTTTTGGCCTTCTTGGGTCTCCCACTGCCTAAACTGAAGCCGCCCCTCTATAAATATCGGACTCCCCTTGGAAAAGTACTCGCTGATAATCTCTGCCCTTTTTCCAAACATGCTTACGTCCACAAAGCATACATCTTCTTTCTTCTCTCCCTCGGGGGAAGTCCAGTTTCTCGAGACGGCGATGCCAAAACTCGCCAGTGCCTTGCCGTTCTGCGTATAGCGAAGTTCCGGGTCCCGCGTAAGATTGCCCATCAGAAATATCTTGTTGAGACTTGCCATATCCGGTCTGCTCAGAAATTATTATTTAATATCCATTCCTCAGAGGCTGTCCCCCTTCGATCTCTCCGGTGGAATCGCCTCTTCAATCCGTGTGGATGAAGGCGACTGCTGAATGTCTTGCTGCACAGCGGTCTCCGGTCTTTTCTCAACCTTCAGGATCAAACACCTCAAAATGGCATCCAAGAGCTGACAATCCCGCCTTATATCCGAGATTATCCCGGCAGGGGCCTCAAAATAGACCTGCATGTAAGTCCCTCTTCTATGCCCCTTTACTGGGTATGCGAGCTTTCGCTCGCCCCACTTCTCTACACTGGTTACCTGAGCATTTCTCCTCTTCAATATGCCCTGCACCTGCCCTACAACGCTATCCCAATCACCGGCCTTCGTGTTGTCCAGCAAAAACATCGCTTCATAGGTTCTCAAGCCCTAAACACCTCCTCACATGAAGAACGTCGCTAATCACTGCCGCCGCGCACACATATGCCGCGTACGACAAGAAAACCGTACCGCCCAAAAACTAATTGTATTTCTTTGCACACTCGTCTATGCCGCCGTGCATCCAATCAATGACAACCTTGCAAGCCTGCTCCAATGCCTCGTCAATTACGCCCGTCTCCTCCTTAGGAAACGGTGTCAGTACATATTCGCTCGCTTGACCCTGAGACGGAAGTCCCAGGCCTATCCGCAACCTTGGGAATTCGGTGCTGCCAAGGCTCTGGATAATAGACTCAAGACCCTTGTGTCCTCCACTGGAGCCTTTCCTCCTTATCCTGAGCCTACCCAAAGGCAAATTAAGGTCATCACAGATTACCATTAATGAATCTGTACTGCAAGCGTAATGATTGAGTACGCCTTTGACTGACAGGCCGCTGTGATTCATATACGTCAGCGGTTTTACCAGAATAAGCCTGTCGTCATCAAGCGGTATTTTCCCAATAAGTGCCTTGAATTGCCGTTTACCTACCTCCACACCAAAACGCTTCGCCAACCTATCAACTACCATAAATCCTAGATTGTGCCTCGTTTTGGTATATTTCTCACCTGGATTTCCCAGACCTACGAGAATCTTCATTAAGAGGGCCTCAAGACTCCTCTTCCACCTCTTCTTCCTTGACCTTCTTCACAATCACCTCCGGCCCCTTAGCCAACTCCCCCTCTTCGACAGGTGCGGCCTCTTCCTTTACCATTGGAAGTCTCACTTGCGCCACCAGCGTATTCATATCGCCATGGGCTATTTCGACACCGGAGGGGAGCCTTACGTCCTTCAGCGTCAACTGCCCGCCAACATCAAGGCCGGACACATCCGCAGTAAGTTTCTCCGGTATGTGTGCAGGCAAACATCTCACCTCAACCGTCCTCCGTATCTGCTCCAATACACCGCCTTTCGCCGCACCGACAGGGGTTCCACGTACCTCTATGGGAACCTCCAGGGTAATCTCCTCGTCCATGTACACACGAACGAAATCGGCGTGAAGTATATCTATACCGAAGGCGTCGTACTGCGTCTCCCTTATAAGAGCATCTTGCTCATTATTATCACAGTGGATTCGAAACATCTTTGCACCCGTTTGCAGTGCCGTTCTAAAATCCTTTTCTGGAACAGAAATAGCCAGCGTATCCTCTTTGTGTCCGTAGACGACCGCCGGCAACTTACCGTCTCTCCTTAACCTGCGGGCTGCGTGAGACCCCAGTTGTGTCCTTTTCTCTACCTGCAAAACAGGATTATCCATTTACCTCTACCTCCATTTCAAAACTAAACAAACAATGCGCTGATAGACTCATTGGTGTGTATCCTCCTCATGGCCTCGCCTAAGAGCCCTGAGATGCTGAGCACAGAAATCCTCTCCCCTAACTGTCTTGCCCTTCCGTCGAGTGGGATAGTGTCTGTAACCGCCACTTCCTTGATGGGTGCACCTGCAAGTTTCTCGGCTGCCGTGCCGCAGAGCACGGCGTGGGTCGTACCCACATATATGTCTTTTGCACCTTTATCCTTAAGAACCTTTGCGGCCTGAACAATGGAGCCGCCTGTTGCAATTATATCATCAATCATAATTACGTTCTTGCCCGCCACATCACCTATTACAAAGCCCACCTCTGTCTCTTCCGGGCCTACCCTGCGTTTATCTACCACGGCCATCTTTATGTTAAGCTTCCTTGAGTATGCCCTGGCTATCTTTATGCCACCTACGTCCGGTGACACCACTACCACGTCGGACAGACCCAGCGACCTATAATGTTCACAGAGTACCGGAAACGCAAAAATGTGATCCACGGGTATGTCAAAAAACCCCTGGATTTGTGCCGCATGAAGGTCCATGGCCAGCACCCTGTCCACGCCGGCCTTGCTTATAAGATTTGCCACCAATTTGGCGGTTATGGGCACACGCCCTTCATCCTTCCTGTCCTTTCTGGCATATCCGTAGTAGGGTATCACTGCCGTAACCCTGGCAGCCGAGGCCCTCTTGGCACAGTCAATGAACATCAAAAGCTCCATCAGGTTCTCGTTAACCGGCGGACACAGCGGCTGTACTATGAAAACATCCGTACCCCTTATATCCTCATTCACCTTCAGGTCTATCTCGCCGTCGGGAAAGCGGCCTACATAGGCATCCCCCAGCGGGATATCCAGATATTCACATATCCTACGGGCCAAATCCGGATTAGAATTACCGGTAAATACCTTCAGATTGTCTAGACCTTCAATAAGTGTCTTTTGGTCCATCCTCTATTTACCCCTCTAACAATATCCCTTCTCTTGCCACAAGTTATACTGAATTGTCCCTAGGAGTAACAAACACCCCCACGTCACGAAACCCCAGAAAAAATCTCTAAAACTGTCCTTCTGAGGGAGCGAAACGACCAAAGAATGTAGCACTAACGTTGAACGTGGCAGTCCGCCTTAGGCGGACCACGCTACATAACGGATTAGATTCTTCGCCTCGCTCAGAATGACGATACAGTGTCAGGAAACCCTTTTAAAATCATTATTATAATACTATCTACCAACTATCTCAGTAACTTTCTTAAGGTCCTCTTGAGAATTTACCCCAAGTACCTCATCGGGGTCGGAGACGGTGAAGGCGCTTACCTTCTTGCCCACACTGCTGAGAACCTCTATTACCTGGGTCAGGTAATATTCTCCCTTCCTGTTATCCGGGGTAAGCCTTTCAAGGGCCTCCAGAAGCGGTGCAGCCCTGAAACAATAGATACCCGAGTTCACCTCGTGTATCTCCGCTTCTTCCTCGCTGGCGTCCAGGTCTTCCACAATCCTGGTAATCCGGCCGTGCCTGTCCCTCACCACGCGGCCGTAACTTTTTGGGTCATCCAGTCTTGCTGTTACCAATGTTGCATCAGAGGAAGTCTCACGATGCACCTTCCGAAGGGTCTTTATTGTACCAGGTTTCACGAGGGGGCTGTCCCCCGGAAGCACTACTATATTCTCAGGTACATTTCTAGACTCGCACCCCAAAAGAGTGCTTGCAACCTTCAGGGCGTGCCCGGTGCCCAACTGTTGAGACTGCTCCACCCAATCCACGTCGAGCCCTTCCAGCACCTGGGCAACCTCATTCTTCTTATAACCCACTACCACCAGCACCCTTGAAATGCCCGCCTTCCTCACTGCATTTACAACCCATTCTATCATGGGCGCGCCGCATAAGCTGGCGAGCACCTTCGGACCCGTAGATTTCATTCTAGTACCCTTACCGGCGGCAAGGATAACGGCCACTTCACTATGTAAATCCCTTTTTCTCGAATACATTCTGTAAAGCTACCCGGGGAGGATTCGAACCTCCAATGAGAGATCCAAAATCTCTAGTGTTACCATTACACTACCGGGTAGTGATCAGCCTACAAGCACGGCTCCCTCACTGGCAGAGCTGACGAGCCGGGCGTATTTGGCAAGATAGCCACTTACCTGAGGTGTAATGGGTTTCCATTTTTTCTTTCGCTCCCCAAGCGTGCTCTCCGGTACGCAAAGCTCCAAACTGCGATTGGGTATATCTATAGAGATTTCATCGCCTTCCTCGACCAGCGCAATAGGGCCTCCCACCAGGGCCTCCGGGCAGACATGTCCGATGCACGGCCCACGCGTACCGCCGGAGAAACGACCGTCTGTAATAAGGGCCACTGACGCCGCTAGACCCATCCCAACCAGCGCCGCCGTCGGCGAGAGCATCTCTCTCATGCCGGGGCCGCCCTTAGGCCCTTCGTACCTGATTACCACCACGCTGCCGGGGCCAATCTCCTTGTTCATTATGGCCTTCATGGCCTGTTCTTCTCTATCGAAAACCCTCGCCCGGCCCTTAAAACGCCTGGCCTTGGCGTCAACGGCGCTTTGCTTGACGACGGCACCCTCAGGGGCAAGGTTACCGTAAAGGACGGCGATGCCCCCCTCCTGGCCTGCGACCTCCTCCCTGCTCTTTATCACCTTCGTGTCGGAGGATTCCGCCTCAGCGGCAATCTCCGAAATCCTCTTGCCACTCACTGTCATACAATCGTTGAGTTCTTCCTTCAGCCTATTCAAAACGGCCGGAATACCTCCCGCATAATACAGGTCCTCAAGAAAATATCTTCCACCGGGCGCAAGATCAACCAGGTGGGGTATCCTCTTGCTTATCTCATTAAACTGGCTCAGAGTAATCTTCACCCCGGCCTCTCTTCCTATGGCTGGCAGATGAAGACACGTATTGGTAGATCCCCCCAGGGCCATGTCCATAACTAGCGCATTCTCAAAGGCCTCCGGGGTCATTATAGCCCGTGAAGTTACACCTTCTTTGGCCAGCCTGACTGCTACCTGCCCGCTCTTATAGGCAATCCTGTCCTTCTCCGCAGAGACGGCTAGGGAGGCTGCACAGCCCGGAAGCGACATCCCCATGGCCTCGGTCAAACAGGCCATGGTATTGGCCGTGTAAAGACCCTGACAAGAACCCGCCCCAGGACAGGCCTCCATCTCCAAACGGTCCATTTCTTCCTGGGTAATCTCTCCCTTCCGCCTCTTGCCCACGGCCTCAAACGTATCGCCCACCAGGGAGAGTTTCTTTCCCCCCAGGTTCCCGCACATCATGGGACCGGCCGTTACCACTATCCCAGGTATATCCAGTCTAGCCAGTGCCATCAACATCCCCGGAGTAATCTTATCACAATTGGTCAGTAATACCAGACCATCAAGGCTATGCGCGCCGGCTACACATTCAATGGCATCCGCTATAACTTCCCTTATGGGCAGTGAATAGCGCATCCCCGGGTGTCCCATAGCTATACCATCACATATCCCGGGGATGCCAAATATAAAGCTTATCCCGCCGCCCGCATGCACCCCCTTCTCTATAGCCGTCTCCAGGCGTCTCATATGCACATGCCCTGGAATAAGCTCGGTATAGCTGCTGGCCACACCTATAAAGGGTTTCTTTAAGTCTTCCCTGTCCAGCCCTGTAGCAAAGAGAAGGGACCTGGCGGGGGCACGTTCAAGCCCTACTTTAATAACGTCGCTACGCAAGGGAATCCTTTAGTCGTCAATTCAATCCGGAGTGTGTAAGTGCAAATACAACAACATATTAAGATATCACAAGCTCTTTATTTTGAACAAAGGATGGTAGCACACCTTATTTATCAAGTCAAGCAAATTCCATTGGTTAGAATTCCCTTGACTTTCCTTTCCAAAATTGCTTAACTTGCGATTTAATAATAGCTTGCGATTAGTTCGTCGTGCTTCCATGCATCCTTCACCGGCCCACAGGGTCATTGGGGGCGCGCCTTATGAAAGGGTTTTTTGTCTAAAAGATGGTCTTGATAAGCGGATGCCTCGTGGGTCTGGAATGCAGGTACGACGGGGGTACCGAGAAAGATGAAGACCTGCTGGCGTCATTAAGAGGTATCAATCTCCTGCCCTTCTGCCCGGAACAAATGGGCGGACTCCCCACCCCGAGACCCAGCGCAGAAATAACGGGCGGCGACGGCCACGACGTATTGGCCCGCAGGGCCAGGGTTGTCAATGAACACGGCGAAGACGTCACCGAGCCTTTTATCCGCGGGGCAATGGAGTCAATGAAACTTGTAAGGCTTTTTAACACAACCAAGGCCTATCTCAAGGGCAAGAGTCCATCCTGCGGCCTTGGTACAATATTCAGAAACGGCCGTCAGGTCAAGGGCGACGGCGTATGCGCAGCGCTACTGTCACAGAACGGCGTAAATATTACCTGCGTCTGAGGCGGTAAAACCTCCGGCCCCCTGTAAAATTGTCGTTCTGAGGGCAAATGATAGACAACGAAGTTTACTTCGCTGACGTATTGCTTTCCTAATTTAGAGCAGAAATACGCGGAGAACTACCTTGTTTAAAAGACTTCAAGATTGGACACTGCACTGGATAAATACACCGTATGCCACACCCGCCCTCTTCGCGGTAGCCTTTGCCGAGGCATCTTTCTTCCCCATCCCCCCCGACGTACTGCTTATCGTCATGGCGCTGGCCGTACCGTCGAAGGCCTTCCGGTATGCCATCGTCTGCAGCGTAGGCTCGGTACTCGGAGGCTGCTTTGGATACTTCATCGGTTATGAACTATTCGAACTGGTGGGCAGGCCCATTATAACTTTCTACGATTTATGGAAGGAGTTTGACTACGTAAGCAAACGGTTTCACGAAAACGCCTTCGCCGCCATAGCCATTGCCGGCTTCACCCCCATACCATACAAACTCTTTACTATCGCAGCGGGAGTCTGTAAAATCCAGTTCACTACCCTGGTGGTGGCATCTATACTGAGTCGAAGCGCGAGGTTCCTCGCGGAAGGCGCCCTAATATATTTCTTCGGCGAACGGGTAAAGGTTTTTATAGAAAAATACTTCAACATACTCTCCATAGTATTTGTGGTAATGCTTATACTTGGGTATGTACTTCTTAAGGTGCTTTCAGGTCACTAAACTATCATGCAAAGACCGGTAATAAGAAACCTATGCAAAAGTCGTTTTCATTACCAGCGTCATTCTGAGCGAAGCTGTAGTGGTCGAGCTTGCTCGACATCAGGCAAAATTAAGCAGAGCAAGCTCTGCCACTACATTAATATTGCCTTCAGAACGAAGATGATTATGCAGAGTTTTGTAAAGCGTGTAGCGTGGCAGCTCGCTGCCACGATTACGTGCGAGCAAGCTCGCACGCTACATCCCTTTCGCCCAGAGCAAATGCAAGGTCTTTCAGCGGTCTCAATAATTACTGTAATATCAATCCTTCTGATGTCTCCCCCCACACTCTCTGCCCAAACCGCTGAGACGGGGACCGAGACCTACGGGCCGGTAGTATCGGGTTTCTTCTACCCAAGGTCGGAAGAGACACTGCGAAAGCAGATCGGAGACCTGCTGGGAAAGGTGCCAAAACAGGATATCGCCGGCCGGCCGGCGGCGCTCATCTCTCCACACGCCGGATACGACTACTCCGGCGGGGTGGCCGCCTACGGTTACAACGCCCTCAAGGGAAGGGATTACAAAAGGGTCGTAGTCATCGCCCCAAGCCATTATGGCAAGAGGTTCAGGGGGGTGGCCGTCCTGGAGGCCTCCCGATACAAAACACCCCTGGGGGAAATAGAAATAGACACGGAGGTCTGCAGAGAACTCGTTAATAATTCCCCCCGCTTCGGCTCAAATCCGCTTTTTGGTTATTATTCGGGCGCCTACAAGAACGAACACTCCATGGAGACACAACTCCCATTTTTGCAGACCGTCCTTGGCGAATTCAAACTGGTGCCGTTAGTGGCTGGAATCCTGATGGACAACGACTACACCTCGGTGGCCGACGCCATTAAACCTTATCTTGACGACAGTACACTGGTTGTCGCCAGTTCAGACTTCACCCACTACGGGAGCAGGTTTGATTATGTGCCATTCGCCAGCGAAATAGAAAAGAACATCAAGGTGCTGGACGACGGCGCCATAAACGAAATCCTTAAAAAGGACTTTAAAGGCTTTATTGACTACAGGGAAACGACGGGGATAACCGTCTGCGGTTTTACGCCAATCGCAGTGCTCATAAAACTCCTGCCCGCCGACGCCCAGGGCACGCTGCTGGCATACGATACGTCCGGCAGGGCCGTAAAGGATTTCAGCCACTCGGTCAGCTACGCCTCCATAATCTTTACCGTACCGACAGGGGGGAAGACAGGTAAGGCGGCAGAACCCTCTACGCCTACCAGTCGGCTTGCCCCGGCAGATTATCGTCCGGAAGGGAACGGGTGGGAAGCGGGAGAAAATGTGGTGCTGACAAGCGACTCCACGCAAACGTCCGACCCAATCAACGATAAAGAGTGCAAGACACTACTAAAGATTGCCCGCGATACCCTGGAGACCTATACGCAGACGAAAAAACGCCCTGACGTCTCCGGATACCCGCTGACGCCGAGGCTGAAGGAAAAGAGCGGTGTGTTTGTAACCCTTAAGAAAAACGGCGAACTCCGGGGCTGCATAGGCCACATACAGCCGATGACGTCGCTGTGGCATGCGGTAATGGAAAACACAGTAAGCTCTGCCTTCAAGGATCATCGTTTCCCTCCGATAAGCGAGGAGGAACTGAAAGACCTTGATATAGAAATATCGGTGCTCAGCCCGCTGAAGAGAATTAACGGTCCTGAGGAATTCCACGTAGGAGAAGAGGGAATCTTAATAAAACTAGGAGGTTGTCAGGCGGTATTCCTCCCGCACGTGGCAACGGAGCAGGGCTGGGACAGGGACCAGACCCTGTGCAACCTCTGCGTCAAGGCGGGTCTTCCATGGTACGCCTGGTGGAACGATGACATGGAATTCTACGTCTTCACCGCCAGGGTAATCCACGAAGAACTGCACGAACGGCTCAGCAGTAACTAGAAATAATCCATTAGTGATGAACGCCGTTGTAACAGACGAAGAAGAGATTCAGAGGGAAACCTCAATACACGAAAAGCTTCTGGGCATAGCCAGACGAAGTGTAGAGGCGGCGGTAAGAGGCTCACCGATGCCAGACTTTGCGGTTACCGACCCGGAACTTTGTCACCGTCACGGCGCATTCGTCACCATAAAAAGACACGGCGCACTCCGGGGCTGCATAGGCCGATTCGTATCAGACATCCCCCTCTACCAACTCGTCAAAGAGGTAGCCGTCTCTGCCGCCACCGAAGACCCCCGATTCAGGTACGAGCACTTAAGCGAGGCGGAGCTTGGCGAAATAGACATCGAGGTCTCGGTAATATCTTCCCTCAAAAAGATTTCAAATCCCCTGAACTTCCAGCTTGGCAGGCACGGCATATACATCAAGAGGGGGGATAACATTGGGTGCCTCCTCCCCCAGGTTGCCCATGAAAAGGGCTGGTCCAAAGAGGAATTCCTCTCTTACTGCTGTCTGGGGAAGGCGGGGCTTGGCCCCAACGCCTGGAAGGAGGCCGATACGGAGGTCTACGTATTTACCGCAGGCATTGTAAGCGAACATAATTAGGAATACGTTTAGAACCGTAGGGGCGTATGGCAATACGCCCCTACAATTTTGCGGGCAGATTTAGAGACCTGTGAGGCATCCTTTTTTTATAGATGCAGCGTCGGGTCTCCGTACCCGACGGCGGTGCGACCGCTGCGAGCGGCGTCCGATGCGGCACCCTTAACGAGGGTTACCGTCCCCACGTTACGCTTCTGCGAGCTGTAGGGGCGAGGTCGCCTCGCCCCTACGTTCCCCCCCATACATACCCGCAGGTCTAAAGCCCTGCGGCACCCATCTTTTTATAGTCGGGTAGGTCGTGGTTACACCATGACCTTACAACAAAGCCGCATTGACGGTCAAGGCGTGGCCTTGACCTACCCTGCTCATCTTTTTACAGATGTAGTTGCTCGATTCATCGAGCCTGCGATGCCCCATGAATGGGGCAACTACACTCTTTTTTGTTTTATGTAGCGTGGCAGCCCTCGGCCTGAGGCTTCGGCAGGCGGTTCGGCTGAGCTCACCGTCGAAGCCTCAGCCCCTGAGTCTATCGAAGGGCTCACGGCCGAAGCCTCGCAATGACAGCTCTATCTTTGACTTTTTCACAAATCTCAATATAAACATCTATATATATCACTATACAACGTTCGCAAAAGGCGTATAATCCTGCAAATATAAGCTTGAAAATGTCTGCAAACTCTGTATACTTTTTATATCGGTAACCTGCCCGCTTGCGGGGGAACTGCGTATACCCCCCCCCTTTTTTTTGAGTAACTTACTACAACGCGGTAACTTACGAAAATTGTTCCGATACATTTCCTCATTCGGGGGCCAAGGGGGGCGATGTTGGTATGAGACCCAAAATCAGCGAAAAGGAAATAGGGCTACGTAAGCGCTACGCCGAATTGACCGAGGAGGATGTTGCCCTCCTTAGAGAAGTGCAACCCATCGTAACTGCCCACCTGGACGAGCTGGTAGAGGCGTTCTACTCCCATCTCCTGCATTTTGAAGAAACCAGAAAAATCCTCAAAGACGAAGCTACAGTAAACAGGCTCAAAGATGCCCAGAAACGCTACCTCATGGGCCTCTTTACCGGAGATTATGGGCCAGAGTATGTGGAAAGCCGCTTCCGCATAGGGGAGGTCCATTACAGGATTGGGCTGGGTATCAAATGGTATCTTGGCGCCGTCCACCGCTACGAGTGGCAACTGGTGGGGTTAATCCGTAAACACACTCAGTTCGATAAAGATAAGCTGCGGCGGGTGGGGAGGGCCATCTGTTCCATCCTTTATTTTGACACGCAGTGGGCCTTAGAGACCTATGAACTTGCCTATACGGAGGAATTAAGAAATAAAATCAAGGAGCTAAGAATACATGCCCACCAGCAGGAGGCGGTTGCTAAAATCGGTATGCGCGCCCTGGCGGTCAGCGACCTTTCTACACTGATGGACGAAGCCGTTGCAATTGTTGCCGAGACCCTCGGAGTGGAATATTGTAAGGTCTTGGAACTCCTTCCGGACAAAAAAGCTTTGTTGTTACGGGCGGGGGTAGGTTGGAAGGTGGGTCTAGTGGGGCACGCTACAGTGGGAACAGGGACCGATTCACAGGCGGGCCATACCCTGCTTTCTAATGAACCTGTAATTGTTGAGGACCTGCGCATGGAGACGCGGTTCAGCGGCCCGCCGCTGCTTCGGGACCACGGCGTGGTGAGCGGCGTGAGCGTCATCATCCAAACTAAAGACGGCCCGTTCGGCGTACTGGGCGCACACACAACCAGACAGCGCACGTTCACCAGGGATAATTCTAATTTCCTCCAGGCAATCGCAAACGTAATCGCTGCGGCGATTGAGCGCAAGCAATTACAAGAACACCTCGATTATGCGGCCCGCTACGATGCCCTTACCGGCCTGCCAAATCGCGTCTTGTTCCTTGACCTTGTGAATAAGGCAGTCGCACACGCCAAACGAGAAAAGCTGCAGATGGCTGTTCTGCTAATTTATATAGACCGCCTAGAAAGTATATGCGGGTCGCTTGGACACACCGTATGCGACAGCTCGTTTAAGGCCGTAGCCAAATACCTGACAGATAGCGTGCGCATGAGTGACACTGTTGCCCGTCTGGGCAGGGAGGAAGATGCCGCAACAGTGGGTCGTATGAGCGAGCACGAATTCGCCGTGTTGCTGCCGGAGATTAACGGTGCACACGATGCCGCCAAAGTAGCCCAGAGAATCCTTGATGCATTCTCTAAGGATACCATACTGGATGACAAGAAATTTGCACTGCCCTGCAGTGTTGGCATAAGCATATACCCCTCATGCGGCGACAGCGGAGAAACCCTGCTCAAAAGCGCTAACATTGCAATGTCTCACATCAAGAAAGAGGGCAAGAGCGACTTTCAATTCTATTCTCCTGAAGTAGGTGTGGGAGTCTCAGAGCGGATAGCATTAGAAGACGATCTGCGTAAGGCGCTCGAACGAAAAGAGTTGTTGGTGTACTACCAGCCCGCGGTGGACCTCGCTACCGGGCAGATAACTGGCATGGAGGCCCTGGTGCGATGGCGGCATCCGGAGCGGGGATTGGTATCGCCTGGGAAATTCATTCCGCTGGTAGAAGAAATGGGCCTTATTATACCCATCGGCGAATGGGTACTGCGCACCGCCTGTATCCAAAACAGGGCGTGGTATGATGCGGGCCTCCTGCCCATACGCATATCAGTCAACTTTTCGACATATCAGTTTAGACAACAAAATGTGATTGAACTTATAACAAGGGCCGTAAAAGAAACCGGACTTGATCCCCACTATCTGGAATTGGAAATCACCGAAAGCGCCTTAATGGAAGCCAAGGGTGTTATCGTTGCAACACTGCTGGCATTAAAAGAGATGGGCATGGGTATCTCGATTGACGATTTCGGCACCGGCTACTCATCGCTAAGCAAGCTAAAGCATTTGCCCATAGATAAGCTGAAGGTTGACCAGTCCTTTGTGCGCGACGTCACGATACATCCCGATGATGACGCAATTGTGTCTGCGACCATCGCCATGGCACACAGCCTGCGCCTGAAGGTGGTTGCTGAGGGTGTGGAGACACCGCAGCAACTGGAATTTCTACGTTCGCTCAAATGCGACGAGATGCAGGGCTACCTGTTCAGCCCGCCTCTTCCAGCCGAAGAGGCCACGAAACTGCTGGCCGAAGGAAAACGATTAGAACTATAGGGGCGCGGTGACCTCGCCCCTACAAGGGCTTTCCAACCCCCGTAGGGGCGTATGGCCATACGCCCCTACGATTTTGCGGGCAGATTTAAGACCTGCGGCACCCTCTGTTTGTCATTCTGAGCCGGAGCCTTGAGCGGAGCGAAGGGGAAGCGAAGAATCTATTGGTAGACAACGACCTTTATCCGCCTCAGGCGGATTGAATCAACGAAATAAATTTCGTTGTCTACCGCCCGTTCCTACAGCGTGAGTACTGTAAGGGTACACTCGATACATCCTACAAACCGCAATTCCTTTCGTAGGGGCGAGGTTGCCTCACCCCTACAAGACCCCGCTCTCAAATAGCTCCTTTATCTTGCCCGCCAGGTAGAAAGAACCTGTGATACATATGCAGTCCTCAGGCCGGGCAAGTTTTCTGGCCTGTTCCAGCGCCCGGCGGGGGTCCTCCACTACCAGGGCCTTTTTGCCCCCTCCAAGATATGCACTTATCCTTTCCGCCAGCAGGCTTGGCGGCGCGGCCCTGGGCGTGTCGGCGGCGGTCAGAATCACCCTGTGGGCCACAGGCACCACCTCTTTAAATATCCCCTCCAAATCCTTGTCCATTGACAGGCCCAGTACTAATACAAGCCTGTCAAAACTCATGGCATTCCTTAACGTATCCACCAGGGCGCGCATCGAGGAGACGTTATGGGCGGCGTCCAATATTACAAGCGGCCGCTCGGAAATAACCTCTATCCTGGCCGGGCATTTCAGACCCCGCAGCGCCTCTCTCGCCGCCGTTTCGTTCCACGAAAGGCCCCCGCCCTCGGCCAGCACCTCCATTGCGCCTATCGCCGTAGCAAGATTTTCCGCCTGATGGCTGCCTAAAAGCGGTAGCCGCAGGTCGGTGTACGTCCCCTTCCACGTCTTTACACTGCACGTAATACCATTGAGGGCAAGGGCCTTCACACCAATGACCTCTATGTCTCTCCCCACAAGATAGAGCGGCGCACTTCTCTCACTGCATTTCTTTTCTATAGACTCAAGCGCCTCCAGGTGCTGGGGAGAGGACACTACCGGCACACCTTCTTTTATTATGCCCGCCTTTTCCCCGGCTATCTGGCCCAGCGTATTGCCCAGCTTGTCCATATGGTCAAAACCTATCGCCGTAATTACGGACACGCGGGGCAGTATAACGTTTGTAGCGTCGAGCCTACCCCCCATACCCACCTCAAGCACGGTCCAATCCACGCCTGTTTCTCTAAAATACATCAGTCCCAGCGCGGTAATAATTTCAAAGAACGTTGGGGCAAAGAGCGGATTTCCCCGCCGCTTTTTCTCTACATGCGGTCTCAGCCGTCCAAGGAGCCGGCGGACATCATCCCTTCCAATCATCTCGCCGTTCACCTTTATCCTCTCTTCAAGATGAACCAGATGCGGCGAGGTAAAAAGTCCCACTTTAAGACCCATCGCACTTAGGAAGTGTGCTATCATGGTCGCAGTGGAGCCCTTGCCCTTGGTGCCGGCCACGTGAACTGCGGCAAGTTCCCTGTGCGGGCTGCCCACCTGAGACAAAAGGCGCTCCACGCGTTCCAGGTCGAAACCCGGTATGTCGTACTTGTACCTGGTCAGTTTCTCGTAATCTACCGCCTGAAAGAGGAACTCAAGCGCCTGTTCATAAGAATCAAACTGCATCTAAATACCTTGACATAATGATTTTAAAATTATATGCTTCGAATCCACATCCAAGACAAAATGTAGGCAAAGGAAATTACATGAATACGGTAAAGGTAAATCTGGGCGAACGGAGCTATAAGATTCATATATCTGCCGGGGTCTTAGAAAGGCTCGACGGGATGCTCAGGGAATACTCTGACGTAACCAAGGTCATAATAATAACCGATAAGAATGTAGAACGATTTTACGGTGAGATTGTAACAAAGGGTCTGCACTCTTACAAGCCGGAGGTAACGATAATCTCTATTGACCCGGGGGAGAGACAAAAGTCATTATCCACGGCAGAATATCTTTATAACAGGCTGTTCGAGCACGAGGTGGACCGCAGAAGCCTTATAATCGCATTGGGCGGCGGCGTGGTGGGTGACCTGGCCGGTTATGTAGCCGCTACGTATATGAGGGGAATCGCATATGTACAGGTACCGACCACACTTGTGGCTCAAGTAGACAGCAGCATGGGCGGCAAGGTGGCGGTAAACCACGCCAAGGGGAAAAATCTGATTGGATGCTTCCACCAGCCAAAGGCCGTTTACATTGACCCCCTCGCCCTAAAGACCCTCCCCAGAGAGGAAATAACCGAGGGACTGGTTGAGGTAATTAAATATGGCGTTATACGTGACGCCTCCTTTTTCGACTATCTGGACAAGCACCTCCCGCAGATACTCCGGCTGGAACCCAAGGTACTGGAAGAAGTCATTGAGAACTGCTGCCGCATTAAGGCGTGGGTAGTAGAAAAAGACGAGAGAGAGGAGACGGGACTCAGGTCCATACTAAACTACGGTCATACCCTGGGCCATGCAATAGAGGCCGTGGGCGAATACGAGGGACACCGTCACGGTGAGGCTGTAGCAATAGGGATGATGCTGGCAACGGAAATAGCCATACGTCTGGGCATAACGGATGAAAAGACCTTAGAGAAGCAGAGGCAACTATTACAAAGGGCCGGCGCGCCTACTTATTACAGACAGGATGCGGAGGCATTATTCGACTTCCTTTATCGCGACAAGAAGGCCGTAGCAGGAAGGCTCAAATTCGTACTGCCTGTGAAAATAGGCAAAGTAACCCTAAAAGACGTTGATATAGCAGTCGTGAAGGAGGTATTGGCAGGTGGACGAGGAGTCTAAGGCTCTCTTACACCTGAGCCTCACCAAGGGGATAGGTTCCGCAACGTACCGTGCCCTGCACGAACGGTTTGGCTCTGCCTCGGCCATACTTAATGCGCGGAAAACCGACCTGGGAGGTATTCCCGGAATAGGCCCTAAGCTGGCAGACGAGTTCGCATGCTCCAGGGACAGTGTAGACATAGACAAAGAACTTGCCCTTGCGCAGGAACACGGCGTCAACATAATCCCGTACACCCATCAGCACTACCCGCAGAATTTAAAGGCCATCTATGACCCACCCCTCGTCTTATACATAAAAGGCGAGATAAACCCGAAGGACGTACTATCCATAGCCATAGTGGGTTCCAGGAGGTGCAGCTACTACGGGCAGTCCCAGTCCAAGAGGCTTGCAAGGCTGCTTGGCCAGTCGGGTTTTACCATAGTAAGCGGTCTTGCCAGGGGAATAGATACGGCGGCACACCAGGGGGCGCTGGAGTCGGATGCCAGAACCATCGCCGTAATGGGCTGTGGCCTTGGAAGGGTATATCCCAGGGAGAACAGGGAACTTGCAGAGCGCATAAGCTGTCAGGGTGCCGTGGTATCGGAGCTGCCGATGCTCACCCCTCCCAACGAAAAAAACTTCCCGCCGCGAAACAGACTTATAAGCGGGCTCTCACTGGGCGTGGTCGTGGTAGAGGCAGGCCAGAGGAGCGGCGCACTCATCACCGCCCACTGGGCGCTGGAACAGGGTAAGGAGGTCTTCGCCGTACCCGGTCAAGTGGACAGCCCGTACAGCCGTGGCACCAACAGGCTCTTAAAGGAGGGGGCAAAACTCGTTGAAGACCTCCGCGACATAATCGAGGAGCTTGGCCCGCTGGCAGAGACCCTGAGTATAGATGAAAAGGAAGATATTCAGGACCCCAGAAGCCTGGCGCTGAACTCTCAAGAAAAGAAAATATTCTCCCTGCTAAGCAGCCGACCCAAGACCATTGACGAAATTACCGAGGAGTCCCAGCTACCCGCCGCTAACGTCGCCAGCACGCTAATGATACTGGAGATACGGAAGCTGGTAAAACAGCTTTCAGGTAAACGATTTGTTAAGGCATAAAACTCTAACACCAGAGAAAGACCCCTCAAAGGATGGGGGATACTAACTATTTAGGCGTTGGTCTCCACAAGCGCAATATCTATCAAGAGGCGAATCTACCTTCAGCATAGGCTCGCCGTGTTGTTGGGCGGGCCTTCACAATAACTACTTTTTCAGAGGTTTCTTAGTATAGAGAATAGTCTTTTAAGCCAAATCCCACCCGCTAATTCACGATAGCGCCTCGTTTTTGCAGGTCTGCCTTCTGCTCTGCCGTCAGATCTTTAGCATCCTTCAGTATCGTGCCTTTTACCGAGGCCTTACTGAGGTCTGCGCCCTTCAGGTTAGCGCCGCTCAGGTTGGCGCCGTCCAGGTTAAAACTGCTCTGAGTAACGCTGCTATCGGGAGCAACCAGATTAACGTCCTGTAGGTCGGCATGATATAATGTGGTATTGCTCAGGTCGGAGCCGAACAGCAAGGCGCGCAGCAGCTTGGCGCCACTCAAGGTGGCCCCCTTTAGGTTGCAATTACTCAGGTCTGCGCCGGTCAGGTCGGCGCCGCTCAGGTCGGCGCCGTGGAAGTCCAGGCCGCGCAGGTTGGTGTTGCTCAGGTTGGCGTGGGGCAATTTGGCGCCGGTGAAATTGGTACCGCTTATGTTGACGTTCGTCAAGTCTACGCGGGTCAGATTGGCGCCGGTAAGGTCGGCGTTAGTCAGGTTTGCACCGTCCATGATGGCGTCGGTCAAGTTGACATTCTTCAAATTGGCCGCGGTCAGGTTGACGTTACCCAAGTTACTGCCTGCGCTTAGGTCGACATCCTCCAGGATGGCGCCGCTCAGGTTGGTCCCGCCCAGCTCCGCAGACCTGAGGTCCGCACCCGCCAGGTTGACGTCTCGTAAGTCGCATCCGGGGCATTGTCTCGTACTTATCAATTTTTCTTTATCGCTCTGTCTCCCGCTGACGTCTGCCTCTAAAGATTCTACTGTATCCCCAAAACCCATGTCCGCCGGCTCAGCCAGGTCGCTCTCTCCATATACATAGTTAGGTTGTATACCTGACACTATCGGAATAAATTCAACAGAAACGATAATGGCAGCGGCTACCAGCGATTTTTTGACATAGCTCATTCTAAGTTCTCCCTTTTATATACTTAGCAGAAGGTACTACCCTTGTATTTATTCGCGCACGCCATACTTGACACTCATATCCGGCGGGTCGTAATCTATTTACCTAAATTACCCGGTGGGCGGGAAACCGGGTAATCTTACTTGCTAGTCCACCACGGCGCCACGTTTCTTGAGGTCGTTCTTCTTTTCATCTGTCAGTCCCGTAGCGCCCTTTAAGATAGTATCCTTGACGCTGGCGCCTTCAAAATTGGCGTTCGTAAGATCGGCCCCGCTAAAGTTTGCACCGTCCAGCATGGCGTTGCTCAGG
>Ga0156080_141_pt7 | contig 36283 bp, 34 predicted proteins | sample RifCSPlowO2_02_FD_107733 | JGI IMG/M metagenome (GOLD analysis project Ga0156080, IMG submission 107733) | Planctomycetes bacterium RIFCSPLOWO2_02_FULL_50_16
TGGGAGCGTCGGGGTCTTTGTTGATGGCAACGATGCACCTGGATGACATCATCCCCGCCAGGTGCTGGGGAGAACCTGAGAGACCACAGGCTATATACAACTCGGGGGCGACAGTCTTGCCGGTAAGTCCTACCTGCGTATCCGCGGGCCTCCAGCCCGCATCCACCGCCGCCCTTGATGCGCCCCACTGCACCGCCAAGGAGGCCACCAGCCCTTCAAGCATCCCATAGTTCTCAAACCCTTCATCTTGAGTAAGTCGGTATTATAATCACTTCTCTTCTTCTTTCTTTTCTTCCATCTTCTTCTTGTTTTTCATCAATTTCATGTATATTTCCATCTCTGTCTCTGCCATGCCGTGGAGACCCACCTTCTCTAAGGCCGAGGCGAGTTCTTTGTGGGCGTCGGCAGATTCCGGACTGAGGCTTATTACCTGTTGATATTCAGAGATGGCTTCTTGCATCATGCCCTTTTCCTGGTATATCTCGCCGAGATGCATGTGGGCGTCTATCAATCCCAGGTTTATTTCCGTCGCCTTTTTAAGATAGAGTATTGCCTCATCCAGTTCACCCTTTTGTTCGTACTCAAGGCCGAGGTTCTTGTATGTGTCGGCAAGGCTGACGGAGGCAACCGCGTCCTGGGGCCTGAGTTCCAGCACCTTTTGGAACTCGCCGATGGCCTCCTGGGTATCCCCCCTTGAGTCGTAGGCAAGCCCCAGGTATAGATGGGCCTCGATATAATCCGGATTAAGCTTAATGGCCTTTTTGAAACAGATTATAGCCTCGTTTAGCATACCATTTTCTCCGTAGGCCAGTCCCATCATGTAGTAGGGCTCTGCAAAGCTGGGATATGTATCTATTACCTCCTCATATTCGGCGATTGCCTCGTTGAGCATACCCTTTCTGGCGTAAGCCAGGCCGAGGGAAGCGTGGGCATTGGCCGAGCGTGGGTTCAATGCCAGGGCCTCTTTGTACTGGGCGATCGCCTCGTCCACCATACCCTTCTTTTCGTAGGCATGCCCCAAATAAATGTGAGCGGTGACATTCTTGGGATTTAGCTCCAGGGCCTTTTTAAACTCCTCTATAGACTCGTCAACCTTGCCCAACTCCAGATAGTTAGAGCCGCTGTTTATGTGGTCCCTGACTTCAAACGTACATCCTGCCAGTACACAAATCCATAGAATGTAAATAATTGTCTTGTAGTTCAGAATCATATCCTCCAGGTCTTAATACACTGGAAATCCGTGATTTCCACACTTACATGTTATAGAAAAGCTGGCCCAAAGTTTGCGCAATCCAGAAAATGTGGTATACTTATTTCGGTCTCGGAAGACGGGAACCAAAGGTGTGCAAGTAACACGTTTTTGGCGTTAGTAAAGCCCGGTTAAGGGCACCTTTGTGGGTGGGAAACCCACGTAAGTAGGAAATCCAGTACGGTTTGTAATTGTTGTAACTGCAGTCAGAAAGCATACCTTTGGCTCCCCCTTTTCATTTCCACGAGGTCATCTTGTGACCCTTCTCCTCATAGTCCATTCCTTTAACGGCGAAAAGCAGTGTTTCTTTAAGGTATCGTCGTTTAGCCCCATCCCGTCAAATAATTTTCTGTGAAAGGAAAAATCTCCAAATTCGCTGAGTGAGTGGCTGTCGGTGCACAGGACAAGCCTTGCACCCTTCTCGATGCACCTGCTTATGAATTCAGGCTCCGGATTCTGGGAGTGGGAGTTAATCTCCAAAGAAATTTCCCTGGAAATGGCCTTGTCTATAATGACGTCATAATAGCTGTGCTGCATGGCGACGTCGGCCTTTCGCAGACTCCTTGTGGGGTGGGCCAGGATGTCAATGTCCTGGTCCAGGGCCTTGAGTGTAAGCGACAAAAACTCCTCCCTTGCGGCATCCTGATCTACCGCAACACCCTTTCTTATGGAGGGGACGCTGTGCACAGAGCCTATGACTACATCGAACCTTTCCCTGTATTCCCAGTCAAATATGAAGTCCCCGCTCAGAGGCATCTGCTCCAGCTCGATGCCCACCCGTACGCCCATGTCTCTGTACTGTCCGACATACGATATGTATTCGTCCATCCGCTTTGAGCGTTTTCTGATTTCCTCATAGAATTCGGGAGGGTCTAACTTCCACTTCAGCCCCTGTGCGTCTTCCCCGTCGAAGTATATATCATTGCTGTGGTCCGTAATGGCGAAGTACTCGACACCCAGCCTGTGGGCGCAGCCCAGGTAGTCCCGTATATCAATAGGGTCTGCACAGGCCGACCACCGTGTATGCACGTGACAATCCGTTGTAAAACGCAACAAATCCTCCTGTTATCCTGAATAAAAACGGGACTTCAGTTTGCAGTCAGGTGTATATTTTATAACCAGTAAAAACCCTTATTTTATAACCGATTCAGTCTTTGGCAAAGACAAATTTTGCGGGGTAATGTCTGATGGGGAATAGTTTGTGTGGCGTCCGATCTCTGCATCGGACGCACAAAGCATGACGTCGGTACGGAGACCTGACGCTACAAAGACTTTGTCAGATAAACAGACCTGTAGGGGCGACCCGTCGGGTCGCCTCTACAGATTCACGCGCTCAGACATTTTAGGAAGCCTACAGCAGCTCTATATCCTCTCTCTCCATGGCGCGTTCGCAGTAGTGGCAGCGGAGGCGGGGCAGGTCTTTTCTCTCCACGTAGAAGCGGGTGCGCACCTTCTCGTGATTGCTTATGCAGTTCGGGTTAAAGCATTTTACTATGCCTATAAGCTCGTCTTGCAGGCTGACCTTTTTCTTTTCAATAACCTCATAGTCTTTTATGATGTTTAGTGTCGCATCGGGGGCTATCAGGGCGATCTTGTTGGCCTCGTCCTGGGTCAGGTTCTTTCCCTCTATTTTAATTAGGCCTTTTTTACCCAGGTTGCCGCTGGTAAGATTCACACCTACCAGGACTAGCTGGTGTTCGTCTTCTATGTGGAGGATGTTGGCGACCTTGAACGTATTTTTGCTTTCTATGTGGTCTATGACGGTGCCGTTCTTGATGGCCGAGACCTGTAGTTGACGCACGTCCATCTAATCTAACTCCTTTACCCCCAAGACAGAGGCCAGTATGGCTTCCCTGACGGGTATCCCGCTGTGGGCCTGCTGGAAGTATACGGCATAAGGGGTCTCGTCCAGGCTCTCGTCCATCTCGTCTACCCGAGGGAGGGGGTGGAGGATTTTCAGGGTCTTCTTTACCTTTGACCTGTCCAGCGTGGCCTTGCTCAGGTGATACGAACCCTTGACCTTTCCGTACTCAATGGGGTCTGCGAAGCGTTCCTTCTGTATGCGCGTGCAGTACAAGACATCGAGCCGGTCACTTACCTCTTCCAGAGAGGTTATTTCCTGGAATTTTACACCCCTTTCCGACAGTTCCTTCAGCAGGTCGGGGGGCATGCGGAGGCTTGGCGGCGATATGAAATACATGTACGACCGAAAGTGTGCCAGCGCATATGCAAGCGAGTGAACTGTACGGCCATACTTTAGGTCGCCTATAAATCCTATGGCAAGGTCGTCCAGTGTACCCTTGGTCTTATGTATGGTGTACAGGTCAAGGAAGGTCTGTGTGGGGTGCTGGTTTGAGCCGTCGCCGGCATTTATGACTGGTATGCCTACCGTGTCCGCCACCAGCCTTGCCGCACCATCTAAGAAATGCCTTACGACGATTGCACTTGCGTATCCTGCGACGATCTTTACGGTGTCCCGTAGAGATTCGCCCTTCGCGATGGATGTGGCCCCGGGATCTACAAAGCCGATGACCTCTCCGCCCATGAGTTTCATGGCCGATTCAAAGCTCATGCGGGTACGCGTGGAGGGTTCAAAAAACAGCGTGGCCAGCACCTTGCCTTTCAGCAAGTCAGGGTGTGCCTTTTCCTCCATCTCTTTGGAGAGACTTAGGATATAGAGTATCTCTTCCTTGGTAAAATCTCTGAAAGAGATGATATCTCTATCCTTTAAGCTGACCATACGCGGAACATACTATCAGGGACAGTCTGCCCGCACAAGGGGAAAAACCACCGGATCGTTATGCTGGTAAACGGGAATACTTGACCAGCATGGGCATCAATTGGGTTCCAGTAATCTCTCCCAGGTCTCCCTTCTTACAGGTTTTTTCGGAAAATGTCGTGACACGGTCGGGTTTGACCGAACCGCCGCATATGACTAGAGGAACGGGGTCGTGCGAGTGTGACCTGAGCCGGCAGGGCGTGGTATGGTCTGCAGTGACGACTACTATGGTATTCTTAAGGTCTATCTTTTCCAACAGGGGACCAAGGTAGCATCTGTCTACCGTCTCTATCACATACTTCTTTTCTTGGCCGTCACCGTCGTGGCCGGGGATGTCAGGCCCCTTTATATGCACGTAAATACCGTCGTATTTCCGGAGCGCCTCAAGGCTTTTCTTCACACGCTGTGAATAGTCTTTTTCCAGGTCGGGCGTGGGTGGCGGTAGTTCTACGGCATCCATACCGGTCAGGAGTGCAATACCGCTTTCGATGGGCATGTCCGCAAGGCAGCCGAAGTTTTTCCCGAATTTCTTCTTAAAGTCGGGGAACTTGGGCAGCCTGTCGCCGGCGTCTCTGAGCAGCATCAGGTTGGCGAGGCGGTCCCCTCGGCGTCTGCGGGCCTCGTTAACGGGGGATGCCTCTAATATCTCACTGCTCTTTATGGTAAATTCGTTTACGAGCAGAGAGGCAAGGGCGGCGGCCTTCAGGTCTCTGCATTCATTCAGCGGCCTTGCGTACTGTACTTTCTGAGGGTAAGAACCCTCTTCCAGAGCTTCACTCAAGATGCCAACCCTGACGTAAGCGGGGTCTGTGTTTGTTATCTCACCCGAAAGCTTATTAACGTCCGAACGTATCACCAATACCGCTCTGTGACCGATGGTGTTTTTAAGCTGGAAGGTGGACGGCATGGAGTCGAGCTTTAGATTACGATTTATCTCCTTGCAGAGGGCGCTGGCCTCCTCTGTGGAAAGGTTTCTGCCTACACGGCGGTCTAGGTCCTCTTTCCCATAGCCGTTTGTGGCGAAGTTGGCCCGCAGGGCGAGTTCACCGGGCTTAATATTGATCCCGGCGGCAAACGATTCCAGCGGTCCCCTGCCTGTGTAGTAGCGGAAGGGGTCGTAGCCAAGTATGCTTATCACTGCCACGTCAGACTCTGGGGCGATGCCCTTCTTGACCGTGTGCATCAGACCCGTTTGACCCCTCTTGGCAAGCAGGTCCATGTTCGGCGTACGGGCGGCCTCCAACGGTGTTTTACCGCCCAGCTCTTCCAAGGCATAGGGGCCGTCAGAAAGCCCGTCAAGTACGATATACAGGATTTTTGTGTTTCCCTGTTTTGTCATATCTTACCTTCCTAGATTTTTACGGAATTGCCCTGGTACCATTTGTCATTCTGGGCGTAGCGAAAAACTGGTAGACAACGAAATTTATTTCGTTGAACCAACGACCATAAAGGTCGTTGTCTGCCGTTTCACTTCATGCCTTAGGCGGATGCGGAGTTTTTTCAAGGGGTTATCTTCCGTATTGTTTGATGGCCTCTTTATACAGGTCGTTCCCTTCCGAGTCATAGGCCACTATGGCGGAGAAATTCTCAACCTCCATGCGGTGGATAGCCTCCGTGCCCAGGTCCTCGAAGGCTATCATCTCGCACTTTCTTATGGTCTTTGCAATAAGGGCACCCGCACCGCCTATGTTTGAGAAATGAACGGCCTTATATTTTCTTACGAGGTCTATCACCTCCTGAGACCTGTTGCCCTTGCCTATAGTGCCCTTGAGACCCAACTTATAAAGTGTTTCCATATACGAGTCCATCCTGGAGCTCGTAGTCGGTCCGGCAGAGCCCACCACCTGTCCCGGCTTTGCGGGAGTAGGGCCGACGTAATAGATTATCTGTCCCTTAAGATCGAACGGCAGAGGCTCGTTCTTTTTGATAAGTTCCATCATGCGCTTGTGGGCGGCATCCCTTGCGGTGTAGATGGTTCCGGTGATGAGCACCCTCTGGCCGGCCTTGAGGCTGCGTACAGTCTTTTCGTCCAACGGAGGTCTTATCTTAACAACGTCATTCATCATCTTTTTTAGTTCAGTATCAAAGTGGCTAGGGCAGGGCAACAAGCCCCGCGCCAACACCCATGAATGGGGCAACTACCCTGCATAGCCAATTGTAGCTGCCCGATTTATCAGGCAGGATTCTATGTAGCACCGGGTTTCCATACCCGAGTCGTGCATTGTTCGTCCGATACGGAGGCTTCGGCGGTGAGCCCTTCGGTTGACTCAGGGGCTGAGCTTGTCGAAGCCTCAGCCGAACTGATCGGACGCTACACAGAGCAAAATTATACAGCGTTTTTCAAGAGTTTCATATCGTTACAGTCTTGACCCTGTGGGAGTGACACTCTATATTTACCGCCACGGGGAGGCTTGCGATGTGGCACGGGTACGTCTCCACGTGCACTGCCAGGGCAGTTGCGCGTCCTCCCCAACCCTGTGGACCCAACCCCAGGTTATTTATTTTCTCCAGAAGTTCTTCTTCCAATTCCTTTACGTGGGGCTCCGGGTGGTGTTCGCCCACGGGTCGGAAGAGGGATTTTTTCGCAATGTAAGTGGCCATGTCAAAGGTCCCGCCGATGCCTACACCTACTATTAGCGGTGGGCATGGTTTGCCGCCGCCCTGCAGCACCGTGTCAACTACGAAGTCCACCACACCCTGCCTGCCCTGGGCAGGGGTGAGCATCTTGAAGCGGCTCATGTTCTCGCAGCCCGAGCCCTTGGCCATCATAGTGATCTTTATCCTGTCTCCGGACGTTATCTCTGTGTGAACGAACGGAGGGGTATTATCCCTGGTGTTCTTCCGCTCTAGTGGGTCGCCGACAATGGAGGCCCTTAAATAGCCTTTTGTGTATCCTTGGCTTACGCCTCTCCTAACGGCATCAGAGAGAGTTTCTCCCACTATGTGCACGTCCTGGCCGATTTCCATAAATACGATGCTGTTACCGGTGTCCTGGCATATGGGTGTCTGCTCCTCTCTGCCCAACCGTGCATTTTCCAGAAGTTGTGTCAGTATGTCCTTGCCTATTGGAGAGTCCTCTTCTTGGCGGGCCTTGTCCAGGGCCGCGATAAGGTCTCCCCCCGGGAGATGAGTTATCTCTATGAACCCCTTTTCCACCGTTTCCGTAAGAACTTGCGAATCTATCTGCCGCATAGTTAGTCCTGAAAGGTGTAACCGTATTTTATGGCGCGTACGTTTTCTTCCAGAAATCGGGCCGGTAGACCTGCGCTGAAGTCAATCTTGTCTATTGGTATGCCGATGTGATACAGAAGCCTGCCCAGGGCAATCATGTTGATAAAGATAGGGCTGCCGAATTTCTCAACCGCTTCTCGCTGGAACGGGACAATGTCCTCGGTGTCCGTGTGGCCTACGTACTCAACGATGGATTCCTCCACGACCTGTTTATCAGCCTTGAACCTCTTCCGTATGGGTCTGGAGAGCTGCAGACAGATGTCTGCCTTATCAAAGAATGGGACGTCTATTTTTTCATCCGAGAAGATGAGTTCAGCGGTAATATTTCCGCCCCTCACTGCGGCATCGTAGATGAGATTCAAAGACACCTCTTTTCCCAGCTTAGCAAGTATGTTGGCCAGGGCGCTGGCCATTACCTTTATACCCTGGCCGGCCTCTCCGGCGAGTATGAGTCTCTTTAACGGGGCCTTCGGCAATCTTATCAGGTGTTTGACATACAGCACCAGATTTATACCAAGGAACTCTTCATCTATACTGACCCTTTTTCCAAAGCCCATACTCTCCAAGAGCTTGCACGTCTTACGGTCATCGGGATATACAAAGACCCTGCTCTCGCAGCAGCGGGCCTTTTCAAATATCGACAGGGTCTTTTCCAGGAGTCTACGGGCATAGCCCTTTCTCCTTGAGTCCTTGGCCGTGGAGAACCAGTGGATGTGCCCCGTGTCTCCGAACACACAGCCGAACATGTAGCCTACTACCTTTCCGTTCTCCTTGGCAACAAGGCAGACACTGCGTTCGTCTTTCAATCTCTTCTTTACCTTTGCGGGGGAGTATGCCTCTTTGAAATGCTCCCGTTCCCCCGGAGTACGGTGCTGGTGCAGCTCTTCTATGGTCTCGTTGAACAGTCTTTGTACCTCATTTATGTCCGAAGCTGCCATAGTTTTTATACTAAAGATCATTTCACAACACCTACCTTAGTTATACCTATTTCGCCTTCCTTCAGGAGGTCGGCGTTTTCGTTTATCTTGTAAGTGTTTTTGTAGTGCATGAGCATGTCGTAGCCGTCCTTAAAGCCTATACGTCGGCCGTTGTTTACGATGCACTGGCAGATTACGTCTACAAAGGCGAGTCCCGGGTGCCTGAGGGCTTCGACAATGCACTTCTTGAGGTGTTTCAAATGAAACGTAGTGGTCCTGGCGTAGAAACAGTTATGCGCCTTGATAAGCGCCTGGACGTTAATAGGGGTGTCTTTGCATCCATCGGGGGTTGTAATTGTCTTGGCGCCTTGTTTGGAGGTAGGCGAGACCTGACCTCCGGTCATTCCGTATATTTCGTTGGAAAAGCAGATTATGGTTATGGGCGTATTTCTTCTAGAGGCGTGGAGCAGGTGGTTTCCGCCTATACCAAGGAGGTCTCCGTCGCCGCTCAACACCACTACGTGGAGGTTTTCGTTAGCTATTTTTATCCCCTCGGCCATGGGTATGGCCCTGCCGTGCGCTGTATGAACGGAATCGAGATTAAAAAACCCTGCACTCCTCCCCGAGCAGCCGATACCCGAGACTACCACCGTTTTGTCCGTATCAAGATTTAGTTCGTCAAAGGCATCGCAGGTAGATTTAAGGATGATGCCGTTGCCGCAGCCGGGGCACCACGGTGTGGGAAGGTTCTTTTCTTTTAAGAAGCGCTTAAAGCGCGTCGTGTCTTCCATGAATACGGCCTTTCTAATCTGCTACCGAAACACGTTTCCGGCCCCTGCCCTTTATCGCCGTGAGTTTGTCCCATATTTCTTTCAGGTCTATCTTCCCGCCGGTCAGGGAGACAAGTTCCACGTGTTTGTGTACGACGCTTTCTACCTGGTTGCGGTACTGGCCCAGATTCATTTCCATTATAATTACACTTTCGTATTGTTCGGCTATCTCCTTAAGATCCTTGATTATGGGAAAGATCCTGATTGGGCGGAACAGGGCGTATTTGTCCCTAAATTTGTATGCGGCCCTGGAAAGTGCGCCATAGGAGATCAAGAGGGTATCGGCGGTGTCATTTCCGATGTATTCGTAGAAATTGTATTTTTCGGATACGTCCTCACATTTTTTCTTGAGATGTCTCAGGAGGGCCCGATGCACCTCAGGGTCTGAGGTTACGGGTTTCGTGTTATCCTTGTGCGTAAGGCCGGTGAAGTGACGCCTACCCATGCCAAGGGGTGGTCTTGTCCTGTCTACCGTAGGATATGTCTTTAGTTCTACGGTCTCATAGATGTGGCTTATGAAGCCGTCGCTGAGGAGGATTACAGGGCTTAAGGATTCTTCTGCTGCGTTGAATGCGCTGAAGGTATGTTGGTATAGTTCCTCTACCGAGTTCGGGTAGAAGACGATGGGACAGTAATCTCCGTGGCTGCCAAACCTTGACTGCATGATGTCTCCCTGGGCGGGGAAGGTAGGCATGCCTGTGCTGGGTCCCACCCTCTGCACGTTGACGATTACCAGGGGTACCTCCATCATGTGTGCAAGCCCGATACTTTCCTGCATGAGTGAGAAGCCGGGACCACTGGTGGCCGTCATTGTCTTTCGCCCGGCCAGCGAAGCCCCTATTATTGCGTTTATAGAGGCTATCTCGTCCTCCATCTGCAGAACCTTTACGCGTTTTCTGCCGACGAACTCGAGTAATATCTCTGAGGCCGGGGTGATGGGATACCCTGCAAAGAACCCCAGCCCTGCCCGCTCTGCAGCGTATACGATGGCCTGGTTACCCTGTAGCAGGAGTTTCGACATTATAAATCTTCACCACCTCAATGGCCATATCCGGACAGTATCTCTCACAGTTAAAGCAGGCGATGCATCTGTCATATGCAACGAGTTTGCCCTTTACTATCTCCAGGTTGTTGGTGGGGCAGAACTGCGGACATATATTACATCGCTTACAATATCTATGGTTTATTGCAACTTCGCCTTTTCTTTGAGGCATTTTTATTATATCAGTTTGTTTCCACCTTTATCAGACCGGTTTCTTTCAGAAGCCAGTCCATTTTGGCACCGATTTCGGCTGGGTTTTCGGCCACAGTGACTCCGGCCTGTTTCAGTGCCCGTATTTTGTCTTCACAGGAACCCGAACCGTGGCTTATTATGGCTCCGGCGTGTCCCATTCGCTTGCCCTTCGGTGCGTTTTGTCCCGCGATGAAGCTGACCACGGGTTTTTTGAAAGAATCCTTCATGAATTTGGCTGCCTCCTCTTCGGCTCCTCCGCCAATCTCTCCGATAAGCACTACGGCAGAGGTGTTGTCGTCATCGTTGAATAAGCGAAGGATGTCAACAAAGCTGGTGCCAGGTATCGGGTCTCCACCGATGCCGATACAGGTTGACTGGCCTATACCTAGTTTGGTGAGCTGCCAGACCACCTCATAGGTAAGTGTACCGCTTCTGGAGACAACGCCGACATTCCCCGGCTTATGGATGTAGCCGGGCATTATACCTATCTTCGTTTCGCCGGGGGTTATAATGCCTGGACAGTTCGGTCCTATGAGTCGGCTGCCAGTTTGAGCTAAATATTTTTTAACCTTTATCATGTCAAGTGTGGGGATGCCCTCAGTGATGCATACGATGAGTTTTATCCCGGCCTCTGCAGCCTCTATGATTGCGTCAGGGGCAAAGGGGGCCGGTACGAAGATTATTGAGGCCTCCGCATCCGTCTCATTGATGGCATCAAGGACGCTGTCAAATACGGGCAGCCCAAGGTGAGAAGTTCCCCCCTTACCGGGGCTTACGCCGGCGACCAATCTTGTGCCGTACTCAAGCATAAGTCTGGCATGGAAGGTCCCCGCAGCGCCTGTCATTCCCTGGCACAGAACCTTTGTTTCACGGTTTACTAATATCACAGTGCGCTTCTTATGAGATAGGGAAGGTTACGCTTATGCCCCCCCGTAATTCCCCTAGTTTGTAGTTCTCCATGTAGTAATTGGTTATGTCTTTCTTATCACCTGTGGGGCTGGTTGCCGGGTCGCCGTGACACTTCATGCAGCGCTCTTGCATATAGAGGGGAAAGAAGTAGCGGTAAATGACCCTTTTGGGTTTCTCGCCCACTTTAAGAAATTCTCCAAAACCTACGCCGGGAGGGAGTCCGATGTCTTTGAATCTGTTTATCTGGGCCTGCTCCCATTCGTCCGGCAGGTCAGCGGGATTCCTGGGTCCGTATCCACCTTTTCCTTCGGAGACGAACCGAATCTCAATGCCCGTTCTTGTGGTGAAATCTCTTGTAATGGTTTTGGCAAAGGTAACCGGGTCAATCCCTTTATAACTGTAAGGTTCGCCTTCAGGGAGGGGCATACCGAGTTTTGCCTTGTGGAGATTGATGACGTCCAGGTTATCGGCTACTGAGAAGCCTGCAATGGTTAGCAAGGTAACGAGGTCTTTGGACATTTTCTCAAAGTCGTAAATCCGTTGTGTGAGACCGCTCCCGGCCGACAATGTCATCAGCGCGCATATTAACGTCAAAATTGCAACCTTCTGTAAGGGTTTCATTCTGGTTCTCCCTTCGCTTAGTGGGCCTGCATTTTTATTCAATGGGGAATGTAAGGCTTATGGCTCCGCTCAATTCTCCCAGCTTGAAATTCTCCATAGGGAAACCGGTGATGTCTTTACCGTCGCCGGTGGGACTTCTTTTAGGGTCGCCGTGACACTGGAGGCACTTGTGCTCTATGTACAGTGGGTATATGTAGCGGTAGACCATATTATAGTCACTTACCAACTCTACCTCTCCATAACCTACCCCCTTCGGGTACTGTATCTTGGTAAATTTCTTCAGTTGTTCGGCCTCCCACTTATCGGGTTTATTATAACCGCTTCTCGGGCCAAGCTTGTCTTTTCCTTGTGAGACGAATTTTATCGTTATGCCCGTCTTTTTAGCGAACTCCTTCCCTACCATGCTGGCAAAGCCCTCGGGGTTGATTCCCTTGTAGCTGTAGAGTTCACCCTTTGGGAGCGGTTCTCCAACCTTTGCCTTGTTAGTGTTTATCACCTCGAAATTGTCTGCAAGGTAGTTTGTCGCTGCATCTAACATGTTTACGAAGGCGCTTGACATCCTTTCGTAGTCGTACATCTGAGCCTGACAGTCTTTAACAAAAAAGAGGCCCAGTGCTGCAAGAGCTAATACAAAGCAAATCTTCCGCACTACATTTTTCATGGTGTGTCCTCCGCCTGCTTTAAAAATGAGTATTCTGCTTTGTGGCTTCCAAGACCCTTTTGGCTGCCTCTTCCATACCCTCAGTGAATACTACCTTTAGTCCCGATTTCGCCAACATCTTCCTTGCGATATGGGCGTTGGTACCCTCCAGTCTTACCACCAGTGGTACCTTAAGCTTCGTGTCCTTCAGTGCAGATATGATAGCCTCGGCTATCATATCACATTTTACGATACCGCCAAATATATTTACAAGGACGGCCCTTAGCCTTGTATCCTCGAAGAGTATTTTAAAGGCCTGCGTTACCTTTTCTGCAGAGGCGTCGCCGCCGACGTCCAGGAAGTTGGCCGGCCGGCCTCCATGATGCCTTATTATGTCCATGGTCGCCATGGCAAGACCCGCGCCGTTTACCAGACAGCCTATGTCGCCGTCCAGCCCAATGTAGCTAAGGCCGAGGGCAGATGCCTTTGCCTCCAACGTCTCCTCGGAGGGGCACTTGCCGGCAGTTATCTCAGGATGGCGGAAGGTGGCGTTGTCGTCAAGGTCTACTTTGGCGTCTATAATAGATAGTGCCCCGTCCCTGCTGACGGCAAGTGGGTTAATCTCCAGGAGAGATAGGTCATTTTCTATAAAAGCACGTGAAAGATTTCTGAACAGACTAACGGCTTCCCGCACCAAGGGACCATCCAGCCCAAGGGCAGAGGCCATTCTTCTGGCCTGAAATTGGTGGAGGCCGAATAGGATATCAAAAGGTTCCCTGAAGATTTGTTCTGGAGAGCGTCTGGCCACCACTTCTATTTCTACCCCCCCTTCCGGGCATCCCATAAGGAGCGGAGTCGCCCCACCCCTGTCGACCCAGAAGGAGATGTACATCTCCTTCTGGATGTCAATTGCCTCCTGTATCAATACGGCCCGGACTTCTTCACCTTCCGGTGTAGTTTGGGCCGTAACGAGCCTGGAACCGAGAAGCCTTTTTGCAGAGGTACGGGCCTCTTCCGGGCTGTTTATCTCTTTTATGCCGCCGGCCTTGCCTCTACCGCCCGCCAGGATTTGCGCCTTTAATACGGCCCGTGGACACCCCAGCTCACGAAAGGCCTTCACTGCCTCCTCCGGGGAGAAGGCCACTATACCCCGCGAGACATGGGTGTCGTAGTTCCTCAGCAGCTCCTTTGCCTGATATTCATGTAGCTTCAAGGCCGGTCTGCTTTTGCTTATTCTTGGAAGAGTTCCGGCAGGTATTTTTTCGCTTGATCGAGCATCTCTTCATTAGACATTGTCGTAATCCTCCCCTGTGCGTATTGTTCTGTCACCCATTCCTGTATCCTCAGTATTCCGGGATGGGTCTTCGTCAGCTTGTTATTGGGAGGATTGAGATGTGTCTTTACCCAGTGCAGGATTCCCGCCGCCCCGGACTTGTCGTTAACTGCCACGCCGGGCGGTCTCTTCAGGAGCTTCCGTGTGTCGAAGATGTTATATATCTCCTCGTTCTTGAGCATCCCGTCGAGGTGTATCCCCGCAAGGGTCACATTGAAGTTTTCCCCTATCAGGGGCTGATTGGGCGGGATTACGTGCCCTAATTCCTTGTGAAAATAGTCTGCGATGTCGGTAATTATGGTGGTGTCAACGTTATCGTCGCCCCTCAGCATCATGTATTCAATCACCATAGCCTCTATGGGCGTGTTGCCGGTGCGTTCGCCTATTCCCAAGAGTGTGCCGTTGGCGCCGCTGCATCCATACAGCCAGGCGGTGGAGGCGTTGGACACCGCGCGATAGAAATCATTATGGCCGTGCCACTCCAGATTTGCGGACGGCACCCCTGCAAAGTGTGTCAGCCCATAGATGATACCGGCGACACTCCTCGGAAGCATTGCCCCCGGGAAGCCTACCCCATAACCCATGGTGTCGCAGGCCCTGATTTTGATGGGGATGTTACTCTCCTTGGAGAGTTTCATAAGCTCCTTTGCAAACGGCGCCACAAAACCGTAGAAATCGGCCCTTGTAATGTCCTCGAAGTGACAGCGGGGGATTATCCCCTCCTCCAGGGCCGAACGGACAATGTCCAGGTAACCATCCATGGCCTGCCTTCTGGTCTTATTCAGTTTCAAGAATATATGATAGTCAGAGGCAGAGGTTAGTATCCCTGTCTCCTTAAGGCCCATCTCTTTTACCAGCTTAAAGTCTTGCTTATGTGCCCTTATCCACCCGGTTATCTCCGGATATTTGTATCCCCTTTCAAGACATTTTGTTACGGCTTCTTTGTCCTTGTCGGTGTAGAGGAAGAACTCACACTGTCTTATCAGGCCCCTTTCCCCTCCCAGCCGGTGCAACATGTCGTAGAGGTCGACTATTTGTCTTACCGTAAATGGTGGGCGTGACTGCTGGCCGTCGCGGAAGGTCGTGTCCGTTATCCATATCTTCTCCGGCGGCTCCATGGGGTTCAGCCTGTAATTGAAGGGTGTCTTTGGAACTTGTCCGTAGGAGAATATCTCTCTAAAGAGATTGGGCTCTATCGGTTCCTGTAGCTCAAAGGTATAGTCTTCTTGTACGAGACATCGCCTACGTTCGTCGAATTGCAGCATGCGTATTTTACCTTAACGTCTCTTAATGACGGAAATCATGTGAATAATGCATCAATAAGGCGTAGACAGTTTACTGTACGTAAATGCAGGTGTAGCAAGTATACTAACAGAGCGCTGCTTTACCTGTCAAGGGCAAAGCCCATTGCCACCCGCTGGTGAAAGAGGGATTGATTTTGTTTCCCTGAGGGGATATAAAATAGACACTTTGAAAATGCTGCATAATTGCCGTTCTGAGGGAGTGCCCCACGGAGTGGCACGAAGTTAAGCGACTGGAATGTAGCGTTGGAGCAAGCTCCAACGCTACACGCTTCGCCCAGAATGACGGCGTCCGACAAATTGACTTTCACAGAGGTCTGAGTCTCATGTTAAGAGATAGTAAGTTTACTGCAGTAGTTTTTGCCATTATTGCCGCAAACATCCTTGGCGGTTGTGCGGTTAATGTGCCTATAACCAGTCGGGTGCAGCCACTGGAGGAGGAGGTGGTCTCCGGGGAGGGAAAGGACAAGGTCCTGGTGATGGATGTTACAGGGGTCATCTCCGACAAGGAGAAAAAGGGTCCCCTGAGGCTGAGCAGCAGACCCAGCATGGTTGCCCACGTAAAGGAGGCCCTCAATAAGGCCAAGGAGGATGACGACATAAAGGCGTTGGTCTTGAGGATAAACAGTCCCGGCGGCACCGTTTCTGCCAGCGACATCATTTATCATGAAGTCAAGGAGTTTAAGAAAGAAAAGGGTGTTAAGGTTGTGGCCTGTATTATGGGTCTGGGTGCTTCGGGGGGCTATTACGTGGCGGCCGCGGCAGACAAGATAGTGGTCCTCCCCACCGGCGTTACGGGCAGTATCGGCGTCATACTGCTCAAGATTAATATGGAGGGCTTGATGGAGAAAATAGGGGTACAGGACGAGGTGGTGATGTCGGGCGACAAGAAGGATTCGGCACTGCCCTTCCGCCCCCTCAGCCCGCAGGAGAGGGAACTGCTGCAGGGAATAATAGATAATTTCTACCAGCGCTTTGTTACCGTAGTTGACGAGGCCAGACCGAAGGCGGACATAAAGAACCGGAAGGAGTTGACGGACGGCAGGGTCTTTTCTGCACAGCAGGCCCTCGAGTTTGGGCTTGTTGACCAGTTGGGTTATCTTGAGGATGCGATAGATCTGGCTAAAAAAGAGGCGAATGTTAAGGAGGCCAAGGTGATTATGTACAAACGCCCCGAGGATTATAGGAATAATATCTACTCGCTGGGAGAAGACAGCCCCGATGCGTTAAGCCTTATAGGCTCCGAACTGACTGGTTTCGGGGGGGCGCTAAGCCCTGACTTCATGTATCTGTGGATGCCCTGATTTACCGCTGTTGTGCATCTCAAGATACTGTTCCAGGCGCACGAATTCCAGCCCCGACGTCGCCTTCAACCCCTGCAGTACGTCCGTGAGCTTTTCGAGCCTTTGCCTGGAGTTCTCTGCATTTAGGGCCTTCCCTGAATGGTCAATAAACAACTCCCACGGGTGAAATGCGAGTATAAATAGCCCCCCCTTTATCCTTTGGACCTGCGAACCCACGCCCCACACATACTCCTTTGTGTCTATCTTCCCTTGAAAGAGGGGGTGGAGATACGACGTTATCCTTCTGCCCGAGTCGGTCCTCAGTGATGCCACGGTGAATTCCCAGAGGCGGGCGGTGTTCATATAAAACGGTCTGATGCAGTCGTTGATGATGGAAGAATCGTAGGCAAACCCCAGCTCGCCAAGCAGAGAGAGAAGTTCCCGGTTTATCCTCAGGTAAGGGGCCCTGAAACCTATTACCTTTTTATGAAAGATATCGTTGAGTATGTCTATTGACTCGCAGATTATCTCCCGGGCCTGAGCCTTGGATATAGGTATGCCGGAGGCGGCCCCCAGAAAATCCTCGTGCCTGTGAGAGTGACAACCAATCTCGTGTCCGTTAGTAAGGGACCGGATGTCTTCCGGTCCCTCTTCCGCCAACAGTTGAGCCGTTCGGGCCTCAAAGAACAGGGTTGCGGGTATGTCTAGATATTCTAGGAGTTGAAGGGTCTCTTTCAGTCCCCTATATGCGGCGTCTACTCTGACCAGACCTTTTTCCGGCGGATAGGAAAGTGAATCAACCCTTCCTTTAACCGCTTTATTGGAATCCGGGTCAACGTCCAGGCTGAATGCGACGAATAGCTGTCCTTCACGCACGGTCAGCTCCTCTGCAACTGTGTTTGAGGTGTGAGAGGTTTTGTGGGGATAGATAGGATTGTATTGTGAGGGGGGAGATGCGGCTTCTTAGCTGTATTCGTAACCCGTGTCTTCACCCAGTTGTTCCCTCTCAAACTCAGCTCCAACCACGGAGAAGAACCTCTTTTTAATGGCGTCGGAGGTCACTTTTAGCAGGGCCCTTTTGTCGCTTGCCATGCCAAAGATGCCCAGTTCGATGCTGCCCGCCGCCATGGTGGAGTGTCCGCCGGCGTTTTTACCAAAGGCCTTCTGCAACAGAAGGCCCAGGTTTACCCTGGGGTCACGGCTGCGCGAAGATATATATGCCTTGTCCTCGCATATGCCAGCGACCAGGACCGTGTCCACGCCCTCCAGTTGCAGCATTACTTCAGCGGCCTGGGGCAGGGCGTCTCTGTCGGTTATGAATTCGACGAAGGAGGCAAGGTAAGAGCCTCGGATCTCTCTATTGCGGATAGCCCTTCCTATTATGTCCAGGGTCTCAGAACTCATGGGTGGGGTTTCTATCTCTTTTAGAAGGTTAAGGTCTATCAAGGGGGAGAGGAATGCAACGGCCTCCATGTCTTCCGGAGTGGTGTTACGAGTAAAGTCGTTGGTATCCGACTTTATCCCGTACAACAGGGCGGTGGCCAGTGATGGGTCCGGCTTTATGCCAAAGAGTCTGAGGTATCGAGTCATTATGGTAGAGTTGGCGCCAATCTTGTCCTCGATATCTATAAAACTACCCTTCACCATATCCATATCTGTTTGATGGTGGTCTATTATAATGTCCGGGATCGTGCCCTCCGGCAGGATGTTATTCTTAGATGGGGTAGAGGCCTCAATCAGGGCTACTTTCCCGAACTTGGAGATTATCCCCTTCGCCTCTTCCTGTGAATACAGCTGGATTAACTCCGTCTCCATCAGGTTTACAAGGGCCCTATTTTGTTGATGCCCAATGTTTCCTCCATGGTATATGGTACTGTCTACGTCGTATTGGTTGGCTATTCGTCTGAGAGCGAGTCCGGAGGCTATTGCATCGGGGTCGGGATTATCTTGCAAAAATATAGCCAGTCCTCTGGTACTCGCACCCTTTATCTCCCTGGCCAGAGCAACCATTGATTGTCTCTGCGCAGCGAGGCCCAACTTTTTTAATACCATCTTCGCAAGGGAATCACTACCCTCTACCACCTGGTTTGCACCGTTCCGCAGCATTTCCTCGGTCTCAGCATGGTCCCTGGCTACCGTAAGCACATATTTTTCCGGGTACTTGTTTCTCACGCTCTTGAGGATCTTAAGGTTCTTACTGTGGTCCCTTTCCAGGATGGCGATGGCTGTAGCTTGCCCGAGATGGTAGTCGAGCGTATGCGAAGGGTCCGCCTGTACGGTTTTTATTTTCGGATTTAGATTTTCCATCTGATCTAACATGTCTTGATTGTCCTCGTACACCATAACTTCATTGCCTTCTTCACAAAGCCTATGGGCAATGTCTCTGCCGGCCGGCCCGCACCCCAGGATTACGTACATGCTGTTTTTTGCGTCTGTTGCCATATATACTTAAAATAATTACATTAATAGTATTTTAACAATAACGGCATTTTAGGTAAGCCGTTTTACTTTGTCAATACTAAGATATGGTATTAATGGGACCAACCATAGGCTACGTAGGATCAGCGAGATAGGTCAAAGGTACAGGGGGGCGTTTTACTGCAAGCATGCATCCGCTGTGCCAGCAGAGATTTATTGGGGCCTCTGCAAAATACCCCAATATGCCATTCTGAGTCCGCGTTTTCGTTGACCGATTTTGTTAAAGGAAGAACTTGCAATAACAGACCTCTTTTGCTAGTATGTTTTCAAACTGTCTGTCGAGGGGTGTAAGCGTTTAGTTTCATGTCACTTAAGGCGGCGTGCCGCCTTTGGGACCGCCAGTATTTCCCGCGGTTTAAAGGAACTGATCGAGGTTGGAAATCTGTACCGTAGGTTTCATATTAGCTGTGGTCCTCGGATTAATTGTGGGGAGTTTCTTGAACGTTTGTATCTTTCGCATACCGAGAAGTGAGTCTATAATCTCGCCTGGTTCTCACTGTCCTCTTTGCGGCAAGCCTGTAAGGTGGTACGATAACATTCCGCTGGTTAGCTATTTTCTGCTGTTGAAAGGTACGTGTCGGTCGTGCGGGGGTGATATAAGCCTGCGCTATCCGTTGATTGAGGCCCTGACGGGGTTGATGTTCGGGGTGTTCTTTTACTCCCTGGTCTGTCAGGCCGGTGAACCGCTTTCTGTGTATATAGCCTATAGTATATTGGGTTGTGCCCTCCTGGTATCGAGCTTTGTAGACGTAGAGTTATATATAATCCCAAATGAGGTTACCTATTTCGGTATGGTCTTTGGTCCTATTTTTAGCCTTCTCTTCCCTGCCTTACACCACTCGCCGGGTTCTTATAGGAGATTTGGCGTACTGGAAGGGGAGAGGCTGGATGCGCTGGCCTCGTCACTGTGCGGGATGTTAGTAGGGGGAGGGCTTGTCCTGGCATTCGCCGTGTTGGGGCGGATAGCCTTCAGGCAGGAGGCGATGGGCATGGGAGATGTCAAACTATTGGCCATGGTTGGGGGGATAACGGGCTGGAAGCTGTCTGTGATTGTATTCTTTCTTGCCCCTTTTTTCGCCCTCCTCGCAAGTATTCCGCTTCTTTTAAAAGGTGGGTTGGGAAAGGGGCACAAGATACCTTACGCACCGTTTTTGTCTCTTGCGGCATTGGTGTCTATTCCCCTTCAGTCGCCTCTTATACAGTTTTTGGATTCGCGTATATACATCTTTTCTCTTCTATGGTCATGAGGGTGGCTCTTGGATTATTCCTTCTAAAATATACTTTAGAAGGTTGAGAAAAGGAGAACCGTATGCCTATTAAATATCCATCATCAGTTTTCTTGACAGCCTGTATCGTTGTAGTCGGGGGTATGTTTTTTGGCGGCTGTGCAGGGCAGAAGAAGGACCTTGAGCAAGAGCTGGCGCAACGCGACCAGACCGTTCAAGAACTCCAGAAACAGAATGAAGAATTACAGGCGCAACTGGCACAAAAGGGAGCTGCTGCTACAGAAGAATCCCCAATGCTGGAGGAGTCCAAACGGACATTGTCTGCTGCACTAGAGGGTACGGGAGCCGACGTCGGAACAAGCGGCAATAATCTCGTCATTTCACTGCCTTCGATCATGCTTTTCGGTTCCGGTGAATATAAGCTCAAGGAGAAGGCCAAAAAGCATCTTTCCAAGATAGCCGCAGTGTTAAGGAACAACTTTCCTACGGCTACGATAAGAGTGGAAGGATATACTGACAATCAGCCCATACAAAAATTAAAGGATAAGTTTGAGTCCAACTGGGAACTCTCGGCCGCCCGTGCCACATCTGTGCTACGTTACCTTGTTAACCAGGGACATATAGACCCAAGCAGGATATATCTTGCCGGATTTGGAGAATATCATCCCGTGGCCAGTAACAACACGGCCACCGGAAGGGCAAAGAATAGAAGGGTAGGGATTGTGGTGCTGACCAAGGGAGATTGAGGGTCACGTTATGATCGCCATCATTGATTACGGGATGGGCAACCTGAGGAGTGTCCAGAAGGCTGTGGAGAAGGTCGGCTTTGATTCGGTCTTGGTTGATACACCGGAGGGGATAGAGAATGCCGACAAGGTAATACTCCCAGGCGTAGGGGCATTTAAGGACGCCATGCAGGGGCTCAAGGACAGGGGCCTGGTAGACCCCATTCTCAGGCATATCAGGGAGGGGAAGCCTTATCTTGGTATATGCTTGGGACTTCAGGTCCTTTTTACAGAGAGTGAGGAAGACGGGCCTTGTAGGGGTCTCGACGTAATTCCTGGCAGGGTAGTAAGATTGCGCGAAGACCACCTGAAGATACCCCATATAGGCTGGAATCAGGTATCATTTAAAACGGATGTGCCGATTGCCAACGGTATCCCTCAAGGTTCATACATGTATTTCGTGCACTCTTACTATGTCTGTCCCGACGATGCAGACGTGATAGCTGCTGTCACTGAATACGGCAGGGAGTTCCCTACTTTTATATGGAAAGACAACATCTTTGCCACCCAGTTTCATCCTGAAAAAAGTCAGGCGAATGGACTGACCCTTATAAGAAATTTTGCCGGCGGCTGAGTCTGGATAAGGAGAAAAATGATGAAAACCTGTACAGTAAGGATTGCACTCACTGCATTCCTTTTACTTTTTGTGACGGCCTCAGTTAGCAAAACGGCCTGTGCCGATATATCCACCGGTTGGAGGCATTTTGTATTGGGCATCCAGGAGGATGTTTTCGATGACGTATTTAAGGTGGAAAACATTGAGTTCTTGAAGAATGGTGACTTAAGGGCAAAAGTGAGGATAAGGAACAGGGGTCAGACTGAGGCCAGCATTGCCCTGAGTATAGCCTTTTTCGGGAAAGACAAGGAACTCCTCGCGGCCGTCTCCTTTGCGCCTCATTTTCTCCTGGGCGGGGATACTGAACACGCAGAACTAGAAATACCCGGAGGCGGAGAGGCTTATAAAGATATAAGATATTATCAAATTAGTATTGTGGAAAGGGAGGAGTGGTAGTTGACCCAGGTTGTCCTGGTTCAACTTCTATTATTGCAGGACACATATTTTCCCCCCAAAAGGCACTTAACTGCAAAGAACTTTTTAATGAAAATGGGTTTTATAGCAGGCGTCGTCCGGCCGAGAACGGACGTAAGCCATTGGTACATAAGGAGAAATCGAGGATGAATAAGATATTAACATGCCTTGCTGCAGCCGTATTTCTGGCAATATTCACTTGGAATGTAAACCCTGCAGAGGCAGGGGTTCTCTTAAGAGATTGCAGGGTGAAGACGATAGAGGTATACGGCGATACTATACAAGTACAATTGAGCTTCAAAGCTGAAGGTGAAGAAAAAAATATCCACTTCCAGCTGGGAAGTCTTCCCAACCCTTACGCAAGTGCACAGCTTTCCGTACTGCGCGATGCGCTGATCTTCAGGAAAGAGGTAGACGTATTGGTGGAAGATACCAAGAAGAAGTCTCTTATACTAGGGGTATCGCTGTCTCAGAAGACACATGATTGAGGATAAGATGCTGTGCCTTTTGATCTGTAATTTAAGAGAGAAGGTTGATATCTTGTTAAAAAATGGAGACTTCCATGAAACTACCCCTTATGGAGCGTCCAGTCTACCTCAGACGAGTCGCCGGCGGATTTCTCATTACCACAGTCAAAGGTTTTAAAGTTGCATTAAGTTGTGCGTTTTTAATATCGCTGTTGGTTCTCCCGACTACCCCGCTCTGCGCCGATGCCTATACGAATTCGAGTTGGAGAGATTTTAGCTTGACGGCCCAGGAAGGTTTTTACAGCGATACTTTCGCGGTGGAAGACATCAAATTCTTTCGCGTCTTTCGCAACGGCGATGTGCAGGCCGAAATGAGGATAAGAAACATCGGTGGGTATGAAGCGCGGGCCGCAATAAGTATCGCTTTATTTGATTCAAAGAAATTTCTCCTTACGACTACCTCTTTTTCACCTCCCCTCCTTCAACCTAAAGACGTAGACCAGACGTCGACAGAGTTTCTGGGCAGCGCCGAGGTGCTGCCCGCGATTAAGTATTATCAATTGAGCATCATAGAGAGAAGCGAGAGGTAACTGGCAACAGCTTCCCTTTTTGGCAGATGGCCAGATGCCGGAACTATTTTACCGGATAAATTAACATGCTGATAATTCCCGCCATTGACCTTAGGGGAGGCAGATGCGTCAGGCTGACCCGCGGACGATTTGAAGAAGAAACCGTCTACTTTGCCGACCCCGTTGAAGCCGCCCTGAAGTGGCGGCAAGGGGGTGCGGAGTATCTCCATGTGGTAGACTTGGACGGCGCCCTTGAAGGTGAGCCAAAAAATCTTGAAGAACTTCGGCGCATCGTTGAGACAGTTGACGTACCCATCCAGTTCGGCGGCGGCATAAGGACACTTGAAACGGCTCAACACATCCTTGCTATGGGCGTTGACAGGGTTATACTGGGCACCAAGGCCATTGACTCCCCGCAACTGATAAAGGAACTCTGCATAAAAAACCCTGGCCGTATCGCCGTGGGCCTCGACCAAAAAGGGGGGAAGGTGGCAGTGAAGGGATGGGTAGAATCCTCCAAGCTCTCATTTATAGAGGCGGCTAAGCAGGTAGAACTATTCGGCCCCCGCGCATTTATCTTTACAGACATATCCAGAGACGGGATGCTTCAGGGCCCAAATATAGACCTGCTGAAGGAGCTCCTTAAGGCCGTGGAGGTGTCTGTTATCGTCTCTGGAGGTATTACCACACTTGACGATATTAAGGCCCTTTTAGAACTGCCCGTAGAGGGCGCCATAATAGGCAAAGCCCTATATACCGGCGCTATAAGCCTTCCAGAGGCTATAAAAACGTCCAAAACCAAACCGCAGCCGTAATTACCGGGATATTCTGGTAGCCACAGGCTATATAAATCGAGTATTAGGGGTGACCCGGCGCGGGTCACCCCTACTTTAGTGCGAAGCGCAGGGCTCAGCCCTGCGGCACCCTCAAACGTCTCTGGTAGACAACGACCTTCAGGTCGTTGATTTAGTGAAATTGTGTCCGAGGCAGATGCCACTGGCGCATCTCTGTAGCGTCGGGTCTCCGTACCCGACGGCGGTGCGACCGCTGCGAGCGGCGTCCGATACGGAGGCTTCGGCGGTGAGCTCAGCCGAACCGATCGGACGCTATCTTAAGTGCGAATCCCCTAAATCCTATCCTTGATATTTTGCCCTGGGTCTGTTAGATTTTAAATCCTGCGCTTGATGTCTTATTTTTAGGAGGTAAAGATGGCTCCCTATCAAACGCAAGATATAAGGAATGTTGTCTTTACAGGTCACGGGGCCTCGGGCAAGACGTTGCTTGTCGAGGCCATGCTCTTTCGCTCGGGCGTTACCACCAGGATGGGTAGTGTTGACGAAGGCACTTCCATCGCCGACTACGAGCCGGAGGAGAAGGAAAGAAAATTCACCATAGACGCATCAATCCTCCCGTGTAAGTGGAATAACAAGGTCATAAACATCATTGATACGCCCGGCTACCCCGACTTTATCTCGCAGACGATCGGTGGTTTGAGCGCCGTAGAAACGGCGGTGCTGGTCATCTCCGCCACCGGGGGTGTACAGGTGAATACAAGGAGGTTCTGGTCACTTGTGGCTGGTAGGGGTCTGGCCCGCATCATCGTTATATCGAGGCTTGACGGTGAAAATATCAGGTTCGCGGAGCTGCTTGATTCTGTTAAGGAGAATTTCGGTCAAGACTGCGTACCGCTCAATCTGCCCATAGGCTGCAGCCATGACTTCAAGGGAGTGGTTAACGTACTGGAACTGCCTGAGGACGTGCCCGCGGGAGTGTTGGGCGACCCACAGACGGCCCATGAGGCGCTGGTGGAGAAGGTCATAGAGGCAGACGACGGTGTAATGCAGAAGTACCTGGAGGGAAAGGACGTAAGCGCCGACGAGTTAAAGAAATGCACGGCAAAGGCCGTGGCGGAAGGACACCTGGTACCCATCCTCTGCACCTCCTCCAGGAAGGTGATAGGGGTGGATGAGCTGTTAAGTACCCTGGCAGACTTTGCGCCCAATCCGCAGTCCGGCGTTACAAGGCGGGCGGTGGATATAGAGAAGAACGAAGAGATTACCGTAGAGGCGGACGAAAAGGCGCCGTTCAGCGCACAGGTATTTAGGTGTGTTACAGACCCGTTCGTGGGGAAGTTGTCGTTCTTCAGGGTATTCTCGGGTACGCTGGATGGAGACCTGAGCTTTTATAACTCACACGCCAAGAAAAACGAGAAGGCGGGACATGTGTTTAAGGTCCTGGGTAAAGAACAAAAGCTGATGGATAAAGCCATAGCCGGCGACATAGTCGCCGTGACCAAGGTTGAGAATATAAACATCTCAGACACACTGTGCAGTCCCAAGAGACATCTTTCGTTCACCCCGATAGTCTTCCCTACCCCCATGGTATCGCTTGCCATCGAACCAAAAAGCAAGGGCGCCGAGCAGAAGCTCTCAGGCGCATTAACGAAACTTACGGAAGAAGACCCGACCTTTAAGATACACAGGGACGCACAGACCGGTGAAGTGGTTGTAACCGGCACAAGCACCCTGCATCTGGACATAATGATCAGCCGCCTCAAGAGGCGGTTTGAGGTGGAGGTGGGCACTCACGAGCCTAAGATACCGTATAAAGAGACAATTACCGGACATGCAGACGCCAATTACAAACACAAGAAGCAGACCGGAGGCCGAGGGCAGTACGGTGAGGTGTACGTAAAGCTCGACCCCCTGCCCCGCGGAGGGGGCTTCGAGTTCGTTGACAAGGTTGTAGGCGGCAGAATACCCGGACAATACATACCAGCGGTGGAAAAGGGTCTGAAAGAGGCCCTGTCCAGGGGCATACTGGCGGGCTATCCAATAGTTGACGTCAGGGTGACGCTGTACGACGGGTCCTTCCATACCGTAGACTCATCGGAGGCGGCCTTTAAGGTGGCGGCCTCCAAGGCCTTCCGGAGGGGTTTCGAGCAGGCAAAACCGGTCCTCCTCGAACCCATCGTAAACGTGGAGGTTACCATCCCGTCAGAGTACATGGGCGAGATATCCGGCAACCTCACCAGCCGCAGAGGCCGCATAATCGGTATGGACTCCTTGGGGCAGATGCAGGTAATCAAGGCATCCATACCCATGGCGGAGGTAGCAAAATATGAGACAGAGCTTAAGTCTATGACGGGTGGACGGGGCTCATATACCATGGAGCTTTCCCATTACGACGTAGTTCCAATCCACATAGCCCAACCCATCATCGCCAAGGGCAAAAAGGTGGAGGAAGAGGAATAAAGACATAATGTAGGGGCGACCCGCCGGGTCGCCCCTACAGTTTTTCGTAGCGTCCGATCTCTGTATCGGACGAGCGTATTATAGGTGTCTCTCGACGCACCATTTAAACTAATTCCCTCGCAGGGACAGGCTTTTAAACCTGTCCGCATCGGACTTGTAGGGGCGTATTGTGCGCCAGAGGCGCATCTGCCTTTGGCATGACAATACGCCCCTACCACATCTGCTATAGTGGTAGATAACCAAGTAAACTTCGTTGAAAGAGGTCCAACGGTGCGATAGTCTTCTCTATGCTAGAGTGGCTCTCAAGCGGGCGGGGAAGTTCCGGTCGCAAGAAGGTATCGCCTCCCTATCCAAAGCCCTTACTGCAACCTACCGTCTTGACGTCTTTCTGGTCCACCACTCAGTTGCCAGGGCGCCTATGACTATCGTGAAAAATACCCAATTGTCCCACAGGGTGTGCGTCTTGCGCCCCAAGAGTCTCAGCACCTCCGGATTCTCAATGTGCAACGACTCATGGATATTGGACACGGGGAGCCTGAAATATCTCCCGCCCGATGCCCCGGCTAACTTTTCCAAAACGGCCTCGTCTGCCTGTGGCTCACGGAACTCTTCCATCTTGGAAATAACGCCGAAAAGGGCGGATGCCTCGCCTAATTCGTCGCTGCCTGACGAGGCCCTTGCTTGTGCCTTATAGAACCCCGCAGGAAGGTTTTCGTAAGAAAGGTGACCCTGGCCCCGAGAGTCTGCGTTTAAGGTTTTTTCCAGGACCTTTTCCCCTGTCTCGGCGTTTATTATCTCAACTGCCAGCTGCGCCTCCGGCAAAGGCTTGTAGTCCCTCCCCAAAACCTCTATCTTCAGATGCACCTCTTCCCCAGGCAGATACTCCTCTTTTTGCGGAACGACGCGAACCAGGTCAAGCTCCGGGTCCTTAATAAGCCACCTGACGGCATTATCCCAGAATTTCATGTAATGCCTGTTACTGCCGCCCTCGGCAATCGAACGGAAATTCCACCTCCAGGAGCCGTCGGTTAACAGGGCCATAGTCCTGCCCTTGCCCACATCCCTGACGGCCAGGACGGGCCTCTTATGTTGTGGATGAATGCCGAGCGCTACGGCCCCTTGCTTAACGTCGCTGACGACGTTGAACCCGTCGAGTTGGGGCAGTTCTTCCCACACCCTTTGATTCCTTGCCTCATCGTACTCAAGCGTTGTCACCGGATGAGTCATTCCCTGGGCGGTGAGGACGGGTTTAAAATACTCGGCGTCTATGTGGTCACTGACTTCGTCCATCTCTATGGGCAGAATGTCCTCGATGGGCGTTTGATCATAACCCCCGTGTGAAAAGGCCAGGTCGCCACCCACCATCAGGAAAGCTCCTCCCGTCTCTTTGACGAATTTCTGCACGTTTTCCATATAATATGAAAAACGCAGATAAGAAGCGTCGTAAGGCTGGTAATCGAAGTTCTGAAAGACGACCAGGTCAAAGCTGTCTAAGACCTGGGTAAAGAGTTCTTCTGCGGGGAAGGGGATAAGGCTCAACTCACGGCTTGGGGCCTCAACCAGGTCGGTCGGGCTTCGCAGGATAAAGAAGGATATGAGGTCTATGCTTGGGTCCTTCTTGAGGATGCGTCTGAGAAACAGCTCGTCCCAGGACGGCCTGCCGCACAAGTGAAGCACCCTTATTTTGTCACGTATGACGTGCAGCAGTACGCTGGCGGTATTGTTTTCCGCAACAAGTTCATCGGCCAGGGGCGGTACGGTGACGGTGTAGAGTACGTTACCGGTGAAATACGGCATGGCCTTCATTGAGACGACGTAATATTCTCTGCCGGGCTCCACCTTCAGAGGCTTTGAGAGTATTATCTTGCCCCCTTCCTTCAGGGTTACCGGCAGGGTTACGTTGTCATATCCTTTCACGCGTATGGTAACCTGTATGTTCCAGGGATTTCTGATGAAGGCAAAGCCGTCTGCGGTTACCTCTTTGATGGCAATGTCCTTATATTCTTCCGGAGGCGGACCGAAGGTAAACACTGGTGCCGGCAGTTCCTTTGCAAGTTTTCCGATCTCCTCGAGCTTCTCCTCGGCAGGAACATTACCGGTATCCCGTCCGTCAGAAAACAGCAGTACGCCGCTTATATGACTGTCCCGGTAGCGCTTTATAAGCCCCCTGAGGAGCGAGGCAATATCGGTAGATTGACCCTCCAGATTGGGACCTGTCTCTACCTCAGCCCCCCTGACCTCCTTTAGCTTCTCCGGACCTGAAAAGCTCAGATAATCTACGTCGAAATCCCTCTCCAGGAGTTCTAAAAAGGTCTTGTTTTCCCGTAGAAATTCCCTAACGCCTTCAAACCTCTCACTCCCCCCGGCCTTTACGGCCATGCTCTTCGAGCTGTCAAAAACGAGCGCCACTTTGTTATTTATTCTAGCCGTCTGCTGTTCCTGCAGCTGGGGTTCAAGTATCATGATTACCAGCGCCGCCGTTGCCGTGCATCTGAGGAAGATGATAAAGGATTTTCTGGGGAAGGAGGATATCCCGCGCAGGCTCATCCACGACAAGACAACTACTGCCATGGCAAGTATCAATATTACAGCCCTTAGCCACGGCTCCGTAACGCCGGCAAAGGTCAATGACCACGCATCCGTGGAAGCGGGACCGACAAGAAAGGTTTTCAGAAATTCAAACACCCTACATCTGCCTCCTCAGGATGAACGGCAGGTGAACCTGGTCTTGTTTGTAGTCTCCGGTGAGTGCATATAATATGATGTTGATCCCCAGCCGGAATGACATGACTCGCTGGGATTCTCCTCCGGGGAAGACCTCATATTCCCAATTTCCAAGACCGTCCCTTGCCCAGGCACCGCCGAGGTCGTTCTGTGAATATATTACCGCCGTACGTCCCTCGACGTTTAGCCCCTCAAGGGAGGGGTTTACTATCCTTCTTCCGCCCTGTCTGTTTACCAGATAGAAGGCCCTGTATACGGTATGTTCATCGGATATTTTGGTAAGCTCTCTGCCGGGAAACAGGGCGGCGAGCTCTTGTCTCAGGCTCTTGTCAAACCCGTAACCAGGCTTGCCGGCATTGTCGTCTATCAGCAGCGTCCCGCCGAACTCCAGGTACCTCTTCAGGTTCTCTCTCTCAGCGGCGTTAAACGGCTCAAACTCCTGGTCACCAGCCATGTATATAAAGGGATAGTTAAAAATTGCCGGGTCGTGGGGCTTGACGCTCACGGTGCTCAGACTTGCCTCTACGCTGGTCCTCTTGACCAGTTCCCATACTAACACCCTGCCCGCCCTCGGCCTTGGGTTCCAGTTGCCCCCGCTATACTCAAGCTGGGCAAAAACGAATTTGGACTTTTCGCCCATCGCAAAAGCACCGGTGGGAAATGCCCCAACAAACACTAGAAAAGCAAACAGGGCGCACAGGCTGCCTCTAAACATCAGACTAGGAAGTTTCCTGTACATTATTTCTTTGTCTCTTGCTCCGGCTCTTTCTTCACCGCTATCTGCTCAAAGGCCTTTCTCATGGCCTTTGCCACGTCTTTCGACCTTATAAACACCGATGCCTCGTGATTCATCCTCTGGCCGCCAATGGTCCAGTTGTGGCTGCCGAGAATGGTATACTCGTCATCAATTACCATAAAACTGCTGTGGGTGGTGATGTTGTCTGCATCATAGGAAACGTTTATTCCGGCATTCTTAAGGAAATCGTAGGCATACTTATTGTTCCGTTCGGGGTCTCCCTCCAGTATCACGCGTACGTCAGCTCCCCTGTTCTTGGCGCTGATCAGTTCCCTGAGCATCAGACTCTCTCCGCCGAACGGATGGTTCACGCTGAGCTGCGCCTCGTACATAGCGAAGAGGATACTCTTGTTTGCACTCTGCATAGCCTTGCAGGTGACGGTGAAATAATCTCCATTAATGAGCGGCACGACGTCGTCTGCCGGTGCTGACAGTGCAGAAGGGATAAAGAACAGACCCAAAAAAAGTATCGTTATAGTTACTTGTAAAAACTTATGTAAAATCATAAGTCTCCTCTCCACAACGCGTTGAGAGTTCTGAAAAATCTCCTAACACAGTATTGTCATTCTGAGCGAACCCCGTACCATTTCGGTACGGGGCGAAGCAAAGAATCTGGTAGACAACGAAATTTATTTCGTTGAATCAACGGCCATATCGAAGACCCGCCATGCTGTTTGGCGGGAAGGTCGTTGTCTACCAACTACAAGGGTCAACATGGCTATTCCATCAATGGTACTGCCAAAATCTAATGTAACAGAACATGATAAAACCTGCAAGCTAGTCCTTGTACCGGTTGGCTATCGGCATCCTGCGGTCTCTGCCGAAGGCCTTCGGCGTTATCTTTATGCCGGGGGCGGCCTGGCGGCGCTTGTACTCGTTCTTGTCAACCAGGGTTATCACCCTCTTCACAACCTCTTTGTCATAACCCTTTACGACAATCTCCTCAAAGCTTTTATTCTCCTCGACATACGCCTTCAGTATCGGGTCTAAGACCTCAAACGGCGGCAGGTCGTCGGAATCCTTCTGTCCGGCCTTTAACTCCGGCGACGGCTCTTTCTCTATGATCTTCCTGGGAATTACCTCCCCCCTTAAATTTCGGAATCTTGCAAGCTCATAAACCAGGGTCTTGGTGACGTCCTTGAGCACCCCAAACCCGCCCACCATATCGCCATATATTGTGCAGTACCCGCAGGATACCTCGCTCTTGTTCCCCGTGTTAAGCACCAGATGTCCGAACTTATTCGACAGGGCCATCAGGATGTTCCCGCGTATCCGCGCCTGGATGTTCTCCTCCGTCCGGTCCTCAGGATAGCCCTTAAAGTACGCCTTGAGATTCTGCAGATAGTTCTTGAATTCCTCATGAATTGGTATTGTCTCCAACCTGATGCCCAGATTGCCTGCCAGCTTCTGGACATCCTCCTTGCTTTCCCTGGAGGTGTAGACCGACGGCATGAATACGCCGCATACGGCATCCCTGCCCAGGGCGTCAACTGCAATAGTAGCCGTCAGAGAGGAGTCAATCCCGCCGCTCAGGCCGATAATAACCCTCTCAAAACCGTTCTTAGAGATGTAATCCTTCAATCCTAGGATTAAGGCCCGGTACACCTCATCCAGGGGTTTCAGGCAGTACGGCTCCCTCTTAGAGAGGGGCGGTTTTTCCTCATATCGTATCTCCTTAGGTATAACGACCGCATCCCGAAAGAACTTTGCCTTTGCGCGTATTTGAGCGGGTATATCCAGGTCTTCAACCAGGAGGTCTTCTTCAAACGCCTTTGCCAGGGCAACCCGCCTGCCCCGGTTGTCCAGAATCATGCTCTGACCGTCAAAGACCAGCTCGTCCTGCCCCCCTACCAGATTTGTGTAGGACACAAAGACCTTATTGCCCACCGCCTGCCTGCGCACAATTCTCTGGCGCAATTTTATCTTGCCTGCGTGATAAGGAGATGAGTTGATGTTTACAATAAGCCTTGCACCCTTCTTAGCCTGGGGCCTGGTCGGGCCCTCGTCGTGCCAGATGTCCTCGCAGATGTTGACGGCGAAGACGATGCCGTCCATCACAAATACAGGCGTCTCCCTGCCCGGCGCAAAATACCTCTTTTCGTCAAAGACGCCGTAATTGGGCAGGAGTATCTTGTGGTAGACCTTCCGAATTTTTTTATCATAGACCACGGCGGCGGCGTTATAGACCTCCCTGCCCGCCTTATCAGCGAAGCCTATGACTGCAACAATGTCCCCTATCTTTTTTACCAGGGTGGATAGGGCGTCCAGATTGTCTCGGATGAATGCGTGCTTCAGCAGTAAATCTTCAGGCGGGTATCCGCAGACCGCTAGCTCCGGGAAGGATACTATATCTGCGCCGGCGGCCCTGGCCTTCTCCACGTAGTCAAGAATCTTTTGTGCATTTCCGTCTAAATCGCCCACCGTCGTATTTATCTGCGCTATGGCAACCCGCACCTTCTTATGTCCCATGGTCGTATTTTACTTTGTGAGACGAGTAAAGGGTACAGAGAAATTTCTCCTCTCGGACAGGTTAAAAACCTGTCCCTACATCTCAGAAACCAATTCCAATTTCCACAAACACACCATATTTACACAAAACCCCTTGCATCTCATCTTAATATGAGCTATCCTCTTTTCCAATGTCATCAAAAAACGAAGTGGTCGGAGATGTAGCGTTGGAGCTTGCTCCAACGTGCGGCGTGTGGCAGTCCGCCTAAGGCGGACCACACTGCACCTTTTGCTAAGAATAGCTGTATAATGCAGGAGAATTTCTTCGGACCGTCTATGCACGGGAAAAAATCTTAGAGAATACCAGCAGGAAAAACATTGGGGGGCAGCGAAGAATCTAGCAAGCAATCACAGCAGAAAAATGTCTCAATAAAAAAAGAACGCTCCGTAGGCGGTTTTCAAAAACTATAGTGAACGACTTAAATAAGTTGATATATTTTCGGTAGCCGCAGGCTTTAGCCTGCGTATAATGACGCAACCTAAAGGTTGCAGCTACCATGTTTGTCTATTACATATTTCGTTCACTATAATTTCCAGAAGCCTCCGTCAATGGCCAAAGACAAATACGATAAGCCGGCTGCTCATATCACCGAAGACGGGAGAATCCATCCGCTCTCTGAGCATCTTGAGGCAACATCTAAATTAGCATCCGGCTTTGCCGCCGCCTTTGGCTGCTCAGGATGGGCCGCCCTCGCCGCCCTATGGCATGATTTGGGCAAACATTCACGATGTGAGGATCAGACAGCAGGTGATTTATGAATTATTATGCGCATTCAGAAAATCATCGTAACGAGAAACATGGTTTGTCAAAACACCTACACCAAACCGCAAAGCTTGCAGAATCCTTTGCATGCCACGAAACCTACAAACCGATTTTCAAAGTAACGGGTTTATTACACGACCTCGGTAAGTATCAGCCCGAATTTCAGAGTTACCTTGATAACGGAGGAAGGCGTGGGAGCGTTCCTCATGCGGCGTGGGGCGCCGGGTATGCTCGACTTTGTAGAATCACAGAGGCGTCAATTGCGATTGACGGACATCACAAGGGGTTGCCGGATAACTCGGCATGAAAGAGCGATACGGAAGCTTTCAAACGAGGTGAAGTTTCTGACTTTGAAAATATCGTCAAGAAATTCATTGGTGATACAGAGGTTAATAAGGCAGATATTAAAAAGCCAGATTCTTTGGTGTTTACTGAGTCACAACGTGAAATTTTTATAAGATATCTATTTAGCGCATTAACTGATAGTGATTGGCTCTCGACTGAGGAACATTTTGAAAAAAACAAATCTAATATGCGTATCGGGGCTGCTTTACCGATAGACCTAATGATAAGCAATCTGGAAGAAGAATTTTCTAGAAAATCTAAAGATGGTGAAATCAACCACTTGCGAAATGCTGCGCGGAATCAAGCGCTTCAGAAAGCAGATATGACTTGCGGGTTCTATTCGTTGTCCCTTCCGACCGGGATGGGCAAGACACTGACATCTATGGCGTCCGTCTTTACGGACGCCGCAGACGCGGGGGAGGAAACATGAAAAAACTCCTGAACACGCTCTATGTCACAACCCAAGGGGCGTATCTATCCCGCGAAGGCGAGACGGTGCTGGTTCGTGTTGAAGGTGAGACAAAGCTCCGCCTGCCGGTTCATACCCTTGACGGGATAGTCTGCTTCGGACAGGTCTCTTGCAGTCCCCCGCTTATGGAGTTATGCGGGGAGGCGGGCGTTACGATATCTTTTCTCAGCGAGCAGGGGAAGTTCCTCGCGCGGGTGCATGGCCCTGTTTCTGGAAACGTGCTTCTAGGGCGCGAACAATACCGCCGGGCGGATGATGAGGCGGACTTTGCGAAGATTGAGCGTTCCGTGCTGATAGCGAAGGTTGCCAACTGCCGGACCATACTGCTCCGTGCCGCCAGGGAGAGGACAGACAACAAGGGTACAGAGCCGCTTACATCGGCTGCCGCCCATCTTATGCGGATATTGAAAAGTATCGAACGTGAGTACTCGCTCGATGTCCTCCGCGGTATGGAAGGCGAGGCGGCGCGCACATACTTCGGCGTCTTTGACAATCTCATACTAGCGCAGAAAGAGGAGTTTTATTTTGTGGAACGAGGCCGGCGGCCGCCGCTCAATAACATTAACGCCTTGCTGTCTTTCATCTACACGCTGCTTGCGCACGATGTGGCTTCGGCCCTTGAGGGCGCGGGCCTTGACCCTGCCGTAGGATACCTCCACAGGGACAGGCCCGGGAGGCCGGGGCTTGCGCTGGATATTATGGAAGAGTTTCGTCCGTTCCTCGCCGAGAGAATAGCCCTCTCACTTGTGAACAGACAGCAGATAAAAGGCAAGGGGTTTGACAAGACAGAGATCGGTGCGGTAACGATGGACGACAAAACACGGAAGGAAGTGCTCGTGTCGTATCAGGAACGAAAGAGGGAAGATATACAGCACCCCTTCCTCGGTAAAAAGGTGGCTGTCGGGCTTCTGCCTCATTGTCAGGCGATGCTCCTTGCACGTTATCTTCGCGGCGACATAGATGAGTATCCTCCGTTTATCTGGAAGTGAGGCGCATATGATGGTATTGGTAACATACGATGTAAATACAGAGACAGAAGAAGGCAGAAGGCGGCTCAGGCGTGTAGCCAAGTTCTGTGAAAACAGCGGCCAGCGGGTGCAGAACTCTGTTTTCGAATGCCTTGTGGATCCTGCAAGATGGGTTAGTTTGCGTCATACGTTGATAGAGGAAATTAATGCGAAGGCGGATAGTTTAAGATTTTATTTTCTGGGAAGCAATTGGAAGCGGAGAGTAGAACACGTGGGTGCAAAACCTTCATATGACCCAGAAGGGCCGCTCATCGTATGAAAAGACATTCGCGTACCCCTAGCGCACATTAATTTGCGGGGGTATCGCAAATTTATTTAAGTCTTTAATAATGAAGTAAATATCTGAATTGGAAATAGGAGTAAAGGTAAAGGTGAGAGCAGAAAAAAGGCGGTTCGCGGATATGTACTTTGAACCTGTTGTCATTTAAGGCTTTTCGGCTGTTGTGTCGCCCCCGCGTGGGGGCGTGGATTGAAACCCTTTCTTGCAGGGGCTTATGTGGGCGCTACTAATTATGCTTACAATGCATCTCTTCCCACAAAATGTGGATTAACAATAGAAAATGCTGTTAAAGAAACATACACTATGGCTTATTACGAGGATTCTTTAACTACATGGGTGCAGATGAAAAAAGAAAAGCCTTCTGTGAATATTGTAGTAGAACCAATTTTAAACATCAATGATTGTCAATACCAAAAATTAAGTATATTGCTAGTTGGTGAATTTAAAGAATATAAAAACAATCAGATGATTTGCAAAAATAGCGATGGCGAACCTGAAATGAAAGAGGATAATCTGCCAGAAGAAAGAATGGCGCAGGTAAAAAACTCTAATCAAAGGGAGACAGAAATTGGTCAAGAGAAAAAACAAGGAGGTAATACAGTGAGGAAACTGGTTATCATTGGCTCTATTTTATTATTCCCCTCTCTTGTCTTCGCTCAATCCGCAAAAGATGCAATTAGAGCTTTAAAAAAGTTGGAGGCTCGTTGTCAAGTAGGCATCGCATATGTAGATTATTCGCCAGCATTGGGAGATGCTAAGTTTGAAGTTAATATGTTTTTGGAAACACAAGAGGCAAAACAAAAACCCGATTTTAATCTTTCTGGTAAGTCTCTTACCACTTACAATCTACTGGCTTCATCTATACAAAAAACTATGGAGCACTATGAATATGCACAGGAAGCATGGCAAATGAAATTCGGTGGATACGAATACCGGGATTCTATTCGGCATGATGACGGAAAAGCCAAGCTAATCTTATTGTTATATCCGGAGGCTGATAAGCCTTTTTATGAAGGCGGTGTGATAGTAGAAATTAATTCTCACGTTTGGGGGAAGGTAAAGGCAGTTGATATATCTATGATGATTGGTTTTATTTGGAACGAAGCATCAAAGGAATTAGATAAGGCAATGGGTCTTTTAAGGACATCTGTTAATCCGGTTGCACCGCAAGAAGAAAAAGCGGCGCCATAAGGTCGCCCCCCGCGTGGGGGCGTGGATTGAAACACCGCAAAGA
>Ga0156080_120_pt5 | contig 35624 bp, 27 predicted proteins | sample RifCSPlowO2_02_FD_107733 | JGI IMG/M metagenome (GOLD analysis project Ga0156080, IMG submission 107733) | Planctomycetes bacterium RIFCSPLOWO2_02_FULL_50_16
TAAAACAGTAGACATCCATTTAAAATAATGACAAAAGACTTAGGAGTTTAGCAAAACCTCTCCCTTTTGGCAAGCCTTTACCCTGCGCAAAAGGTATGAGTGTCACAGTCTAAGCAAACCAACCGTGCTGAGGGTAAATCTACAAAAAGTTCAGAGCAACTCCTAAAATTTGTTACAGCTTCGGGTACGTGTTGAGTCGCAACCCACCATTACCGTTGGTGAAGTTTCTCAATAGCGGTTGACGTGCACTGGATATTCTCTATTACGCTTGTATCCTGAACCACTGCAGTTGATTCCAGCGCCTTTGCACTACTATCCTTAACTTCTACATTGGGAGATTCGGCATCTGTATTAGTGTCTCGAACTGAGACACTAGTATGCCCTTCAAAGCTGCAGGACGGATCTACGGAGCCGTCTGACCTGAGTTTAAGGACCCAGATGTCTTCATTACCTGCACCAAAAGACTCTGTTTCACCGACTACTATGTACCCTCCGTCATTAACCTCCTGGATAGAATTAGCAAAATCCCAATTAATCCCCCCGTAAGTTTTCTGCCACTCTATGGCCCCGCCGGGCCTGAGCTTTAAGACCCAGAGGTCGAGGGTTTCCACAACTCCAGTGCCCGGTGAAGCCGTCCTACCAGCTACTACATACCCTCCGTCACCCGTCTGCCGGATAGAAAATGCCGCACTACCGTAAATTCCCCCGTAGGTCTTCTGCCAATTGATAGTCCCGTCCGGCCTGAGCTTCAAGACCCAAAGATATGTACCTCCAGCGCTAAAGGAGGATGTCGAACCAGCAACTATGTACCCTCCGTCATCCGTCTGCCGGATGGACTTGGCATAATCTCCATTTTCCCCCCCATAGGTCTTCTGCCACTCTACAGTCCCATCAGACTTAAGCTTCGAAACCCAGGCGGTACTTCCCCCGGTAATGAAGTAATCTGTAAAACCAGCCACTACGTAGCCACCGTCACCCGTTTGCTGGACAGAGTGGGCCCAAGCCCAGCCATCACCCCCAAATGTCTTCTGCCACTCTACAGTCCCGTCATGTCCGAGTTTCAAAACCCAAGAGTCATAATCGTCTTCCACACCAAACGAGGCGGTCGCACCAGCCACTATGTAGCCACCGTCACCCGTCTGTTGAATGGACAAGGCCGCATCCTGCTTATCCCCGCCATAGGTTCTTTGCCACTCCACAGTTCCATCAGGCCCGAGCTTTAAGACCCAAAAGTCTCCATTCCCTGCACCAAAGGATTTTGTCCCACCGGCAACTACGTAACCACCGTCACTGGTCTGCTGGATGGAAGAGGCCCCATCAGGGCTCTCTCCGCCATAGGTTCTTTGCCACTCCACAGTTCCATCAGGTCTGAGTTTTAAGACCCAGAGGTCTCCATTGCCGGCACCAAAGGATTCAGTCCCGCCAGCAACTATGTACCCCCCGTCACTGGTCTGCTGGATGGAATGTCCCTCATCTCGATTAGCTCCCCCATAGGTGGCTGCCCAGCTGGCTGACGCAGCCAAAGAGGGGGTAGTTGCAGAAAAAAGGAATGCAAGAGGCAGTATGCAGAACACGGCGCGCAAATCAAATATTCGACCCCCTTGGGTAGGCACCTTTGCAGCACAAGACCATATTTGATAGTACATGTCCCTTACCCTCCCGTGTTTTTCAAACCTCCAAGCAAACAGACAGGGGCTACTCACAGTAAAAGTCTTAAGGTAACAGTTTTCGATGAAAGGTCAATGCCTTAATCTACTGTAAGTTCTTTTCTTGACAAGGCTCTAGCGGGGTGCTAAAATTCGCCGGATATGCCCGCTGACCCTTATTTTATGCTCGTCCTTATACCCGTAATCCTGACGGCCATTACGGTGCATGAATTCTCTCACGCCCTAGCGGCAGACAGGTTAGGTGACCCTACTGCCAGGCATGAAGGCCGTCTGACCCTAAACCCCGTCGCCCACCTTGACCCCATCGGCACCATCTGCCTCTTTGTTGCAAATTTCGGATGGGGCAGGCCAGTGCCCGTAAACTCGCGTTACTTCAAACACCCGCTGAGGGACGACATGATAGTCTCCGCATGCGGCCCTATATCCAACTTATTGACTGCGCTGGTACTGGGCGTTGCACTGCAGGCCTCTATGGAGAATTCACTGATTCCCGCCCGCAGCTACCTGTACGATTTTTTGCGGCTCGGTCTAATAATAAATCTGTCGCTGTGTTTCTTTAATCTGCTTCCGCTTTATCCGTTGGACGGTTCACACATACTAAAAGGCCTCCTGCCCAGTACCCTTATACCGGAGTACGAACGCATAAGCGGCTACAGCCCCTTTATACTACTTGGTCTTGTGGCCATGAGCCCAATATTTCAAGTATCGGTCTTCAGCAGCGTTATCGGCCCACCGGTGTACTTTTTTGCAAGACTTTTCACCAGCATATTATGAACGCAGAAACGACTGAATACAAAGTAGAGCTAGATGTCTACAACGGCCCGATGGACCTGCTCCTGTATCTAATAAAGAAGGAGGAGGTGGACATCTACGACATCCCCATTGCCAGAATTACAGACCAGTACATGGCATACATGGGACTGTTGGAGGTGCTTGAACCTGCACTGGTAGGCGACTTTATGGTCACGGCCTCTACCCTTATGTACATAAAGTCACAAATGCTTCTGCCAAATCCCCCGGAGGAAAAAGAAGAAGACCCGAGGTGGGAACTGGTAAGGCAGCTGCTGGAATACAAGAGATTCAAAGAGGCGGCATCCGCCCTTGGCGGTATGCGAGAAGCCATGGCGATGAGAACGACTAGGAGGGTCGAGACAAAAATCGGTCCGCCCCCCGGCGAAGTTGACGAACACCTGTCGCTTGAGGACATGAGCGCGTGGGAACTTTTGGGCTTCTTTACGAGACTTATGAGGGAAACCCTGCAAGACGTCCCCACCACCATCACCATTGAGGAGATACCCATAGAGGAGTTCATGGAGATAATCCTGGAGAGGCTCAGTGTAATGGAATCATTCCATTTCCTGGACCTATTCCCTGAGATACGAAGCCGGCTCGAACTCATAGGGGCGTTTCTGGCCCTCTTGGAACTGATGCGCCTGATGAAGATACGCGCCCGGCAGGCCCATGACGCATCCGACATACAGATAAGCCGGGGACAGTTGTATACCGTACCGGAACCTGACCTGTTCATGGAAAGAGAAGGATGATTGACAAGGAACTCTTAGACATCCTTGCCTGCCCCGTCTGTAAGACAGAGATACGACTGGAACAAGAAAAGATAGTCTGCGCGAAGTGCGGCAGGCGCTACCCCATCAGGGACGATATCCCAGTAATGCTGGTGGAAGAGGCAGAACTGAAAGAGGAGGCGCCCAAGGAAGAGGCTGGATAACAGGCTAACTACCCACCTTCCCGCATCATCATCCCAAGTAACGCAATCTCCCCTTGTTCTTGAACGCCGCAGGATGTATAATTTGGATTCTTTAATATCTCTGAGACCTCTGAAAAAGTTTTATTTTATGGAGTCCAGCGACCGTGTCGCTGGGAGACACACCCCCGTCCCCTCTTAAAAGAGGGGAGGAAGGGGTGTGTCTCAAATGCCCATTGACACAGTCAATGGACTCCAAGATTTTGACTTTTTCAGAGGTTTCTTATTGTAATAACAGGGCTGGGGTCTGCCCCCAGTAGAACTAGGCAGGCGAACACTAAACATGGGCGGCAGGACGCCCATGTTACAAGATAATCGGAAAATGGACAGACAGGCACTTCTCGGACTTGTTGTCGGCTCAGTGATAATACTGGCGTATTTCGCTTTCTTCCTGCCCTGGATGTACCCACCGGCGGAGAGATACCAGGCGCCCAAAACAACCCAGCCACCGAAACAGACGGCGGTCAAGGCCCCGGAACAGGAAACTCCCAAAACACCGCAACCTTCACCGCCCCCCATAGAGACGGGAGAAAAGGCACTAAAAACACTACCCCCGGCAGGTGCAGAACTCGTAGATAACATAGTGCTTGAAAACGAGGAGATAAAGACCATCTGGACCAACGAAGGTGCGGCGTTAAAAAATGCAACGCTGAAGAAGTACAAGGATTATGCGGACAATGACCTGCGCCTGTTTTTGCCGTCAAAAACAACTCCACGCACCCTGGCCATAGACACGATGCTGGACAAATACGACCTGTCGCATCATCTCTACGAGGTGAAAGAGGTCACACCGGAGCGGGTAAGCTTCCAGACCACGCTGGAAGACGGACTCAGGATTACAAAAAACATATCGCTCCACAAGGATGGAGAGTACCACCTCGACGTAGAAATCTTGGCGGAAAACATTGCCAATACTGAAATATCCCTCAAGTATTCCATTGTTTCCGCCAGCCAGATATGTCCGGAGGGCACCCCGGAGTATGACACGGCCTCCGTAGTGGGTGTGTCATTGGGCACGAAGACCAAGTTTATACAGAAGACTCTGGGCGACTTGAAAAAATCGCCGGAGGTAAACGAATCCCGCGGCATAACCTGGGCAGGTGGCGTAGACAAGTACTTCGCCTGCGTTTTGAAAGCTACAACCAGTGACCTTGTGCAGTCGGTAACGTCAAAACAGGTCCTTGAGAAAGATACCAAACTGGGTCCAAACCTTTTGGTGAGTGTGGGGACCAACAGCTTTACCCTCTTGCCGGGGGGTGCCGAGAAACACGAGTACACGCTCTTCCTAGGCCCGAAACAAGAGAAAGTCCTGCTGGAGTACGGCCTTGTCACGCTCCTGAACTTCGGCGCATTTACACCAATAAGCAAGGGGCTCCTCCACGTACTCAACTCATTCTATCATGTTATACCCAACTATGGCGTAGACATAATAATCCTGACGGTGCTCGTCAAGGTATGCCTGTTCCCGCTCACAAGAAAGAGCCAGATGTCAATGTTCAAGATGCAGGAGCTGCAGCCCGAACTCAAGAAGCTCCAGGAAAAATACAAGGACGATAAACAACGAATGGGACAGGAGCAGATGGCCTTATTCAAACGGCACGGGGTAAACCCCATGAGCGGCTGTCTGCCTATAGTACTCCAGCTCCCCGTCTTCTATGCACTGTTCCGCACCCTTCAGCTGTCGTTTGAGATGAGGCAGGCACCGTTTGCCTTCTGGATACACGACCTCTCCAGACCCGACATGATGTTCACACTGTCTTCTCCATTACCTTTCCTGGGTAATTACATAAATGTGCTACCCATAATCATGGCCGTGGCCAGTATTGCACAGATGAGGCTGATGCCGTCGAACCCGGACCCGAAGGCCCAACAACAGCAGCAACTTATGAAAATCATGCCCGTAATGTTCGCATTCGTACTTTACCACATGCCCTCCGGGCTTTTACTCTACTGGACAACCAGCACCATCCTCAGCGTGGGAGAACAACTGCTCATACGGAGGATGGCGGCGAAAAAGAAATAAACGTCTTGAATACCCAGAACGACACGATTCTGGCCGTCTCTACACCCTGGGGCAATTCGCCCAGGACCATCATAAGAATGAGCGGGCTCGATGCCCTCTCCTGCACAACGAAGGTATTTACAGAAGAAAGTCCTCCTCCACATACGAACACCACAGGCACGTACCGCTCGCTCAGGGGTCTTATAGACCTGGGAGACCGGGTAACCGCGCCCGCTTCCATATACGTAATGAAGGCCCCGTGTTCATACACCAGGGAAGACGTGGTAGAGATACACACCTTCGGGAGTCTGCCCCTAATTGAGATGCTGATTGACAAACTCCTGCAAGACGCCCGCAGCAACGGGACCACCCTAAGACTTGCGGAACCGGGTGAATTCACGAAGAGGGCGTTCCTAAACGGACGCATAGACATAGTACAAGCCGAGGCCGTACTACGGATAATACGCTCCCGCACGGACGCCGAACTCCGACTGGCCGCCGCCCAACTGGACGGAAGGTCCTCGCGGGGGTTAAAAAAGGCGCACGAACGCATTGCCAACCTGCTTTCTCTGCTCGAGGCCTCAATAGACTTCTCCGACCAGGACATCGGCCTTGCGTCGGAACAAGACATCCTTAATGAACTTGAGGTCGTTAGGAAGACATTGCTGGAGTACGCCCAAAGGACAGACACCGGTAAGGTCCACAGCGGCGGTGTCCGGACCGTGCTTTTTGGCCCGCCCAATGCGGGCAAGTCGAGCCTCTTCAACGCACTCCTGGGATGGCCCAGGGCAATTACAAGCCATAAGAGCGGCACTACCAGAGACCTCCTGGAGGCCGGGTTGACCATAGACGGTATATCCTTCCGGCTGTTAGACACCGCAGGGCTGGCGCAAACGGAGACACAGGGCGGCGAAGAGTCAGCACTGAAAACGCTCGCAATGGACATGACCGTTAAGGCCATTGATACGTCATCGCTCTTTATCTGCGTACTTGATGGTTCCAAACCGATGGATAAACGCTCCCTCGACTTCCTGCTGTCCTTTCACGAATGGCCGAACGACTCGGACTGCCTGCTGGTTATCAACAAAACAGACCTTCCACTAAAATTTTCTGTAGGAGATTTGCCGCAGCTATGGCAAAATTATCCTATAATCTATACATGTGCGACGGCGGAAAGTGGCATCGAGGAACTGAAGCAAGAAATGGTAAGGAAGATACTCGGCGGAGGTGTGGATTGTTCCGCCTCTCCAACAATGTTGAACACCCGCCAGAGGGCACTGCTTGACGTGTCCCTCGATTCCTTAGACCGCGCATCGCAATCCTTAAGGAAAGAGGCATCGGCGGAGTTCACCGCCCTGGACGTCAGGGAGGCGGCGGACACCCTGGGAGAACTTTTGGGGAAGATAACCACAGAGGACATCCTTGAAAAAATCTTCTCACAATTCTGCATCGGCAAATAAAGATACCCGACCGAGCTGGGATGAATATTTCCTCAAGATCACCCGCGAGGTGGCCCAGAGGTCTACCTGCCTCCGTCGTCAGGTGGGTGCGACACTGGTGCTGGACAAGCGCATACTCGCCACCGGTTATAACGGCGCACCGAAAGGGATGGTACACTGCACGGAGATCGGATGCCTCAGGGACAAACTTGGGATACCTTCCGGAGAGAGACAGGAACTCTGCCGGGGGCTCCATGCGGAGATGAATGCCCTTCTCCAGGCCGCCAACTACGGCATACCGATTGAGGGCGCCACACTGTACTCCACCAACCACCCCTGCGTCCTGTGCGCAAAGATGCTCATCAACTGCGGCATCAAGCGCATAGTCGCCATATCCGACTACCCCGACTGGCTGGCAAAGGAGATGCTCCAAGAGGCCGGCATTAAAGTAGAGATCATGGGGGACGGTCAGTAACCTCCCATACCACAGACACCCCCTAACTCACCATTAAAGGTTTTTCTCCATTACACCCCGTGTGGATATCCCTGGAAAACCCCTCCAATACCCTGTGCATTCTGAGCCTTTGTAGGGGCGTATTGCGATACGCCCCTACAGGTTGAATGGGAGCTGGCTTCACCCAGAATGACATGCAGAGATTTCTTAAAAACCTTGTGAAGTTGTCGTTCTGAGCGAGGCGAAAAATATGTTTTTGTAGCGTGCCAGCTTGTCTGGCACGTTAAACGTGCGAGATAAACTCGCACGCTACACCAGAGATTCTTCAGTCGCTCTGCTCCCTCAGAATGACAATTATACAGACTTTTTCAGAGGTCTCAGAAAAGAATCGGAGAGAAATTCCTCAAAAATTTTCAGTTGTCACTTGACAAGCTGTAGTGTATAGTGTATAAGTTGGTACAACATCTAGCAATACTAAATATTGTACATTAATAACCAACGCAGTTATTTAAATATAGATGTTAATCTTGAGATAATTATTGTTATTTCAAGATGTTAAATAGGGGATCGTTCGTAGGGTCCCAGTATCTTGGGGTGGCAGTAATGCATTAGATAACCTTATTCTAAGGTGTGCTAAATGCGACAGCAGGGGAGAGAGAGTTTAAGGCGGATGAATTCACGCGTCTCTACGTACATAGCCTTGGGCTCAACGAACTCCTGAAGCGCATGAACCCATAAAGGCTCTAAATGCAGTGCCCCTATTGCAAACAAGACAATGACAGGGTAATAAACTCCAGACCCTCGGCTGACGGCCTCAACATAAAGCGCCGCCGCGAGTGCCTGAATTGCAAGAGACGCTACACCACCTATGAGAGGATGGAGGAAACCCCTCTAAAGGTGATAAAAAAGGATGGCCGCAGGGTGGCCTTTGACAGGAACAAGATTCGCGTCGGACTGGAGAAGGCCTGTGAGAAGAGGCCCGTATCCGCCGACACTATTGAACTCACCGTCTCTGAGATAGAGCGGGACATGTACAACAGATTTGACCGCGAGGTGCCCTCCAAGTACATCGGGGAACAGATAATGCAAAGACTGAAGACCCTGGACAAGATAGCGTACGTGAGATTTGCGTCCGTTTACCGTGAGTTCAAAGACATCACCGAGTTCATGGAAGAGGTAAAACCCCTGATAAAGGGGGAAGGGAAGAAGAAATAGGAATTTTCTTGGTTGTGTAGCGTGCGAGTTTATCTCGCACGTGCGACACAAGGTCATACGCTACATAGTTGTCTACAAATTTTTGGTTTCGCACGGAGGTAGTAATTATGTCCGGATGGCATGACTTAAGATTCATCGATTCTGTTGTAGAGAAAGGCACTATAGGCGCTTATATTTTATCTCGTGGCGGAGATTGCCCAAATTACTATGTCGGAAGATCTGACAATGATATAGGAGAGCGTCTGCACGACTACCAGAATAGTTATTATAACTACTTTCGGTTCACACCAGCAAATTCTCCCACTTCCGCTTATTACTATGAATGCTATTGGTATCACAAATATAAAGATTCTCCCGAATATATCTTAGATAACAAGTGTCACCCGGATGCACCCGACGGCAGTTATTTAAGCTGTCCTGTTTGTGGTCTCTCATCACAGAACCCATTTTTTGAAGCTTTGACCGGACGGTTGAGGAGATAGCTGTAGCGTGGGAGCTTGCTCCCACGTCTTGAAAGAAAACAGACGTGCGAGCAGGCTCGTACACTACACACAAATAAAAAATTGTAAATGAGGCTGTCCGAAAAGGTTCAGCAAAAGATAGAGATGATAGTGAAAAAGATGGGCCCCGGTATCAAAGTGGGCACACCGTCCATAAACTTCACGGACTTCAGGTTGGACGCCCCAATCTGGATAAATGACGACCGGAAGGTAATCGAGATACCCAAGGAGTTTATTGATAATTTCTTTGACACGGCCACCTTTGAGCAGGAAATCAAAGGGGCCATTAACGACTTAAAGGCAAGAGGCATTAAAAGGATTCGCGTAACGGATACAGGAAGGACCGTCGTCGAGTAAACAAGAAAGGAAGAGTGCTAGTGAGCTCCCTACAGAATGTAAGAAAAAGAGACGGAAGGTTGGTGTCCTTCAATGTGAGAAAAATAGCCGACGCCATCTTTAAGGCGGCGCATGCCATAGGCGGTGACGACAGGCAGATGGCCGACGAGCTGGCCGAATTGGTCACCCATTTACTCGAAAAGAAATTCAACGGAAACACCCCCAGTATAGAAGACATACAGGATATGGTAGAGGATGTACTGATAAATACCGGCCATGCCAGGACGGCAAAGGCATATATACGCTATAGAGACAAGAGGGCCCGTCATAGAGAAATATTGAAGGTCAGAAAGAAAACAAGTAAGGGCCGGGATACAACCGATGCGGCCCTGCTGGTCGAGACAGACATTCACGACGAGACCGCGCTGTGGGACAAAGGCAAGATAGCATTGGCCTTGGAAAAAGAGGCCGGTACCCCCATAGCCGAGGCCGTAGAGATTGCCAACGCGGTGGAGAAGCGGGTCTTTGCATCCGGCATCCACCGCATCACTACGTCCCTGATAAGGGAGCTGGTAGATAACGAACTCTTTGAAAGGGGCTACGACAAACAGCTAAAGAAGCAGACCACATTAGGCATGCCCAAGTACGACCTGGACCAGCTCATATTCTCCAAAAATAATGAAAACAGCAACATTGCCACCAACAACCCGGAGGCGATAAACCTTGCCATTGCCGAAAACACCCTGAAGCAGTACGCACTCCAGGAGGTCTTTTCCGGCGACGTGGCGGAGAAGCACCTCTCCGGCGCCGTACACATCCATGACCTGGGGTATCCGACTAGGGTCTACTGTTCATCCCATTCTCTGGAGTACCTGAAGAAGTACGGTCTGCATCTGGACAATCTTGACACCGTCTCCGCTCCGGCCAAACACGCCCGCACCCTTACGGGCCACCTAAACACCTTCCTTGCCTCCATGCAGGCATACTATGCAGGGGCCCTGGGGGTGGGGTACATAAACATACTGTATGCACCATACCTCGAAGGTATGAGTCAGAAGGAACTCCTCCAGGAGGCCCAGCACCTAATATACAGCTGCTCTCAGAGCGCCTTCTCGCGTGGAGGCCAGACGCTGTTCCTCGACTTCAACATCCACACCGGCATACCGAACTACATGAAAAACATCCCCGCAATAGGCCCCGGGGGAAAATACACGGGCAAGACATACGGCGAATACGCTGAAATGGCCCGCCGCTTTACCATGGCCATGCTGGACGTATGGCGGGCTGGCGACTGCCATGGCCACATCTTCGCCTTCCCGAAGTGCGACCTCCACATAAACCAAGACACCTTCAATGACCCGGACCAGTACGAAATCCTTAAGTATGCCTGCCAGATAGCAAGCGAAAACGGCGTGCCGTATTTCGTATTCGACCGTGACGAGGTGACTTTATCGGCCTGCTGCCGACTCCGGACTACCATAGAGGATAACCACATGATAACCCATCCGGAAAGCATGCGCTTCTGCGGATTTCAGAATGTCACGGTCAACCTCCCCCAGGCCGCCTACAGGGCAGGAAAGGGAAACTGGGAGAGGCTTTACAAGGAGATAGACGACACCATACAGATATGCATAAAGGCTCATCTCCAGAAGAAGGAATTCATCGCCAGACTGATGTCGGGCCCGGAGATGCCGCTCTGGCAGATAGGACGGAACGCCAAAGACGGCCGACCCTACGTGGACCTCGAAAAATCCACGTACATCGTTGGAATATTAGGCCTCAACGAGTGTCTACAGTACATGATGGACCGTGAACTCCACGAGGGTGAAGAGCCTCTGAGACAGGGGCTGAGGATAATTGCCTCAATGTACCAGAAAGTAAAAGAGGCCGGAAAGAAGTACGGCCTGAAATTCTCGCTGGAGGAATCGCCGGCAGAAAGCGCATCGAGAAGGCTTGCGAAGATAGACGTGAAGAATTATCCCCAGGCAAGGGACCTCGTAAAAGGGGACATCGGAATGGATGAATTCTACTATACAAACAGTGTCCACCTCAGGCCGGACGCCCCCGTAGACATGCTGACTAGGATAATCACCCAAAGCAAATTCCACACCATGATAGAATCCGGCGCCATCATCCACGCCTTCTGTGGAGAAGAAAGACCCCCGGCATCCAGCATCATGAACCTGGTCAAAAAGACATTCGAGAATACGCAGGCGGCCCAAGTCACCATATCTCCAGAGTTTACCGTCTGCACCGTATGCGGCCGCCTCTCGCCCAGGCTTACAGACCAATGCGACCACTGCGGCGCCTACAACGTACGCGGTATCCAGAGGCTGGACGGTTATAAAACCGGCCTGGATAACTGGGACGCCTCTAAGGTAAAGACCCTGGCAGACCGGTTGAAGAATGAATCGCTTGTGGAGTCAGTATAGACACGTGCAGGCCGTGACGGTTCGTTCCATTGTCTGGAAAAGAGGCAATGAAATACATCGATAGGGAGTATAGCTTACCACATACAACTCTCTAACTTTTTATAAGGAGACTCATTATGTGGAGAACCGATGAATCGACGGAAAAATTGTTGGACCTGGAGAAAAAAATTACACGGTACGAGACAGACTTCCTGATTGGTTTATATCTCTACAACCCAATCCCCGAGACGGTGGACATCGATGACGTAGCTGAAAAATTGCTGGACTACCTGCACAGCCTCCCCAGAAATTCCGGTGCACACTACAAGATAAAGCTTCACCGGATTGGACTGGACGGCTTCGTTAATGTATACTATGCGTCGCCGGGAATGGGTAGCGTGTTCTCTTACGATAAGCCTATTTTGGTGAATCAGCAGGATTACGCCCAATCACGACTGTGATCTGCTTATTTGGGGAAAATGCTTATTCGTTAATTCAACGGCTTCAGCGGGGATATAGCTCGATTAACTAAACATGGCAGTGCAAATAAAAGGCTTTATAGAGAACAGCCTCATCGAGTGGGAAGGTATGATAAGTTCCATTGTCTTCCTCTCGGGCTGTAACTTCCGCTGTTCCTACTGCCACTCACCTCACCTTGTCAATCCGACCGAAGACCTGGAAACCATACCCATGGAGGCCGTTATAGGTTATCTGAAGAAGAAAAGAGGATGGGTAGACGGCGTTGTCGTATCCGGTGGGGAACCCACCCTGCACAGCGGCCTTAAAGAGCTATTGAAGGAGTTTAAGGCCCTGGGCCTTAAGGTAAAATTGGACACAAACGGCACAAACCCAGCTCTACTGGAAGAACTCATCGAGGACGGACTCCTTGACTGCGTCGCCATGGACATAAAGGCACCGCTCGAGGATGAAAACTATCGAAAAGTCGCCGGAACGGCATGCAGCGTACATGACCTACGGCGCAGCGTAAGGATGATAATTGAAAGTGGGCTGGAACATGAATTCCGCACCACGGTATGCCCTTCGTACCTGGGGGAAAAAGAAATAGAGGACATCGCCCGAACACTCCGAGGCGCAAAGAGATACGTACTACAGTCCTTCAGACCCACAAACTGTCTTGACCCAAGCATGTTGGAAGTAACAGCCTATCCCCCCGACAAACTGAGACATTTTAGAAAAGTAGCCGGTGCCCATGTTGAAGGCTGCCGCATCAGGGGAGAGATGGAACCCGCAGGCAGCTAGAACCTTATGACTTCTTACAGTTGGCCCTGGAAAGGAGGTGACATTAATGGCAAAGAAGGCAGCAAAGAAAAAGGCTAAACAGAAATCTAAAAAGTAGTAATCCTTTTCGTAGAAAAGTATTGACAGTTGTTGAGTAATTGGCTAAATAAGAAGGTGGGTGGCAAAGACGTACCAATCCTATGGGGTCTTATGAAGCCTCTGAAGTTTAAGCTTCTTAGAGCTTTAAATCCTAACGGGCCCGATTTGTAAGAGATGAGTGCTCCCATGTTCAACATGGCACCACATGGTTCATGGGAGCACTCTTTTTTTTAATAAGTCAAGATAAACCATGCAATTAACGAAATTAGAACTGCGCGGATTCAAATCGTTTGCTGACAAGACGGAATTCGGATTCGGCCCCGGCATCACCGTGGTCGTCGGCCCGAACGGCTGTGGCAAAAGCAACATTGTAGACTCAGTTAAGTGGGTGTTGGGCGAGCAGGGTACCAAGAGCCTCAGGGCCAGCGACATGGCCGACGTAATCTTCAGCGGCAACGCCAGCCGCCCCTCTCAGGGATACGCCGAGGTCTCCGCCACTATTCTCAACCATAAGGGACTCCTCCCGGTTGAATACCCGGAAGTCTGTATCTCCCGTCGGCTCTACGCATCAGGAGAGTCGGAATACTACTTAAACAAACAACTCTGCCGTCTCAAAGACATCAAAGAACTGCTGATGGACACCGGCCTGGGCATAAACTGCTACTCTCTCATAGAACAAGGCCAGGTGGACGTGCTTCTGCAGGCAAACGCCCAGGAACGCAGGGTAGTCTTTGAAGAAGCGGCCGGCATAAGTAAATACAAGGCGAAGAAAAAAGCGACCGTAAGCAGGCTCGAAAAGACGGAACAAAATTTACTGCGTCTGGGAGACATTGTAGAAGAAGTCCAGAAACAACTCCGGTCAGTCAAACTTCAGGCCGCCAAGGCCAGGAAATATAGAGAATACACAGACAGACTGAAAGACCTCAAGATACAGTGGAGTCTCAAGACCTTCCGTGAACTCGAAGCAAAACAACAGGAAGTCCTCTCGAAAGTAGCGGAGCTCTATGCGCGCTGCAAAACCGTCCTCAGTCAAAAAGAGTCTCTGGGGCAGGAACGGGCGAGTCTGGAGGAGAAACATTCCCGTATAGGCGAACACCTTGCACAAATACACACGGAGCTGGTAACCGTCGCCAGTCAGATAACAAACTCAAGAGACAAGATATCTCTGGACGTCCAACGCATCAAGGAACTGGAGTTCCAGAGGACGAAGGCCGTCCATCACGTTGAGGTCTTAGAGGAGAAACTGGAGGAGTTAAAGAACAGGCACGTTACCGCCAGCGGCGAACTTGCCGAAACCACACAGGAAATAACAACCCTCCAAGAGGCGCTCGAACGGCAGAGACTCGAACTGGACCAGGTCAACCGTGAATTAGGGGAGCTCCAGGAAGAATTAGAAAGGAAAAAATCCCAGGCAATAGACGCCCTCAAACATCAGTCACGCCTGCAGAACGACATTGACTTCGTAAACCACGAGAGGCAATCCCTGGGAAACAGGAGAACCAGACTGGAGAGTCGTCTCGCCAGCATGTCACAGGAAATGGGGCATCTTCATCAAGAAAAGATAACCCACCTGGGAGAAAAAGAGCGGACCGATACTGAAATAAGAGACCTTGAAGGGAAGCTGACGGAATTGGCCTCTGAGGAGGAGTCACTGCGGGGAGAGGTAAGCAGCGTAGACAATACGTTATTCGAAAAGAAAAACCTCCTTACGGCAAAGCAGTTGCGCCAAGAAGTTCTGAAAGATTTGGAGATGAAGGCGTTTGGGGTAGAGATGGGGACCCAAACGGTGCTGGAAGGTTCTCGAAACTGTAACGGCACATCACTCCAGGGGATATGCGGTATCGTGGCAGACATACTCAAGGTTGACCTCCCCAACGCCCTGGCAATCGAAACGGCCCTGGGACTCAAGGTCCAGGCCGTTATTACCAACACCACCCAAGACGCCGTACGCGCCATATCCCACCTGGAAAACACCCACAAGGGAAGGGCCACGTTCGTGCCAATGGACACCCCGGAATGTGACCAAAACGGCCCCTCGATTACATCCGAAGAGGGGGTGGTGGCAAGGGCCGTTGACCTGGTAAACCCGAACAATACTTATGCGCCTATTGTAAGGAAACTGCTTTATAATACTATCGTTGTCAAAGACCTCTCCCACGCCCTCGAAATCTCAAAGAGACACCCCCATGCCCGTTTAGTCACCCTCAAAGGGGAAATTGTCGAGGCCGACGGCTCTATAGCCGGAGGCGACTCTAAAGGACTGCCCGGAATAATCTCCAGGAGAAGTGAGCTGGAGGTCATCGAGCGCGAGTTGTCCCATATGTCAAACGAAATCAGGTCCACAGAGCATGAAAGGGGAGAACTGCAGAAGAAGGGAAAAGAACTGGAGGACCTTGTGGACGGCCTGAAAAAACGACTTGGAGAGTTCCAGATGACACGGCTGTCCGTCGAAAAGGACCTGCACGATAAGGAACTCAAACTTAAGGCCTTGGAGGAAGAGAAAGAGGTAAACAGCGCAGAAGTCGCCGAGACGAACAAACTCCTTGAACAGTTGTCTTCGAAAGAAAACGCCCTGAAAGGCGGTCTGGAGGAGGCCCTTGCCAACAGTAAAAAAATAGAAGACTACATAAACACCGCTACTGAACGCCTCGCAGAGAAACAATCCCGCAGGAGCATCCTGGAGGCCAAGCTGACGGAAAACAAGGTAACCCTTGCAAGTAAACAAGAGAAGAAATACGGCCTGTCAGAAACCTTGGCGCGCCTGGAGGAAAGCACCCAGGAGGCGCAAAGGGAACATGCGCTTAATCTCCAAGAAAAAGAACGCTGCGAGGGGAAAAAGATTGAGACACAAAAAGACATAGACACGCTGGAAACACTGACACAAGAGCTGGAGGAGAAAAAGACCGTCCTGCAGTCTGAGCAAACCGCCAAAGAAGAAGAGGCGAAGAACGTACAGGATAAATTAACCCCCATTGCAGAAAAGATGCTGGAGAAAGACCGGGAATACGACGCCCTTCAAAAAGAGACCCAGGAACTCAGATTAAAGGAAAAAGAATTCGAGATAAAACGAACCGACCTGGAGGAACGCTTAAGGGAAGAATACAAGGTACAAGTATCTGAAATCAAGGCCGAGGAAGTAGACTGGACCGCAGCTACTCAAGAGATGGAAGAACTCAGGGGCAAGATAGAAAAGATAGGCAACGTCAACCTAGAGGCCCTGGAGGAACAGGAGCAGCTGGAGATAAGGGAGAGGTTTTTGCTCAATCAGCAGGAAGACCTGGTAAAGGCAAAGAATTCCCTGTCAGAAATAATAAGGACGATCAACCAGACCTGCAGGGAACGTTTCGAAAAGAGTTTTGAAGAAATACGGGAAAACTTCAACACCATGTATCGCAAGCTCTTCGGCGGCGGGAAGTCGCACATATACCTGGAAGAAGGCGTAGACATCCTGGACGCCGGCATCGAGATAGTGGCCCAGCCGCCGGGCAAGGAACTGCGTTCCATAAGCCTCCTCTCCGGCGGTGAAAAGTCATTAACCGCCGTAGCTCTCCTATTCGCCATATTTCAGACCAAGCCCAGCCCCTTCTGCATACTGGACGAGGTGGACGCCGCCCTGGACGAAAGTAACATCGTCCGCTTCGCACACGTGGTGAAAGAGTTCACCGAAAACTCTCAATTCATCATCATAACCCACAACAAGCGCACAATGGCCATAGGAGACACACTGTACGGAGTCACCATGGAGGAATCGGGAATCTCCAAAAAGGTAGCCGTCAAGCTTGAAGAAATTGAAAAACAGAAAGGCCTCGTAGGACAGGCTAACAAGAAAAAGAAAGAAGAACAAGTGCAGCACATGGTCGGCACGGAACAGTCGGCACTACAGGCAGGTTAAGACCCCTGGAAAAGGCCCCAAATGGCACTCCCACAAAAATCCGCCAGGGATGTATTTGTCACGTCAGAGGCGGATTTGCCACTATTTGAGTAAACCTCCGGCACGTTTCCTCGGAACTATCCAGTGAAACACAGTACAACCTTCCGAATCGTTTTAAACGTAAGAGATAAATTCCTGCTGTCAATACCTCCGCAAACCATGTATAAACACACCCCCCTTACAACTCCATTACAATAAAAAATGTGTTGATTTTCTGTACTGTTGAAGTTAAAATAACGATTTTATCTATCAATGCTTGAGTAAGTAGCTGTTTCTCTTTTTAATAGGACCTTGCAAAGGATTTAAAATCCCATTCCATACTCACGGCTTGTCGTATAACCAGAGACATCCGGTTAGGTGTGGAATCCTTTAAGGAGTAATATATGCAGCCCAACGTCAAAAAACCGGCTGAAAACACAGTTGCAGAAGAGATGCTGAGGAGGATGAAAGAGGCTAAGATAGAAACCCTCTACGATAGATACCAGGCCCAGCAGCCCCAGTGTGGCTTCGGTCTGGTGGGGTTGTGTTGCAGGCACTGTAATATGGGACCCTGTAACGTAGACCCCTTCGGCAGAGGTCCTCAGAAAGGCATCTGCGGCGCTGACGCCAATACCATCGCAGCCAGACATTTTACCAGGATGGTCGCAGCCGGCGCAGCCGCCCACTCAGACCATGGCAGGGCAGTCGCTCAGCTGCTCGTCGCTACAGCCAGGGGAGAGGCCCCCGGCTACAAAATAAAGGACGAAGAAAAACTGATGATGGTGGCCGAGTGGTTTGACGTAAAGACCGCGGGCCGAAAGGTAAATGAGATTGCAGAAGAGGTGGGAGAGATGGCCCTGGCAGAATTTGGCAAGTCTTACGGCTATCAGCGCTTTCTGAAACGGGCCCCCGAGACTCGGCAGAAGCTGTGGGAGAAGCTGGGCATCGCCCCGCGGGCAATTGACCGTGAGGTCACAGAAAGTATGCACCGTACGGGTATGGGCGCCGACCAGGATTACAAGAACCTGATGCGCCAGGCCAGCCGCACCGCACTCTCAGACGGGTGGGGAGGCTCAATGATAGCCACCGAGCTCCAGGACATCCTTTTTGGCACGCCAAAGCCCATCAGGGGTAAGGCAAACCTGGGCGTACTTAAGGAAGATGAGATAAATATCCTGGTGCATGGCCACGAGCCGCAGCTCTCAGAGATGGTGGCCCTTGCCACTCAGGACCCCAAACTTATTGAGGCCGCCAAGGCCGTTGGCGCAAAGGGCATAAACCTCGCAGGAATATGCTGTACCGCCAACGAACTCCTCATGCGTCACGGGATACCTATGGCCGGTCACATGAAGATGCAGGAGATGGCCATCGCCACAGGGGCCGTCGAGGCGGTAATCGTTGATATACAGTGCATAATGCAGGGCGACCTCGAGACCGCCAAATGCTTCCATACAAAACTGATTACCACGTCCCCAAAATGCCGCATAGCCGGGGCAGAACACGTTGAGGTCCACGATGAAAACGCCTTGGAGATGGCAAAGAAGATTGTGTGGAAGGCCATCGAGAACTACCCAAACCGCGACCGCTCAAAGATGTTCATTCCCAAGGGAAGTGAAAGAGAAATAGTGGTTGGATTCAGCCATGAGACCATAAAGTACATGCTTGGGGGCAAATACAGGGCCAGCTACAGACCGCTCAACGACAACATAATGAACGGAAGGATACGCGGCGTGGCGGGCATAGTGGGCTGTACCAGCCCAAAGGTCCTGCCGGGCCATCAGCCCTACATAGACCTGGTAAGGGAACTGATAGCCAACGATGTGCTTGTAGTCCAGACCGGATGTGCCGCCACAGAGTGCGCCAAAGAGGGCCTCATGGTTCCGGAACTCCAGGATGCCTGCGGCAAGGGCCTCAGGGAGGTGTGCGAGGCCGTGGGTATACCGCCCGTGCTCCATGCCGGGGCATGTGTGGACAACAGCCGTATCCTGATTGCCTGCTCTGAGATGGTATCGGAAGGCGGGCTTGGCCACGACATAAGCGAACTCCCTGTAGCGGGCGCATGTTTTGAGTGGATGCACGAGAAGGCCCTGTGCATAGGGCAGTACTTTGTCGCATCCGGCGTGTTTACCATATTCGGTATAAACTCACCTGTCCAGGGTGCGCCGGACCTGCAAAAGCTGCTTACCGAAGGGCTTGAGGAGGAGCTCGGAGGGATGTGGGCCTTTGAGCCGGATATAAAGAAGGTCGGAAAACTGATGATGGATCACATAGAGAAGAAGCGGGAGGCGCTAAGGATTAACGTAGCGGCCGAGCGAAAACTCTATGACATGGAAGACAGACGCAAGCTGGATATAACCGTCTAGGGAGATTAAGGTTATGTCAAAGATAATCAGCACGGCTGCTATCCGCGGTGCCCATAAGATAGTCAAGCGTGCCGAAGATAAACTGAACGAAGCCATTGCACAAAAGGGTAAGGACCAAAAGGTCGAGTTCCCCAATACCGGATACTTCTTTCCCATAATCTATTCCATGACAGGCATGGAGGTTAGGACTCTTGGAGAATTCCTGCCTATCCTGGAACGTGCAAAGGCACTGTTGCCGCCAATCCCCAGTGATAAACACTGGCTGCCATACCTGGGACATACACTGGACGCAGGAATGGCCACCCTCTTCGCAGAGGAGATTATTGAGGCGTGCAAATATTTAATAGGGCCTAATCCCGTTGAGGGAATATGGCTGGGGGCCGCCAATGACATAATCCTCCGTGAAAGAGGCATAGAGTTTGTAGACGGCACCGCACCCGGATTCGCCGCCATAGTAGGAGGAGCCCCCGATGCAGACACGGCGGTAAAAATAGCTAGAGAACTCCAGGAAAAGAATCTTTACGTCTTCATGTGTTCCATAGGCGCCAATGGCTTCCGCTTTGCGGAGCAGTTGGCAAGTAAAGGAGTACAACTTGGTTGGGAGACACGCTTGGTGCCATTTGGCGAGGATGTAAGCGCCGCAGTGTACGCCCTTGGCTTCGCAAATCGTGCGGCCATGTCCTTCGGTGCCGTCAAGCCGGGTGACTTCCGACGAAACCTGCTATATAACAAAAACCGTATCTTCGCCTTCGTCATGGCCCTGGGAGGAGGGGTAAGTGACGAACAATATGCCAATGCAGCCGGGGCCATAAACTACGGCTTCCCGACTATTACCGATGCGGATATCCCGGAGATACTGCCCACTGGTGTCTGCACCTACGAACACGTGGTATCTCGAATCCCCCACGATAAGATAGTGGAAAAGGCCATCGAGGTAAGAGGACTAAAGATTTCCATCCACAAGATAGATATACCCGTCCCTTACGGCCCCGCATTTGAAGGTGAAAGGATAAGAAAGGAAGACATGTACGTAGAGCTGGGCGGCCCGAAGGCCCACGGATTCGAGTTCGTGACCATGAGGGACATCAGCAAGATCGAAGACGGCAAGATAGAGGTTATAGGACCCGATCTGGAGGCGTTCCAGGAAGGTACGTCCATAGACATAGGAATTTATATAGAGGTGGCCGGCCGCAAGATGCAGAAAGACTTCGAGCCTATACTGGAGCGGCAGATACACCGCTTCCTGGGCGAGGCCCAGGGCATCTTTCACATGGGCCAGCGCGACCAGATACGCCACCGCATCAGCAAAGAAGGATTCAAGATGGGCCTCAGGCTGAAACACATAGGCACCATCCTGCACGCAAAATTCCATGAGGAATACGGGGCAATCGTAGACAAGGTACAGGTCACCATCAAAACCAAGAGGGAAGACGTGGAGAAGATTTTGGGCGAGGTACGCCGGTCATTTGCGGAAAGGGATGAACGCATAATGGGCATGACGGACGACAGCATCAATCTTTTCTACAGCTGTAGCCTCTGTCAGAGCTTTGCGCCCACGCACGTCTGCATCATCTCCCCTGAGCGCTCCGGTCTATGCGGCTCGGTAAGCTGGCTCGACGCCAAGGCCTCTTTTGAGATTACACCCACAGGGCCCAATCAACCGATAGAGAAGAGCACTGTCATTAACGAAGCAACAGGCCAGTGGGAGGGCGTCAACAAATTCCTGTCAAACGCCTCCAGCCAGAAGTTCGAGAAGGTGAGCATGTACAGCATGCTGGTAGACCCCATGACAAGCTGCGGCTGTTTCGAATGCATATCGGTATTACTACCCATGTGCAACGGCGTAATGACCGTGCACAGAGATTTTGCGGAGATGACCCCGTGCGGGATGAAATTTTCAACACTCGCCGGTTCAGTGGGCGGTGGGCAGCAGACGCCCGGATTCGTGGGTCACAGCAAGCTCTTCCTGGCCAGCAAGAAATTCATCTCCGCAGACGGCGGCCTCGCCAGGCTTGTCTGGATGCCGAAAGAGCTTAAAGAAGAGCTGAGTCATCTTCTCGAAAAGACGGCCAACGAGCTTGGGCTTGAGGATTTCCTCGGCAAGATTGCCGACGAAACCATCGCCACAACGGAAGAGGAAGTCTTGAACCACATGCAAAAGGTAAATCACCCGGCGCTGTCGTTGAACGCGCTGATATAGACTAATGGGTAAGACTGCACCAAACACACAAGAAAAAGAGCACGACGAGGAAGGTTTTGTCGCTCGCCTGCTTAAAACCCGCACCATTATTATCGCAGACGAGATAGACAAAAAGATGGCCCAGCGGGTTATTTCCCAGCTCCTGCTACTTGAGCAGGAAGACCCGAAAAAGCCGGTAAACGTCTTCATCAACTCCCCGGGCGGTGACGCTGACGCTGGATTTGCAATCTTCGACCTGATAAAATTCATAAAGCCCGAAGTAAAGACCATCTGTACGGGCATCACGGCAAGCGCGGCCGTCATAATCCTCCTCGGCGCATCGAAGAAAAACAGATACAGCCTGCCCAACGCACGCATACTGATACATCAGCCCAGTACCGGCGTCATGGGGACTGCGGCAGACATACAGATTGAGGCCAGCGAGATACTTAAATTCCGAGACAAGATAAACCGCCTCATCGCCGAAGAAACCGGCCAGAGCATCAAGAAGATAGAAAACGACACCCGAAGGAACTTCTGGATGAGCGGAGAAGAGGCCCTAAAATACGGTCTGATCAGCAAAATAATCACCGATAGGGAACAACTGGAATAAAATGGCACTAACAGGGCTAGACATCTATAAACTGCTTCCCAAGACGAACTGCAAAAAATGCGGCAGGCCCACCTGCCTTGCCTTCGCCATGCAACTGGCGCAGAAAAAGGCCTCATTGGATGAGTGTCCGGACGTAGGCGAGGCGGCAAAACAGGCGCTCGGTGCGGCGTCCGCCCCTCCCATAAAACTGGTCACTATCGGTTCAGAAAACTCCCCCCTGCGGATAGGTGAGGAAAACGTGCTCTTCAGGCATGATGAGAAATTCTATCATCCAGGCGGTGTGGCGGTCTCCATAAGCGACAATCTGAGCGAAGAGAAACTTGCCGCAGGCATAGAGAAGGCAAACACCCTGACATTCAACCGCGTAGGGACGGAAATATCCATAGACCTGATAGCCCTCAAGAATGAGAGTGCAGACAAAGACAAATTTGCAAAGGCCGCTCAAAGACTGGCGGCCGGGACCCGCTTAGGTATCGTGCTCGTGAGCGAGTCTCCGGAGGCAATGGGCGCGGCCCTTGAGCATGCAGCTGCAAAGAAGCCGCTGGTGTACGGTGCAAACATCCGCAATTATGAACCTATGGCCAAGCTGGCCAAGGCAAAAGGCTGTCCCGTAGGGGCCTATGCCTCAAGCCTCGAGGAGCTTGCAGACCTTACCGAAAAGATCAAGGCCCTGGGGGTCAGCGAGATTGTAATAGACTATAAGGGTAATGGCGTCAAAGACATGCTCCAGGGATTGACCAAGATAAGGAGACTCGCCCTTAAAAAGAATTTCCGTGCGCTGGGCTTTCCAACCATTACCTTCATGAATAACGGCGACCCGTATCAGGAGATAATCCACGCCTCTACTTTTATGGTAAAATATGCGGGTATCCTGGTACTGTCGAGCTACGAACCCTGGCAGGTGATGCCCCTCCTTACCGTCAGGCAAAACATATATACAGACCCCCAGAAACCTGTACAGGTCCAGTCGAAATTGTACGAGGTAGGGCAGGTAAACGAAAACTCGCCTGTCCTGTTTACCACCAACTTCTCGCTCACTTATTACACCGTTGAAGGCGAGGTCGAATCCAGCCGCATACCCACCTATATCCTCGCAGTAGACACAGAGGGGACATCTGTCCTAACTGCTTACTCGGGAGACAAACTCAACGAAAAGGTGGTAGGAAAAGCAATGACGCAGACGGGGGCACAAGGAAAGGTGAAACACAAGAAACTAATTATTCCCGGGCTTGTAGCCGTTATGTCAGCTAAACTTAAGGAGGAAACCGGCTGGGACGTACTGGTTGGCCCCAAAGAGGCCTCCGGACTGCCTTCCTATCTCAAGTCCACTTGGGGACACGCAAAATAGCTGCGGGTGGGAAGGTTGTACCCCAAACAGATTTCCGTTAAGAATACGTACGAGCCCACCTGTCGGTGGGTGTAAGCCTCGGCAGTTAACCTTAGCCCTGCTCATCACACTATGCCCAAGGAAAATCACACCTTTAATATCCGCTTCCTCCCCAACGACAAGGAAGTGCATATTGAAGCCGGTACCACCGTGTTGGAGGCGGCGCACAAGGCAAACGTCTATATCTCCAGCATCTGCGGCGGCGTCGCTACCTGCGGCAAATGCAAGGTAATAATAGAAGATGGCCGCATTGACAGCCCACCCACCCCGCTGCTCTCGGAGGATGAGATGGCAAACAAATACGTCCTCGCCTGTCGGGCAATAGCGAAGAGCGACCTCATGGTCTCAATTCCACCCGAAACCAGGATAGAATACGGGCAGATACTAATAACCCGGGAAGAGGAAAGGGTGGTAACCCCCGGCAAGATACCGGCAGTCCTGCCCGGACTGGAATACAGGCACGACCCCCTGGTAAAGAAGCTGTACATGGAACTCGAGCCTCCCACCATGGACAACAGCCTTGCAGACTACGAGCGACTGCTCAGGGCCGTTATGCTGCGGGAGGGCGTTGGTATGGAGTCCCTGGAGGCGGACATCACCCTCATAAGGCAAATGCCCGCCATCCTGCGTAAAAGCAACTGGAAAGTAACGGCCACTGTAGCCGAGCATGGGACGATGAAGGGTATTATTGCCTTGGAGCCCGGCGATACCACTAAGAATCACTTTGGCGTTGCGATTGACGTGGGTACCACCACCGTCGTCGCACAGCTGATAAACCTGACTGCGCACCTTGTAATGGATGCCGAGGCCACCTACAACTCGCAGATGAAGTGGGGAGAGGATTACATACAGCGCATCGTTTACGCCACGGGTATAGGCTCCCTGGAACAGATGCAAAAGACCGTAGTCAACGACATAAACGAACTCGTATCGGCCCTTACACTGAGAAACGGCCTCCGTCCGGAAGATATTTCCGCAATGTGCTGTTCAGGCAATACTGCGATGATACACTTCCTGCTCAGACTGGACCCCACGCTCATCCGCAAGGAACCCTATATACCCACGGCAAACTCCATCCCATATCTAAGGGCCGGGGAGCTGGGGATAAACATAAAAGAGAATGGCATCCTCTACTGTCTTCCCAGCGTTGCCGCCTATGTGGGTGGAGACATAACCGGAGGGGCCGCCGCCATCGGTTTAGATAAACAAGAGGCACTTTCTCTGTTTATTGACATAGGCACAAATGGCGAGGTGGTGCTGGGCAGCAAGGACTGGCTGGTATGCTGTTCCTCATCCGCAGGACCGGCATTTGAGGGAAGCGGCGTCAAGCATGGTATGAGGGCGGCCCGCGGGGCTATCGAAAGACTCAAGATATTCGGGGACTTCGACGTACATTACAAGGTAATTGGAAACTGTGAACCCAGGGGAATATGCGGGTCCGGACTCCTGGACACTATCGCCGCGCTGCTGCGCTCCGGCGCGGTAAGCAAATCCGGTAAGTTTGTAAAAGGATCTACGCCCCGAGTCAGACAGACGGAAGAGGGTTATGAATTCTTATTGGTAGAACGAGACAAGACCGCCACAGGCGCAGACATCGTAATAACCCAGGCAGACATAGACAACCTCATTCGCTCAAAGGCCGCTGTATATGCATCCGTGGCCATACTCGTCGATTCAATGGGCCTGAAAATCACCGATATCGAGAGGGTCTATCTTGCCGGCGGGTTTGGCAGCTATCTGGACATTGACAACACCATAACCATAGGCATGCTGCCGGAAATGCCGCCACATAAGATATGCTTCATAGGAAACAGCTCTCTGGCGGGGGCCAGACTGTCGCTCCTCTCAAAGGAGGCCTTCGGCAGGGTGAAAGAAATAGCCTCAAAGATGACCTACTTCGACCTTATGGGAAATCCGGCATTTATGGATAAATTTATCTCCGCCAATTTTCTCCCTCACACTAACCCAGACGAATTTCCCCAGGTTTACAGTACACTCGAAGGAATAAATAAGACATGGGATTAGAGCCTGTTGCACAAACCCGTTTTTATCACCCTGAACTTGTTTCTGGGTCTCATAAGCGCTTGATTTTATTAGATGCTGAAACAAGTTCAGCATTCATTCCCCTCTAGAAAGAGGGGTTAAGGGGTGTGTCTCTTTTCACATCTCTTGTTACACACCCCCGGCCACTCTTAATAGAGGGGAGACAGCATGACGTTTTGCTTTATTCTGCCATTTGTGCAACAGGCTCATTAGAGGGGTTTAAATATTTGAGAAAATCCTGTATACTGGTTTTTGTTACAATATTTGCCTGTACCCTCGGTGTGGAAAAGCAAGAGGGATTCAGTAAGGATAACCGTCTTGACTCCGTTACGGAGGAGATAGCATTGGACGTAGCCGCCATAAGGGGGCTGGAATTTAAGACCCCATTCCGGTGCGGCACAAAGACCAAGGACGAATTGCGCGAATATCTCAAGGAGATCGTAAAGGAAGAGATACCGGGGGACAAACTGGCGGCCTATCAAAAGGCCTTGGTCAAATTTGGACTTATACCGGTGGATATGCCGCTTGAAAACCTTATACTCGAATTATACACGGAACAAGTGGCGGGTTTCTACGACTGGCGTACGAAAATGTTATACCTGATAGATGACATACCGGAGGACTTACTCAGGGTGGTGACAAGCCATGAATTGACCCACACCCTTCAAGACCAATACGTAGGTATACAAAACCTTCCGATATCCAGGGAAAAGGAGAATGACGACCGCATAATGGCAACGCAGGCGCTTATGGAAGGTGACGCCGTCTCGGTAATGCTGGACTATACGCTGAAGTCTGCGGGAAAGGACTCTACAACGCTCCCCGACCTAGACCCGCTGATGGACGAATTAACGAATTCGATGGGTGAACAGCTCATAGCCTCCGCCCCTGCATACGTCAGGCAAAACATGTTGTTTCCATATATCCAGGGATTCACTTTCACACGGCAGTTGAGACAATCCGGCGGGTGGAGTCAGGTAAACAGGGCATTCGAAGATCCCCCGAGGTCTACGGAACAGATACTGCACCCCAAGAAATACCTGGAGGCGATGGACATCCCTACTACCATTACGCTCCAACCCCTCTCGGAGGAGTTGGGACATGGATGGACGTTCCTCGATAAAAATACAATGGGCGAATTCAACATAAACATACTGCTTAACGAATTCCTTAAAGATGCGCCAAAAACAACCGCCATGGGATGGGACGGTGACCTCTATCAAGTATACGAGCACAATCCGTCCGGCAAGACCGCCTTGGTCTGGTTCACCACTTGGGACAGCGACATTGATGCACAGGAATTTCTTGAAGGCTATGCGTCTGTCCTCGAAAAGAAATACGGCTCGGAAAGAATAGATACCGGGCAGAACCGGAGGATCTTTCCGGCGTATAAGAACGGCGGCCGTGTCACTGAAGCATACATGGAACTTAGAGAAAACGACGTGCTGGTCCTGGACGGGGTCCCCGACGCCTCTATAGACGCCGTGAGGGCATCGGCCTGGGAGGCAATAAAGGCGGAAAAACCTTAACGTTGCTGTGGCCTATACGCCGCAGGTAAAATCATCGAGCGTATAACATTATTTAGAATCACGAGGTAGATTAGCTTATAAGACCCCTGAGAAAATCGCTTTAATAATCGGTGTCATTCTGAGCGAAGCGAAGAATCTAGATTCTTCGGCCGTTTCACTCCCTCAGAACGACAATTATGCAGGGTTTTGCAGAGGTCTTCTTACATTAAGGAAGGGATACTTTATGGCATTTACAATTGCGTTAGCGGGCAAGGGGGGAACGGGCAAGACCACCGTGGCCGCCTTGACGATTCGGTACATAGTAGAACAACTTGAGCAATCCGTGTTTGGCGTGGACGCCGACCCAAACGCGTCCTTAGGCGCCGCCCTGGGCGCTGAATGCGAACAAACCATCTCCGACATCCGCGAGGATATAATCGAGAAGAAACTGGATTTCCCCGCAGGAATGTCCAAGGAGAGGTACATAGAATACTGCATAGAGGACTGCTTGATAGAGAACTCAAAGTACGACCTCCTGGTTATGGGAAGACCGGAGGGGCCCGGCTGCTACTGCTATGTGAACAATCTCTTGAGGAAGTATCTGGACAGGATGGGGAAGGACTACCCATTCGTGGTCGTAGACAACGAAGCGGGGATGGAACATCTATCCAGAAGGACCACTAACCGAGTTGACCTAATGTTGTTAGTGTGCGAGCCTACGGTTATTGGCGCCGTTACGGCCGAGAGGATAACAAAACTGTCTCAGAAACTCCCCATTACAATAAAAGAAAAGGCCCTTCTGCTTAACAAAGTGCCTGAGGAAGGCGTAGACGAGAAAATCAAGGAGCGTCTGGAGAAAGAAAATCTTAAGCCGGAGCTTCTCCTTGGTTTCGACCCGGAAATACTCCGGGCATCTTCAAACGGGACGTCGCTATTTGACATATCAAATGATAACCCTACATACAGGGCCTTGAGCAAATTTCTTAAGGAACGCCTGCCCGTAGAGGTAGCGAGTAGATAAGAAAGCTAAGACAAGAGACCTCTGAAAAGTTTCTTAAGAGCATATTGATGTCATTCTGAGCGAAGCGAAGAATCTAGATTCTTCGGTCGTTTCACTCCCTCAGAATGACAATTTTGTAGACTTTTTCAGAGGTCGCAACAATATGCCTGCTAAGAGGGAAGGAGAGAAAGGAAGAGACTTATGGAGATACCTAGTGCAGCAGAAAAGTGGTCCGGTAAAGTAGGCGAAGTTATCATTGGGGCCACCAAGGAGGAGGGTGGTACCCGTGAGAAGGTAATAAAGGTAGGGGGGGCCGGCAGCGTCCCTTATATGCATTTTGAGGGCAGTCCGGGCAACAAGCCGGTGATTGCCATGGACGTGCTTGATACCCCGCCGGAGGACTGGCCGGAGCCGCTTATGGAGCATTACAAGGATGTCATCAACGACCCTGTCAAGTGGGCAAAGAAATGCGTAAATGAGTTCGGGGCAGACCTCATCTGCTTAAAGCTGGACAGTGTCCATCCGGATAAAGGCAATCGAAGCGCCGCCGACGCCGCCAAGACCGTTCGCTCCGTGCTGGAGGCCGTTGGGGTGCCGCTGATAATCTGGGGATGCGAAGACCCGCACAAGGACAACGAAGTGATGCCAAAGGTCAGTCAGGCCGCCAAGGGGGAAAGGTGCCTCCTTTCTGGCGCAACACAGGACAACTATAAGACCCTCACCGCCGTATGTCTGGCCGACGGGCACAACCTGGTTACACAGGCCCCGGTGGACGTAAACATACAAAAACAGGTGAACATACTGGTAACCGACATCGGCTTCCCGGCGAATAGAATAGTAATGTTCCAGACCACCGGCGCCCTGGGTTACGGCATAGAATATGTCTACTCAATCCAGGAAAGGGAACGCCTTGCCGCCCTTGCCGGGGACAAATGGCTTGCACTGCCTGTACTGGTAAACGTCGGGTACGAATCCTGGCGGGCCAAGGAGGCAAAGGCCGGAGACAACGAGGCCCCGGGCTGGGGACTTGCAAGAGAAAGAGGACCCCTCTGGGAAACGATAACGGCCACCACACTATTGCAGTCGGGGGTTGACATCATCAGGATGCTTCACCCAAAGGCCGTAAAGTCGGTAAAACAGTATATCAACGACCTTTACGTCCAGGTATAGGCTTTCTTAAGGGAGGAAGGGAAATATGATAGCTGTAGCGGAAAGAATAAACGGCATGTTCTCTGACGTGAAAAAGGCCATAAAGAATAGGGACCCGGCGGTAATTCACGACCTTGCAAAACGCCAGACAGAGGCCGGGGCAAGCTATCTTGACCTGAACGTTGGCCCAGGCGTGGCAGACCAGATAGAATCCATGCAATGGCTGGTAAAAACCACGCAAGAGGCGGCGAAAACGCCCATTTCCATTGACAGCCAGAAGCTTGATGTGGCAAAGGCGGGACTCGAAGCGGCCAACGGTCCGACACTGATAAACTCATGCAAGAGTCTTGAGGTCCTGGACAAGTGGATAGCGCTTGCGCTTGAGCACAACGCCTCCCTGGTGTGCCTTACCATTGATAAAAGAGGTATACCCCAGGACATAGACACACGACTGGAGCTGGCCGCATCTATAGTCGGCGTAGCGGTAGAGCAGGGCCTCGAGCCATCACGTTTATTCATAGACCCAATATTATTCCCCATAAATGTCGATCAAAAACAACCTATCTATCTCCTCGAGGTATGCCGCCAGATAACATTCATATCAGACCCATCACCGCATATCATCTGCGGCTTAAGCAACCTCTCACAGGGCACAAAGGAGAGAAGTCTTATAAACAGGACGTACCTGACCATGGCCCTGACGGCGGGACTGGACTCTGCTGTTATGGATGTGCTTGACAAGGACTTGATGGACGCTGCCATCTCCACCGAAATGTTGTTAAATAAACAAATCTACAGCGATGCCTTCTTAAAGGCTGCACGGAGATGACTGCCCTATCACTGAACAGATGTTTACCGTAGGGGCACGTTGCAACGTGCCCCTACAATCCGAACGAATTATGAAATCTTCTTCCATAAAACTTAGGGTCAGATACCCTGAGACCGACAAGATGGGGGTAGTACACCACACCAACTACTTCGTGTACTTTGAGATGGGCCGGCTCGAATACCTGCGCAGCCTGGGTCTGCCGTATCCGGAACTTGAAAAAGAGAACACCCAACTGGCCGTCCTCGAAGCGCACTGCAAGTACAAGGCTCCTGCACGCTTTGACGACGTACTCGTAGTAGAAACGTGGCTGTCCGGGCTCAGCTATGCCCAGATGGAGCTCTCCTACAAGATATGGCGCGAGGAAGCCAGCGACGAAGACAGTAGGGGCACATCACCACACACCGCTACCCAGCCGCGAACACTCCTGGCAGAAGGCTCAACTACATTAGTGTGTATAGACGATAATCTCAAGCTAAAACGCATCCCCGACAGGATAAGGAACATCCTTCCTTCAGAAGACACTGCATAAGTAGGAATAGAGCTTGTCCCCTGCCCGTGTGGACAACCATAAAGTCTGGCCCTATACTAAAAACATATCGTACACCACTGGTGTCCAAATAATCTGTCCACATTTTTCTTTTCCATTCTAACGTAAGGACTTAGGACAAGGATTTTGGTCCGCCTCAGGCGGATTCCAACCAGGTTTACATTACCTCCTCGGTTTGTCTGTGTAGCCGCAACCTTTAGGTTGCGACTCCCCCTCTATCAAGAGGGGTAGGGGGTGTGTTAAAACGCAGGCTGAAGCCTGCAGCTACTCAATTTGGACCAACCGGGTAGGTTCATGGTTACACCATGACCTTACAATAAACTACATTGACGGTCAAGGCGTGGCCTTGACCTACCCCTGACGTATAAAAACAAAAAAGGGATGGGCAGAAATGCCCATCCCTTTGATTCTCACTCGCGGGCAACCGCAAGGCTTCGGCCGTGAGCCCTTCGGTTTACTCAGGGGCTGAGGCTCCGACGGTGAGCTCAGCCGAACCGCTTGTCGAAGCCTCAGCTGAACGGGTTGCCCCTACACACCCCTTTCTCCCCTCTTAAAAGAGGGGATGGGGGTGTGTAGCATCTTCTGTAGGGACAGGTCTTTAGACCTGTCCGCATCTACAAATAAAAAAGTAGGGGCTACAGGGCTAAAAACAAAAAGGGTGTTGCAGAACTTAAGTTCTGCAACACCCTGAATTACTTCACACCATGCGGGCAACCGCAAGGGTTGCCCCTACATGACATACATCAAACGACAACGGGCTTAGAAGCCTATTGCCAACTGCAGGTAGCCCCAGCTGCTGTCTGCGTCGCCGTGGCCTCTCCTTACACCCACGGTGGCCGGGTCATCACCAAACAAAGCGGTATCATCGAGGTAATCACCGTTAAAGAAATGCGAGTACCCCGCCTGCAGCGCTACGTTATCGTAGAGCTCATACTTCGCTGTCAGGTCCAGCTCTGTGCCAAGATGAGAGTCTGGAGTTCTCGGATTATTAGTGTTCGCACTGTAGCCGCGCAGTGCAACACCAGCGGCGTTATACCAGTAGTCACGAACGTTATCCAGCCAGAATCCCCATACATCCGCCCATGCTACCAGCTTCTTGGTCGGTTTAATCTTCACCTGACCCCTGACGCCCTTCATGTTCATCCAGGCCATCTGGTCCATATAGCCGTAGTGCATGTGGTTCGTCGGATAGAAGTTGAAGAAGGTCGAATGCTTCTGGTGATCTTCGACTCCACCATTGTGGCCGCTGCCGGGAGACCAGTCGAACTCAGCGCCCAGTCTCGGCTTCCAGCCAACCTCATTGAAGGTGTAACCGCCTTCTACCGAAGTCGCCCACGCCCTGTGGTTCGTACCTTCCCACCTGCCAAGCTGGTAGTGCGATTCGGAGGCGTAGTCAATGTTCTTGCCGACTTTACCGGCAATCCTGTAACCTCCGTCGTAAATCTTCTTGTTACCTCTGGCACCGGGCGGGACCTGTGATGCGCCACCTTCTACAGTTCTCGTCTCAAGCTGGTCATTGTCGTGCAGGAACATGATCTGCAGAGTGCTGTCCGGGACCAGCTTCTTAAAGGTCCACATGAAGCCGTAGTTCTGATGGTCGTTGGACTTCTGCCTTACGCCGTTCTCGGTCCTTGTGGGATTAACTGTGGTATTAGTTAGATCCTGCGAGCCCGTGGCGGCATTAAGCCCTGGGTCATGGAACTGAACGGCCGCAAAGGCCTCAGCTGCATAGTCTTCGGTGTCATACATACCCCTTATGGCATCCCAGCTTCTCGCAGTGGTATGCCAGTCGAAGTTGCCCATCATCCTGTGGTCGCCCCAGATAATCTCCTGGCGGCCTACCCTCATGGTCATAGGATAGTTAAACAACTTCCTGACATCCACATAGCCCTGATGCAAGTCCAGAGTATTCTGCCCCCAATCAACACCGTCAAAAACTAGAGCGCCTTGGTTCCGCACAGTGCCGTCCTCAATACCCCAGAATCTGGAGTCCTGGAGCTGGAAGAAGGCCCTGAGATGCTCGTGGACATCGGCGTCAACGTTGAGCCTGGTACGCTGCAACACCACTGACTGCTCATTGCTTGCAATACCATCACTAAACCATATACCATTTGAAAGGCTCCGCGGACCCCACATATTGATAGTAGCATCCGTTATCTGAGAAAAGTTATTCGCGTACTCGGCCCTGGTCCTGGACTCAAACCCGATGCGTATCTTCCGGGACAAGTCGTTGTACACGTTGGGAACTACGCCCAATTCCTTCTTGAGCTGGTCTTTCAGCGTAGAGACTTCAGCAGGATCGGCCTGCTTAAGGCCCCTTACCTGCTCTGAAAGCTGACTGTACTCCTTCTTTGAGGCGAGGAGCTCATCGTTCTGAACCTTTATCTCCTCTTTACCGCTACCCAAATCGGCTCTCAAAGACTCCATCTCAGCCTTCAGCGCCTGCAGCTCCCTCTGCATCTGGTCGAGATCGGAGGAGCTTTCGGCACTACAGGGAAGGGCATAGAGAAGCGCTAACGCACTCCCCAGCAACACTCCCATACAGGTCTTAAAGCGACCCGTCATCATATTACAGCCTCCTTTCAAAAACACTTACAGCAAATTGCTTTTTTAGCCTCGTTTACTCGGTCTCTTCTTACTCCACCCCCCGTACAACACATCACACACATAATAAACGGGCAGTTCTTCGATCTACAAACTACCAAACTATGGTAAGACCAAAAGATTAGCACACATTAGCAAGGCAGGCAAAGTAGGCAGTCTTCACCCCCTACATGCCCCCTTCCTAGATTCCTTCGGTTGCGGGTGCCGTAGCAGAACTTAGGCACGAAAGCATGATTGGAACACATAAAACCATACTTCCACCGCCGTAAGACTCAACGGCAAAATACACTTAAACCGCAATCCGACCTGTAGGGTCGGAATTCTTACCCCCGATTACTGTGAAATTGTAATCGTAACGCCGTAGAATGCAAGGGAAAAATTTAAATTTTTTTAACGGCCAAAACGATACCCCCGAAAGGCCGTCGTTGCGGCAGCCTAATGGGGCGACCAAACATTGAAAGAAAACGTAATTAGTTATACCTACGTAGCTTATAGTGGCAGTCTATAGTATGAGACTTCCGAAAAACTACGCTTCTATAAGGATTTTCTGCGGGAACGGTGGATATCCCTGTCCACGGACAACCACGAGGGTTGTCCCTACATAACAAGTTTGGTTTTCGTAGGGGCAGGGCTTGTCCCTGCCCGCCCACACCAAATAGGCGGACAGCCACGAGGGCTGTCCCTACAAGAAAACAATTTTACGTAGAGACAGGTCTTTAAACCTATCCGTGACGGACAGACCTAAAGGTCTGTCCCTACGACATGACCTTTGGTACGTTTATTGAGCAAGCCCTCGAAATGAATGATTTAGTAATTTATCTAAAATTTTTGTAGCGTCTGGTCTCCGCACCAGACGTAGGACATCCGATTTGAAGAATAAAACTACGCTACATTAGAGATTCTTCGGTCGCTTCACTCCCTCAGAATGACAATTATACAGGGCCTCTCAGCGGTCTCAAGGATTTAAAACCCTCTGGAGGGCTCAACCGCCTATTTGGCACATAACCGGCTCGCCCCTGCCGGAGTGGATCGCAGGCTTCATGTTGGATGCTTTAATAAATGCCTCAACAAGGGCCTTCTCAAGGCTGGCACTCGGCTTTCCGTGTGAGACGAGGTACTCAGACCTCAAAATTGTCTTAAGGTCCACCTCTCCGCCGGAAAGCAGGCAGGCCCTGAGTTTGCCTTGGGAAGTGAGTCTAAGACGATTGCAGTCTCCGCAGAAGGGCTGACTGACAGGCAATATCAGGCCCAAGACCCCCCTTGCTCCCTTTAGACGATAGCACTTGGCAGGGCCCCGCAGGGGCGGGGCGGTGCGACCGCTACGAGCGGCCCCGCCCCTACAAGGATTCTCTGCGTCCGCGAGTACCAGGTCTCCCACCTTCCTTATCCGCTCCAACACCTCCTGGCCGGGAACAAATTTTTTCTCTTCAATCATCCTGCACCCAAAGGCCATATATTCTATGAAGCGGACCTCCAGAGGCTTATCCATACTCAGCCTGGCAAAATCCTCTACCTCGTCCTCATTGATACCGCGCATGACCACCATGTTAACCTTTACCTGCTCAAAGCCCGCATCAACTGCAGCCTCAATGCCCTCCAGCACATCCTCAATATTCCCGCCACCGGTAATCTGTCTGAAGCGTTCTTTTTGGAGGCTGTCAAGGCTGATATTTATCCTCATAAGACCTGCTTCCTTAAGCGCGCGGGCGTAGCGTCTAAGCAAAACACCATTTGTGGTCATAGCCAGGTCTTCCACGCCTGGAATGCTGCTCAGGGAGGCCACCAACGACTTTAAATTTCTCCTGGTTAACGGCTCACCCCCGGTAAGCCTGAAGCTCCTGACGCCCAACTGCGCGGCGCACCTCGCCACCAGGGTTATCTCCTCGAAGCTCAGTATCTCCTTCCGAGGCATGTGATGTACACCCTGGGGCGGCCTACAGTAGACACAATAGAGATTACAAAGGTCCGTTACGGATATCCTGAGCCGGGTTATTTTTCTCTGAAAACGGTCTAACATGTCAAACTTCCTTATATATTTCGCAGGGACAGGGTCATGGGAGTGGCCCAGGGCTTTAGCCCTGGGGACACACCCCTTTCTCCCCTCTTGAAAGAGGGGACGGGGGTGTGTTACAAACCGCAGGTCTAAAGACCTGCGGCACCCACTTCGCGGCTATCCGCATGGACAGGGACAAGCCCCCTGCTTTCGCAGGGGCAGGCTCTGTCCCTACATAGGGCATTCGGTTTTCTTCTGTAGCGTCTGGGTCTCCGTACCAGACGGCGGTGCGACCGCTGCGAGCGGCGTCCGATGCGGAGATCGGACGCTACACCCTGCCCGTCGTAGGGGCGAACGGCCGTTCGCCCCTACGGC
>Ga0156080_113_pt1 | contig 32298 bp, 26 predicted proteins | sample RifCSPlowO2_02_FD_107733 | JGI IMG/M metagenome (GOLD analysis project Ga0156080, IMG submission 107733) | Planctomycetes bacterium RIFCSPLOWO2_02_FULL_50_16
AATACGGCCCGTGCAGCGCCGGATAGTCTTACTGTAGACCACGTAAACCACGCTGATAAGGAGCTAAGGCGGTATGCAAGGCTTCACGGCCCCGAATCCGTAAAGGATGGCCTTAGAGACCTGCGTGAAGAATTCTTCCCTGAACTGCGCAGAATCTTTTTTGAACGAGAGGCCGCCGGGGTAGGGCGGGTTTTAAGAAAATTCCTGGCAGAGTTGTCGAACAGATACGAAGGAGAAAAACGTTCCCGAAGCGCACTGGACTTTTGTGACCTTACAGAAAAGACCGTCCAACTGTTGAGGACGGCACCGCATGTAAGGCAGGAGCTTAAGGAGAAGTTTGAATATATCTTGGTGGATGAGTTTCAAGATACCAACAGACTGCAAAAAAGCCTTATTGACCTCCTGAGGTCGGACGAAAACCTGTTTGTGGTAGGGGACGCCCGGCAGTCAATCTATGGGTTTAGAGACGCCGACCTGGAGGTATTCCTGCAGCACAGGGAAGAGGTTGCGAGGGAAAACGGCGTCGTTATACGGCTGGACTCTAATTTTAGGACCAGGCCCGAGATAATTGATTTTATTAATCACGTTTTTAAAGGCGTTTCAGGAGGAAACGGTCAGGTGGAGCGGTCGGAGCTTGTTGCGGCCTCGCGCTTCAATGAAAAAAGAAACCCGTCTGTGGAGCTGATTCTGACCAAGGGAAGCAGTGTAGACGAGGCCCGGCGGCTGGAGGCTGCCACACTTGCCGGGCGAATACACGATATAGTCGAGAAGAAGGAGGTCAGGATTACCCGGTCAGGTGGACCTCGGGAGGGTACTCCCGTCTCCTACGGTGACGTTGCCGTACTCCTGCGGAGCACGGCAGACATAAAGTTGTACGAACGGGCACTCGCAGAATTGAGTATCCCCTTCTTTGTTACCAGGGGGAGGGGCCTTTATAATGCCAGGGAAATAACGGACCTCATGAATTTTCTGAAGGTAATTGACAATCCACTGGATGAGATAAAGCTTGCCGCAGTCTTGCGTTCACCGTTTGTAGGCGTAACCGACGAGTGCCTGTTCTGGTTGGCACACTACGGCAAGTATAGGAACGGTACTGGGAAAGAGATGTTCCACACCATCGGCCAGGCGGACGAGATACCGGAGATAGAGCCGCATCACAGGGATAGACTCGTGAGATTCGCAGGGCAATTGAATCTGTTCCGCGAGCTTAGGGGAAGACTCTCCACAGGGTCCCTTATGGATGTCATAATAGATAAGACAGATTTTGATACCAGGATGCTGGCCCTGCCCTCCGGGAGACAGAAATACGCAAATATAAGGAAGGTTGTGGAACTGGCTAGAAGCCTGGAGAAGAAGGGCTTCTCCGGACTCAATGAATTCTTTAGAGTCATATCTGACCTGAGGTTTATGGAGACGAGAGAGTCTGAGGCGCCAACAGACGTGGAGAAAAGTGACGTAGTGAAGCTTATGACCATCCATGCCGCAAAGGGGCTTGAATTCCCCGTAGTGGCTCTGGCGGACTTGAATAGACTGAGACGTAACCGGTCAGACGACCTGATTTTTTCAAAGAAGACGGGTTTGGGGTTTAGGGTGCTTAATACCGTTACCAGGGATCCGGAAACGACCTGCAGTTACTCTCAGGCAGTCGAGGACCAGAGGCAAAAAGACCTGGAAGAGATGGGGCGCGTCTTTTACGTTGCGCTCACGCGGGCGGAAGAACATCTGCTCCTTAGCGGGGCACTGGGTCCCGGCAGCAGGGGGGAGTGGATAAAGGTTCTGGCGGAAAGACTGGGCCTGCCGCTTGAGTCCATGGATATGCCGGAATCAATTACGTTCGGGGATAACGGTTGCAAGCTTAGGATCGTCACCGATGGGGTTAAACACAAGACCAGCCACGCATTCAGAAAACTGCCTGCGCCGGACAGGCAAAAGATTTTGGATGGGAAAAAACTTGAGCTCCCGCCGGGGGCTCCGCAGTCCGCGGAAGACGTCCTTTCCTTCTTAAGGGTTAAACCCAGGATTGGAAGCGGTGGGAATTATGTGTACTCAGTTACTGAGATTATGTCGTTTCTCCTATGCCCTAGATTGTATTATCTTGGGCACTATCTTGGTTTACCTTCCATGCGCGCTGATTCTGTGGAAGAGACTGCGGTTGACCGTAGGGAGCATGATGAAATCAGGCGGGACGTTTTAGGGAGCATAGTCCATGCAGTCCTTGAAAGGTATCATCCGGATTTTACTGAACCACAGCTACGGCAGTCCGTTTTGCAGGCCTTTAACGAGGAATTGATTGGTGAGCCTGCGCAAGAGCAGGTTGATCTGGTTACGCAGTGGGTAATGGGCTTCTATTCCGGCCCTGTAGGCCGAGCGGTAAAGGACTCACGAAAGGTGGAAAGGGAGCTCCCCTTTGTCTTTAAACATAGAGGTAATCCCATCAGGGGGACGATAGACCTCCTCTTTTCTCCAGACGGCTCAGACTGGCACCTGGTAGATTATAAATCCTCATCCGTCATGCCGAAGGAAGTGCAGGGTTACGAATTCCAGATGCGGCTGTACAGTCTGGCGGTCGAGGCTATTTATGGGCGGAAGCCGCTTAAAGCCACGCTGTTCTTTATCGTACCTAAGGAGGCGGTTCCGGTGGACATTTCATCCATAGCCATGAAGGACCTTGAAGATAAACTAGAATCCTTTTTCAATGCACAGAAGGGTGGAGCCTTTCCGGAGAGGAAAGGTCCACATTGCGATTGGTGCGGGTATCGCGGCTATTGTGAAAAAGGGTGAACTTTGGATGTGATTTACACTTTGATACCTGCTTGAAATATCACACGAAAGATGTATATTCCACTACCGGCATTTATTCGTGCACGTTAAGAGTTGCAATTGAGATTTCTACCAAAACGAGAATTAAGCGGCCTATTAGCCAACTTGGGAGTGGTGAGGGCATTTTCTATTATCAGGGGATACGGAAGGGATTCCCTAAGAGTGCTGTGCTACCACGAGGTATACCGTAAAGACGTTGAGCAGTTTGAGGCCCAGCTTCTTTATTACAAGGACAATTACCGTCTGATTACCCTTGAACAGCTTCTGGACATAATAGTTCATAGGAAACGGGATTACGAGCGGTGTCTGGCGATTACTTTTGACGACGGTCATGAAATGAACCTGAGCACCGCGGTCCCTCTCCTTAAGAAACACGGCATACCCGCCTGCTTCTTTGTAAATACAGTACCCCTTCTTCTCTCTGCTCCAGAAATACGGGAATTCAGCATTAAAGCCCATCAATACGGACACAAATTCATTAACTCGGATGAAACAAAAATGCTTCATGACTCCGGCTTTGAGATAGGGTCCCACTCTCACAACCACCATGCCATGGCAAAGCTTTCTATGGAAGAAGCAGAGGAAGAATTGAGACTTTCTAAAAAAATATTGGAAGAGATTGTTCAGGACAAAGTCAAATTCTTTGCCTTTCCCTATGGTGGGAGAAGGTCTGTTTCGCCCGGACTGATTAAACTGGCTGGGAAGTACTACAATGTGGCCTTCTCCACATTCAGAGGGTTTAATACGCCGGATTCAAATTTGCACTGCCTGTATCGTGATGTAATAGAGCCGTCCTGGCCCATAGCAACCGTGAGGTATTACATTGAAGGTGGAAAGGACTGGGGCACAAGGTCGAAGATGGCAGAGATGCAGGACTGAAAGTTGTGTGCTATTCGGCCTCCTTGTGTATAGTTTTGCATGCATTAATTAATTGCTGCCGATAAGTAAAGGTTTCTCGATACCGTTTACGCAGCGAGTTGGGATCTCCCTGCGCCTGGAGTACGAGAAGTTGAGCTTCTTGGCCTTGGTGGGGTGCGGTTCATGATAGAGATGAAAGACTATGGCCCGGGTTAGGATGGACTTTGGTTTTAGGCCGAGCCTTTTCAGCCTCTCCCTGAGGTCACCGTCTTCTTGTCCCCAGCCCTCATAGTTTTCATCAAACCCGTTGACCTCGTACAGCACCTTTTTCGGTACAGAGAAATTCAGTCCTAAGAACTTGGGCCTTCTCTTCTTTCCTACAAGCATGTAGAAGATGTTCTTTCGTTGTTTCCACCTGAGTCCAGCCATTACGTCGGGGGTCAAATATTCCTCGAAAGCCCCGTTGGAGACTGCCCCGGGTGTAAGGGCGTCGCTATAGTCTTTTGGGAGTCGGACATGGCCGCCGCCGAGGATGTAGTTCTCACCGGAATTTGAGACGTGAGCCGAGATAAAATCTGCCTTGGGTATGCAGTCGCCGTCGGAGAAGACGATATAGTCGTACCGGCTGGCTTTTATTCCCTCATTTCGCATTTTGGCCAATCTGAAGCCTTTATTCTCCTGCCACAGGTGTTCTATTGGGAAAGGGGCAAGCATCTTGTACTTCTTAATGACCGCATCGGTACCATCCGTGGAGCCGTCATCGGCGACGATAACCTCAAAATCCTTGTGGGTTTGTCTCATGTACCCCAAGAGACTCAGCTCTAGATACCGTGCCCTGTTGTACGTACTAAGTATCAAACTTACGTGCATTAGCCACTATTTCAAAAATGGTGAATTTTGTAAAATATATAGCCTAAACGACTGGACGTCAATAGAGTAGACCAATGGCTTGATTTAATCTCAAGTCCTAATATAATTCGTGAACTTATCAACGGATATGTTTTACCCAAACATGAAAGTTATATACGTCCTGAGTCATTGCTACAGGGGGGATGACTATAATAAGAACATCTCCAAACACAATACAATCATGCACCAGTATGCACGGCGGCTCAGGAATTATACAGACCGCTATCAGGTAGAGTACTGGTGGACGGAAAAGAGGATATCCTCGCCCATTTCAGCGCATGAAGATGGCATCACCTTCAGGGCATTTCCTGCGTTATCGTATAAATATCCGTACAGGTACATCTCTTTTTCACTGCTGAGGGCACTGCGGCTGGAGGCCAGAAAAGGACCCGTGCTGTTCTTTCTTATCGGGGTCAAGGGGAAGTGGACCGTGCTCATACCCCTTTTTATAAGAAACGTACCGATAGTAATGCAGCAGCTCACCGAAGGGACGCGTTATAGTAAGGCCAGATTGAAAAAGAGACCTTGGTTGGTTCCGCTATCCATCCTGGAAACGATGGCGTATAGGAACGTAGACCATTTCTTTCTCATGTTCAATAGAGCTAAAGAGGAAATGAAAAAATACGTTGACCCCGGAAAACTGAGTATAGTTTCCTGGGGCAAAGATTTTGAGCTTTTTAAACCGATGGATAGGACTGAGGCTCGGAAGACACTGGGTTTGGACCTTAACAAACATTATATCCTCTTTGTGGGCAGGATAAACGAGAGAAAGGGGGTGCACTACCTGATAGAAGCGCTGCCTGCGGTGTTGGACGAATACCCCTCTACTGAGCTGCTGCTGGTAGGGCCGGCCCTAAGGGAACAGACCCTTGCCGATTTGAAGAAGCTGACGGAGGTTCGGGGGTTGGCAGGGCGTGTCCGCTTCTTGGGTTCGATCCCGAATGAAAGACTTCCGCTATTTTACAGCGCCGCCGACGTATTTGTGCTGCCAAGCACGACTGAGGGATTTCCGTTTGTACTGCTCGAGGCGGCAGGCTGCAATTGTCCAATCATCGCCACGGACGTGGGAGGGATACCCGATTTTATGCAGACCGTAAAAAAGGGTATAATGACACCCCCACGTTCGCCTGCGGACATTACACAGGCCATAAAAAGTGTCTTTAAACAGCCGGACCTGTACAATAACGGCCTGAGAGAGGCCGTTACCCAGTACAGTTGGGATAGTGTGTTGGGCAGGGAGGTTGAGGTCTTTGAGAATCTTAAAAAGGTTTATTTCCCTGATGATGGACCAAAGAAGTCTACCAGGGGTGTGCCAGAAAAGAACTGACGTGACCGAGGGTAAGTGATATAATAAACTTTTTATAAATTCTGCATGATTGTCATTCTTCGCTTCGCTCAAGAATGACATACAGTATTCACGAGCTTTTGTAGAGCCTTCACAATCTTTTAATTTTCGTGAGTTTCCGGGTTAAGCACGACAGGCAGAAGGCGTTGTTTCCCTCGATTCAATAGAGGTTTAATTCTGAGACGCATCTGAAGCGTCGCATACTACTAGAGAAACATTTTACATGAATATACCAATCTTGAGGATACCGTTTCCCGAGGATGAAAAACGGTTTATAAACCAGAAGATAAACGAGGTCTTGGACAGCGGCGTCCTTACCATGGGTAAGTACACCCAGGAGTTTGAGGAACTCTTTCGCCGGTTTATTGGTTCAAGATACGCCGTGTCAACCAGCAACTGCACCGTTGCACTGGAGATAATAATCCGTTCTCTCGGCATAGAGGGCAAGTCAATAATAATCCCAACCAATACCTTCATGGCCACGGCATATGCGGTTATGCAGTCGGGGAATAAGGTAATATTTGCCGACTCCGATCGGGATACCCTGTCTTTATATCCGAAGGACCTTAGGAAGAGGATAGACCCTGATACCGCAGCGGTAGTGCTCGTGCATATAGGAGGGGTCATTACGCCGGATTATTACGAGATTAAGAAGATTTGTGAGGAAAACAATCTTTACTTGATTGAAGATTGCGCCCATGCGTTTGGATGCAGCATAGACGGCAAAAATGCAGGGCTTCTTGGAGTCGCCGGTGCGTTCTCTTTCTTCCCTACAAAGGTGGTGACGACCGGAGAAGGCGGTATGATAACGACCGACGATGAAGATGTGTACAAGAACGCAATGATGATTAGAAACCATGGAAAGAATCCCGCCATGGGCAACAGGATGTCTCAATTCGGGTATAATTACCGTCTCAGTGAGATTACCGCCGTCATAGGGATACAGCAGATGAGAAAGGCTGCTGAGATTGCCGCCGCACGAAAGGAAGTTGCCAGCATATACGACAGGTTGCTGGCCGATAATGGACATGTAAGGCCGCTCAGTGTCCCATCTAATATGGCGTCCACTTATTATAAGTACATAGCATTCCTGCCGGAAGGGTGTGATCGCTCCAAAGTTAAGCGGATTATGAAAGAAAAGTACGGGGTGTCTCTGACAGGGGAGGTATATGCCGACCCATGTCATACGGAGCCCATCTGGAAGGAGTATACTTATTGCGGAAAACTCCGCAATAACGGCCGTGCGGTGGGATGCACCCGCTGGCCCGGCTGCGGGTGTAAGACGCTGCAGGATGGCTTTCCCGAGGCCACTTATCTGAGTAATCATCACATATGCCTGCCATTGTATCCGGGGTTGACGGAAAAGGAATGTGTATACGTTGTACACTCATTATTGGAGACCGTGAGAAATAAGGCTGCGACAGCCTTCTAGATGGGGGGTTCATGAATATTGCAGTGGTAGGGGGGTCCGGTTTTATAGGAAATTTCTTGATTGAAGAACTCCTGTCTGCCGGGCATCGGGTCGTCAATTTTGACATTCAACACCCAAAGAACCCCAGGGTTACTCATGTCTATGTAGACGTTACGAATTTCTCCAAGCTGACTATCGCAATGGCCAGTCAGTGGGACGCTATATATCTTATGGCGGCGGTGGCCAACGTGGACCACTTCTTTGTCAACCCTGTAGAGGCCTATAAGGTAAACATGGACAGTGTGATTAACGTCCTGGAAGTGGCTAAACGCTACAAGGTGCCCAGGGTTCTATATGCAAGTACCGTATGGGTTTATGAGTTGGCCAACGGTTCAGACCTGGATGAGACCTCCCCCCTATTGCTCCAAAACGTGAATCACCTTTATACCGTTACCAAACTGGCAGGGGAGATGAGCGCCATATCCTATAACAGGCTTTATGGCCAGGAGTTCACTATCCTGCGGTTCGGCATCCCTTACGGCCCCGGAGCGAGAATGGGCACTGTAATTACGGAGTTTGTACGCAGGGCCCTGGCAAACAAACCCCTAATTATTCATGGTGAGGGTTCTCAATCACGGTATTTTATCCACGTTGCGGACCTGGCCAGGGGTTGCGTGGCGGCGTTGCAGCCTCGGGCAGCCAATCAGACGTACAATCTGGAGGGCAGGCAAAAGGTGACCATTCGAGAGATTGCGGAGATTGTTCAACGAGAGATTCCCGGCACCGTGATAGAACAAGTAGCGGCCAGGAAGGGGGATTTCACTGCCCGGAAGATTTCCTACAATAAGGCAAAGACGGAGCTGGGCTGGGAGCCCAAGGTGGATTTCAGGCAGGGTCTTACCGATTACATTCAGTGGTACAGGGAGAACTCTAGCAGGTAGCTGTGAAGATACTATTGGTTTATACGGGTTATACGATCCGTGAGGTACCGCTGAATGTACTGTACATATCTGCGGCATTAAAAAAGGCAGGCCACACTACCAAGGTATTTGAGCTTACGCCTTACAAGAAAAGACCAATCTTTGGCGACCCCAATAGGATTATAAAAAACGCCTTTCACCAGGTCTTAAAAGAGTTTAACCCGGACCTCGTAGGCTTCTCCACCATGACCATCAACCTCAACCTGGCGAGGAGTCTTGCCAGGGTTGTAAAGGAGAGCACAAATACCCCGGTAATCTTTGGAGGTGTGCACCCCACCTTGGGCCCGGAAGAAACGATTAATATGCCCGAGGTGGACATGATATGTGTAGGAGAAGGCGAGGAGGCCGTGGTCGAACTGGTTAACAAAATGGAGGCAAAACAGGATTTCACGAGGACCAAGGGCATTTGGGTAAAAGACAACGGCAGGGTTTGCCGAAACCCTATTATGCCCCTGGACAACAACATAGATGAAATCCCTTTTCCTGACAGAGACGTCTTTCCTTCCGAATTTTACAGGGCAGAGTTGACCGGGGCCAATTTGATGACTGGAAGGGGCTGCCCATACCCGTGCACTTTTTGCCAAAATAAGGCCTTTTTGGAGATGTATAAAGGGCACGGATCTTTTATAAGATACCGCTCTTTTGAGAACATATTTCAGGAAATGGAAGAACTCATCGGTAAGTACAAGGCGGAGAGATTCTATTTTTCTGACGAAACCTTTACTATGAATAAACAGCGGGTTATTGAGTTCTGCAGTGAGTACAAGAAACATTTTCGTAATTTGTTCATGTGCCAGACAAGGGTTGATTGTCTGGATGAGGAGATTGTGGCGGCCTTAAAGGAGGCCGGCTGCGACCACGTCTCTCTGGCGATTGAGGCCGGGAATGAGAGGCTGAGAAGAGAAGTCTTAAAAAAGAGGTTTAAGGACGAACAAGTTTTTAAGGCGTTCGATCTGGTAAAAAAATACAAGATGAGGACACAGAGTTTCAACATGATAGGTCTGCCGGAGGATACGAAAGAAACTATTTTCGAGACTATCAGAATGAACAAATCGCTGCAGCCGGATAGGATATTATGTACAATCTACATGCCCTTTAAGGGGACGGAACTGGGGAGAAGGTGCATAGAAGAGGGGCTCGTCTTGCGTCCTGTAGAGGAATCGAATGGGTATTACACGGAAGTTACCATAAAGAATTATTACCTGAAACCGAGGACCTTAATAGGATACCAGGGGTTTTTCGACTGGTACGTACGTCTGCCCGAGAAGTATTATTGGGCCGTTGATATACTGAGGCTTATTTATCAAACCATACTGCCCACCACCCAGGCCGTCCCTGGGCCTGTAAGGTATTTCAGGGAACAGGTTATCGAATTTGTATATGGTTTGAAAGGATACCTCCCTAACCATACTTATGTCATAAAGAATAGATAGTGTGTGGACTACGGTTTGTACGGGATGAAATGGGCAGCGAGTTGCACATGGGTAAACATAGTTCTACGGGTACCGACAAGGGCAAGAAAAGCCTAAGTACACCAAAGGTGAATGGTGGAGCCTCTGACGCAACGGAAGACCTCAGAAGGCATTATCAGGACGAAGACGTTGCCAGCACATATGAAGAGAAGAGGGATTTCCGTGAAGGGGATATATCATTACACTACGAGACTGAGATCCTGGCGCTCTCTGCGGCGCTGAGGGATGTAAGGGGTCCCATATTAGAGGTGGCGGTAGGCACGGGGAGACTGTACCGGAGGCTCAGGCAATTCGGTACTACCTACGTGGGTCTGGACGTGTCCATGCAAATGCTTAGGGAGGCAAAAAAGACCCTGGGCCATAATACGCACCGCCCTCTGCTTGCAAGGGGAGACGCCTTCCAGTTGCCTTTCAGGGACGGCTGCTTTAAGGCCGTTATAGGCTTCCGGTTTATAAAGCACCTCGATATCAGCAGCCGAAGGGCCGTATATAAGGAGCTTAAACGGGTACTCCTCAACGACGGGCTTCTTATATTTGACTTCTATGGGTGGAGGAGAAGGGCGTCTAGAGAAGAAGAGGCTTCGAGGCTTACCGTGGCTGGCCTGAGATCGGAATTAGAGGAAAACGGTTTCAAGTTGATAAAGGTGTATGGAACCAGGCACATTGTTTGTGATGTTGCATCTGCCCCCTTCCGATGGTTTAAAATACGTCCCGCAGTACGGGCAGTAGGTTGGGTTGGGGTAAAAGTGCTCAGCCCGCTGGATGAGATTTTCGACAGGTCGAGGGGTGGGATTGCGGTGTGCAAGAAGTCCTGAAAGACTTTCTCTATTTGATGAAACACCCGGCTGTGAAAGGGCAATGCGAACGCAGGGTATGTTGTAGTGTTGCCCTACTTTGACCGTGCCCAATCCCTTATGCCGCTGCATACGTATCGGATGTCGCTCTCCGCAAGCTCAGGATAAATGGGCAGGCTGAGACACTCCTTTGCACACGTCTCTGCAGAGGGGAAATCGCCCTTCTTATATCCCATGTGCCTGTAGGCGTCTTGAAGCGGGATGGGCAGGGGATAATAGACGCCGGTCTCAATGCCTCTTTCTCCGAGATACTTCATTAGTCCCTCTCTGTCCTCGGTCCTTACAACGTATTGATGGTATGCCCCTCTCAGGTTCTCTGCCCTCTTGGGTATTTTTAGGGGAAGATCCCTTAATCCCTCATCGTACAGCGCCGCCCTGCTGCGCCTGGCCGCTACCCACGCGTCCAGCCTTTTTAACTTTACGCCCAGCACGGCGCCCTGGAATGCGGTCATTCGGTAATTGTATCCGATAAACGGGTGGTAGTACCGTCTATCCTTTTGCCCGTGATTCCTCAGCGTCCGAATCTTCTCAAAAATTATTTGACTATCGGTCACCACTGCGCCGCCTTCACCGCAGGCGCCCAGATTTTTTGTGGGATAGAAGCTGAAACAACCAATGTCCCCGAAGGTACCAACCTTTTTCCACCTATCACCTTTGATGAGACATTCAGCGCCGTGCGCCTGTGCCGCATCCTCTATTACCGGGACGCAGTATTCCCTGGCAACCTCCATAAGCCTTACCATATCAACCGGTTGCCCATAGAGATGGACGGGCATGATGGCCTTGGTCTTCCGCGTAATGGCGGCTCTTATCTTGGAGATATCCAGGTTAAAGGTCGCGGTTTCTATGTCAACGAAGACTGGCCTTGCGCCGGTATAGGATATGGCCTCTGCTGGGGCAATAAAGCTGTGGGGGGTAGTAATGACCTCATCGCCTTCTTTAACGCCCAGGGCGATGAGTGCAAGATGAAGCGCCGATGTGCCGGAGTTTAGAGCCACACAGTGCTTTGCACCCAGATACTCGGCAAAATCCCTCTCGAAACGTGCTACTTCTTCACCAAGGATAAAATTGGTACTGTCGAGAACCCTGTCGAGCGCCTGTCGTATCTCATCCCTTATAGGCCGGTACTGAGCCTGCAGGTCTACGAATGGAATCCTCGTTGTACTCATCCCTGGTGACCTCATTTATGTATACCTTGGGGTTTGACCTTCCCGCCGCACAGACCACCTCGTAAGGGACGGTATTTATAAGTTCTGCCACCGTTTCTACTGAGATGGACAAACCGCTGTTTCTGCCGAACAAGATTACCTCGTCGCCGACCCTTACGCCGGGCACGTCAGTAACGTCAATCTGTACGTGGTTCATGCGCACTCTTCCAATGACGGGTGCGCGCTGGCCGCGAATAATAACCTCACTCTTGTTAGACAGCGCACGGATATAGCCGTTGTCGTATCCCAGTGGCAGAATGCCAACCTTTGTCGGCCTCTGGGCCTTGAACGTGCGGCCGTAGCTGACGGTATCGCCGGCCGATATATTCTTTATAAACCCAAGGCTGCTTTTAAGCGTCATAGCGGGGTGAACGTCTATCGAATGTCTCCCGCAAACAACATCTGGGTACGATGGGCGCAGCCCGTAGAGCAGCATGCCAGGGCGAACAAGGTTAAATAACGCCTCCGGCGTTCCCAGTACGGCCCCACTGTTTGCCGCATGCTTTAACGGCACATGGATACCCAGAGACTCGATTTCCCTTACGATGTCGTTAAAGATGCAAAGCTGCTCATAAGTATGGTTGTTGTCGATTTCAGAGGATGAGCTGAAATGTGTGAAGATCCCTTCAATGAACAGATTTTCGGTGTTCGCCACATCCCTTATAAACCTTACTGCCTCACCGTGGTGAACACCCAGACTGCCGAGGCCCGTGTCTATTTTCACATGGACCTTTGCCACCTTGTCGAGTGACTTTGCGGAACCGGCCAGCCTTCTGGCCACGTCGCGGTCGCAGAGGTTGGGTGTAAGGGAATATCTGAGGATGGCCTCCACTTCCTCCTGGAATATGCAGCCCAGGACCAGGATGGGAATATTTATGCCCCTGTCTCTTAGAACTATCCCCTCCTCGACGCCGGCTACTGCCAACATCCCTACGCCCATTGACTGGAGGAGACGTCCGACTCGGGAGGCGCCGTGACCGTAGGCATCCGACTTTACCACGCCGATAATGCCCACGCCCCTGCCGACCCTTTGGCGGATCATGCGAACATTATGAGCAATGGCTGCGAGGTCAATCTCAACCCAGTTCTTGCTGGGTAACTTCACGGGCTGTCTCTACCTTTCGTACTAGAGTACAGCCACCCCAATGAGTGCTTAACAGTGCCGATATAAATTACTACAATAGCAGGAAATTTCAAGTAAAATCTTCTACACGGTATTTTTGCAGTGAAAGAGCTTAACAGATGAAGGATGCATCGGATACTTTGTACGTGTTATTACGGGGCTTTTGCGAGAGCTATTTCAATACCCCATGTCATTCCGAGGGTGCAGCGTGGCAGCTTGTCCGCCCAAGCGGAGCGGCCTCTGGCATGACTGCCACGACAACCAATTCCACAGGTCATTCTGAGCGGAGCGAAGAATCCAGTAGGGGCACATTGCAACGCGCCCCTACCAGTAAGTTCTTTTATTCTCTCAAGATGACACTTAACCGTGGTCTCGCCACGGCCTCATTTATTGTGTTTTTATCTCTCTGCATCAGTCTCTTAGTTCCACGCTGTGACAGTCCCCTTTTTGCCGGAGACACAGACAATACAGAAAAACAGACGGAGGCGGAAAAAGAACTCATTGAACAATACGAAAAACAGCAGAGGCTTTATGAAGGGTTTAAGAAGGAGTTTGACAGCCACCCCGTAACAAAATGGAAACAGGAAGTGGACAGAAATAAAAAGGCCATTGCAGTCCTGGATAAACAGCTGAGAGACATGGTCCGGTTTGAGAACGAAGAACAGATAGAGAAACTCAAGCGGGAGAACGAGAAACTGCAGAAGAAGATAGAACCAAAGAAAGACGAGTGGGAGGCGCTAAAGAAAAAGCTGGATGACGCCAAGGAACGAATGGAATTTTTAAAGAAGCAGCTTGGCCAGGCCGGGGCAGAGGAAGTACTTAAGGACCGGGCGAAATAGTTATGGGAAAAAATTCTTGACACAGCCAGCTTTTTCATAGATGTCAAGTTTAATGCTGACTAGGACAAATCCTAAGAATGCTAATCTAAACTGACTTTTGCAGAGGTTTCAAGATTTGTAAAAATTTACTCTTTTGCAAACGTTTCTCGTAAAAACGACTGCATCAGCATTTCGGATTGCTCCTTGCGAGCGGTTACCTGTTTTTCCGATTCGTCGATCATGGACATAAGTTTATCCACCCGCTCAACAATGGCTTGTTGTTCAGCAAAAGGCGGTAATGGGAAAAGTGCATTTTGAAAATAATCCACAGGTACTCTTTTTTGACCACATACGCCTGTCATCCTCTGTTGTCCATCTGCCAAGAATGATGGAGTCTTAACAAAAATATAAGCATATTTAGAATTAATTATGATGGGTCGTAAAACATGTAATTCTGTTGTTCCCGCACCATAATTGTTTATCAATCCTTCAAAAACGCACGCTTTTGAATTTTCAAAACATGGGGTTATTTTAGCTATAGCAATATCATTTTCTGCAAAATGAGTAAAACCCTTTTTCGCGTCCCTCCATTTTTTTGTTTCATACATTGGGCTAATTCCATACTTCTCTGAAATTAATGCCATTGGAGAGAATGAAACTTCTAAATCGTCATCAATATAGTTGCGCGGATTAACTACTCCGGAATCCCCCAACCGACACCACACCCACCCCTCAGGCAGATCAAAAGATTTTTCATCATCAGCGACCGGCACGAGCGGTTTGTCTTTTTTGATCTCACCTTCTTTTACCAATCGTTCCTTTTCGGCTTTTATTTTCTCAAGCAATTTTGAAGCGTGATTATCTCCGCTGATGAAATCAGGATGTTGCTCTCGCCATTTAGTTGTCAAATTTCCTTCAACAGCTTCTTGTAATACCCGTTGGCGAAGTTGTGTAAGAAAAGACTGCTGATTAGTTATCTCTCCGCTTAAATCATCCATCTCGTTTTCAATTCTCTTGAAAAGGGAAATAATTTCTTTTTGCGACTCAATATCCGGCAGGTGGATTTCCAGAGGTAAAAAATGCTTCGATTTAATTTCTGTTTTTATACCGCCCCTGACCTGATCTTTAAGCATCTGCACAAAAGACTGGCTTTTAAGAAACCGCTTGAAGTAATCAATGTCTATCTGACTCTCATCAAACACATAAGACGAGTAATGAATGGTCGCGGTAATTGGTTCTTCTCCATGATAAACAGCGAGGGCACCCTTTGATACATTGATACCCGAAATAACAAGGTCTTCGGGCTTAATAATGATCATATCTGTCTTTGAACCTTTATCAGAAAGGTGAATTTCCCCATTAAAGTCGATCTTGTTGAGACGTTTCAAGCTCTTAACAGCTTCGTCAGAGGAATCATATCTACCTTCCCGTTCTTTTAGAAATTGACTGATTTTTACTTTCTTACAATTAGCCATTCTTTAACTCTATCCTCAACTTTTCTAAGAGCTTGTCGCTTTTACGGAATGATTCGTGAAGCATCGTTACCAATTCCGCGCTTGAATATGTATGCGGTTCTTCAGGGGTGTGTGGATTTTTGATATCGAGGCTATAACCATTCGAAACAATTATACCTATGGGCACCTTCCACGCCTGTTCATTTTCCTTGCGTTTCTTCCACCATTTTTTAAGGCCGTCAAACTCACTTTTCTGTATTGGCTTTGTTTTACTATATGCTTTGACAACTTCAGGAAGTCTGTGCTCCCAGTACCAAATCTCTTTGGTAGGCTTGCCTTTTTCAAAGAAAAGAAGATTGGTGGCAACGCTGGCATATGGTTGAAATACAGAATTAGGCAAGCGCACGATTGTGTGCAGATTACAGTTTTCCAAGAGATGCTGGCGAATACGCTGTTTTACGCCGTCTCCGGTCAATGAGCCGTCCGGAAGAACAATGCCGGCACGGCCTCCATCATTCAAATAGCGCACCATGAGCATTAGGAATAGATCCGCGCTCTCTGTTGTGCGAAAGTTCTGAGGGAAATTAGTCTCAACACGGTCAGTAACCGATGCGCCAAACGGTGGATTGGCAAGGATAACATTTACCCGGTCTTTTTGCCCGATAGAGGTATATTCACGGTTTAAGCTGTCAGTATAATCAACATTCGGCACTTCAATATCGTGTAAAATTAGATTCGTTACACAAAGCATAAAAGGTAGTGGCTTAAATTCCATACCATGAATCATTTTCTCTAGAGTCTTGAGATCTTTTACTCCTTTAATGTCCTGTTTACGAATATTCTCTATTGCGCTGGTTAAGAATCCGCCCGTTCCGCAAGCCGGGTCCAGAACCTTTTCGCCCAAACGAGGATTAACCATTTCAGTAATAAATTCTGTTAATGCTCGGGGAGTATAAAATTCTCCATAGTTGCCAGCGCTTTGCAGGTCTCTTAATATTGTCTCGTAAATATCACCAAACATATGCCGGTCTTCAGCTTTGTTAAAATCAATACGGTTCAATTCATTAATCACCTGACGCAAGGTCGTGCCATTTTTCATATAGTTATTCGTACCGTCAAATATATCACGAATAATAAGAGCGCGCTTATTACCAGCACTTACATCGAGGTTTTTCAGCTGAGGAATCAACTTCCCGTCAATGAACTCTTTTAGTTCGTCCCCGGTCATGCCTTCATCATCAGCCGCCCAATTGCGCCATTGTAAATCCTTTGGCATAACAGACACATATTTGTCGTTGAGGATCTCAAGCTCTTTATCCTTATCATCTAAAACTTTAAGACTAATCATCCAGCCCAATTGCTCAATACGCTGAGCGTCTCCGGAAACACCCGGGTCCTTGCGCATAATGTTCTGTAGTGTTTTTATAATATTCCCGATATTTTTCATTATTACCCCTTATGCTGCTGCATAAAGTTCATGTTCCAGTTCTTCGATTGCTTGAAGGTACTGGTCACGACCGCCAAAAATCTGAACGATCTCCGCTGGTGTGCCAATCCGGTTAAACGGTTCAATACGCAATACTGCAAGGTCTTCGATGTTCTCGATACCTTCATCGGCATATTTGTCTAAAAGAGCTTCGACAACCCTTCGAGCCTTATCGCCGTATTTCGTGAAAAAATTGCGTTTCTTAACCTTATCCGCGCGTTCCCTGCGAGTAAGCGCTGGCATGTCCCATGCAATGTGACAGATAAGGTCAAAAACATCTAAATCCTTTTGTACCTCTGCCATCAGGTTCTCTAAAATTACGCCATGCATCTCTAATTCCTCTACGACCGCTTTCTTCTTATGAGCGCTACTCCAACGGACGAGGAAATCATCAAGTGAACGGAACTCGCGCAAGATGCTTTTCTTGGTGTAATCTTTAAGGCTCTCGGTAATGAGTTTTCCGTTAGCGTCCAGATGCTGAACACGTTCGTTTAATACAGAAACGTCTACGCCAGCTACATAAACTTTTGCCTGAGGTTCTGACACAATTGACCCACCGGTAATTATTTCCGGTTGAGTAGGATATTGCGTGGGCTCTTTTTCCTCAAAATAAACAGGCTTTCCACTTTCAGGATCAATAATTTCCCGGTCTTCTTGTGGGTTGATATCCTGATCCGTCAGTTCTTCTTCGCCTTCGACTTTCTTAATCATCACCGGCTCGCCATCGAAAGCCGGGTCCGCAAAAAGGTCAGTTACGTTGCGAAAATCCATAATAGCAAAGAAAGTCTTGTCGTATTCTTCGTTAATACGAGTTCCACGCCCTATGATTTGCTTAAACTCGGTCATCGACTTAATATTCGAGTCAAGCACGATCAGTTTACATGTCTGCACGTCAACGCCGGTCGTCATTAATTTTGAAGTAGTCGCGATAACAGGATAACGTTCCTCAGGATTGATAAAATTATCTACTTCGCGCTTGCCTTCGTCATCATCGCCAGTTATTCGCATAATATACTTGTAGTTCTCCAGTGCCAAATCCGAGTTCTCAATAGCCAGTGCCTGTCTCATGCGCTCAGCGTGTTCAATATCCACACAAAAAACTATTGTTTTGTCAAAACGGTTAGTTTTCCTCAAATACTCCGACATCTTTTTAGCAACAGTCTTCGTCCGTTCATCAATAACAAGGTTTTTGTCAAAATCCTTAGTGTTATAAATCCGATCTTCAACTTCATTGCCATCCTTATCTTTTTTGCCTGCTTCCGGGCGCCAGCCTTCGAGGTCGGTATTGAGTCCGACACGTATAACTTTATAGGGAGCTAAAAATCCGTCCTCTATACCTTGCTTAAGCGTGTAGGTATAAATAGGCTCGCCGAAATATTCAATATTGGAGATTTCTCTTGTTTCCCGCGGGGTTGCGGTAAGGCCAATATGAGTCGCGGAACTAAAATAATCAAGTATTGCTCTCCATGCGCTGTCAGCGGCCACACTTCCACGATGGCACTCATCAACAACCACAAGATCAAAAAAATCCCAGCTAAACTCTTTATAAGCATCCTTATCTTCATTATAGTTTGTTAATCCCTGATATAGGGCAAGATATATCTCATACGCTTTATCAACTTGATGTCGTTTAATTATTGTCATGCGGTTTTTAAAATGTTTAAAATCATTCCGCTTAGTCTGATCAATAAGCACATTACGATCCGCTAAAAAAAGAATCCGTTTTTTTCTGCCGTTTTTCCAAAGCCGATATATTATCTGAAAAGCTGTATAGGTTTTTCCCGTCCCCGTAGCCATTACAAGAAGAACTCTGTTTCGACCGCGGGCTATGGCTTCTATGGTTCGATTAATGGCTATCTGCTGGTAATAACGAGGCGACCGCCCCGATCCGTCAAAGAAGTAATCAAAAGAAGCAATCTCTTCCTGCTCGGGAGTCTCAATTTTCTTATACTTTTTATACATCTTCCAAAGTTCGGGAGGGGAAGGGAAAGCATCTAATGAAAGTTCCTTCTCAATTTGCCGAGAAAGCCCAGATCGATCATGCTGAATAAATCCGTCACCGTTTGAACTGAATGCAACCGGGATATCAAGTGTTTGAGCATAACCAAGCGCCTGTTGTAGCCCGGCGCCTACAGAATGATTGTTGTCCTTTGCCTCGATTACAGCGATGGGGATATTAGGTTTAAGGTAAAGAATAAAATCGGCGCGCTTTCGCTCACCCCGTGCGGTCTTATTGCCTTTGACAAAAATACGACCATCAGTGAAAAAGACTTCTTCGCGGACTTGCTTTTCCACATCCCAGCCAGCCTTGACCAACGCAGGCAAGATGAACTGCGTGCAAATATCACGTTCGGATAGTTCTTTTTTATTTGCAGTCATTCTAGCGATTATTTTATCTATTGGAGGGTTTAAGGCTAGAGAATTCTCTGCTTGTGGCTAATCCACAGGCTCATAACCTGAGCCGCCTAGTCCACTATTCTGCTATTTTTTGAACAATTCTTCGGTTAACAATTGCCTTTCCATCTTGAGATAGGAGGCAATATCCTTCAAAAGGCTGTTTAAGGTGCCTACTCTCAGGGCCTTGTGCTTTGGAACGGTAACGTGGTGTTCTTTCCCCCTAGAAGAGGAGGTAAGCCGAAGGTGACTGCCGGTTTGGCGTGTGGTCTGGTATCCGTGCTTGCGGAGGAGATTGGCTAATTCTTCTCCTCCGATGTCGCGTGGAAGCTTCACGCGGGTATTACCTCTTCCTTTGTGAAGTGAAGACGGATAAGCCTCGGCCTTTCTGTCTCCTCAAAATGGCAGCGTACCGCGTCTTGTACCATCACTTTGAGTTCCTCAAAGGTGTCTGCCTCCGTGAAGATGGAGTGGCCCACCGCCCTTGCCTGATAACCACCCTCGGGAGATTCCTCTACCAGAAAGATAATTTCCTTTTCCATCGTTTTAATACCCTTTCAAATTTATTTGTAGCTACTATGGCTATTATTTTATCTATTTAAGGGTTACAAGCTAGAAGATTCTTATTCTAAAAAAGCCGCCGAGCAAGCTCGACCACTACATTGTAAATGGGTATTGTAGGGCTTGTCGCCCTGCGAGTGATGTAGGGTGCGACTTGGCGCACCGCTTCTGATTCTGCTAATCCACCGGCTCATAGCCCGAGCCGCCCAGGGGGTGGCAGCGCAGGATGCGCCAGATGCCCTTGGGGATGCCGATGATGAGACCCTTCTTCTCTATGGCCTCTATCATGTATTCAGAACAACTGGGTACGTAGCGGCAGCCGCGTGGCAGAAGGGGGGTTATATAACGCTGGTATATCCTGATGATGCCTATTATCAAAAAACTCATATTTAGACCTGTGCAAGATTTTGTTTTTTACGAGACCTCTTAAAAAGCCTGCATAGCAGTCATTCTGAGGGAGTAAAACGCTAAAATACTAGATTCTTCGCTTCGCTCAGAATGACAGAGGGTATCAGAGTGACTTTTTCAAAGCTCTCAATTATAATGCGATAATACGGTGCGTCTAGACGCACCCTACGTCTGATTACACCAATCACCAAAAGACTCATCCGGACTTCCTTTGTATCTTGAGCCTGCCGATAAGCCTCTTGAATTCTTCCTCTGCACCTGAAAATGTGGTGGGGAAGCCCTTCTTTGCTACCAGGACTACGTCAAGCCCCGGCCCTAGCAGGGCCTTATTCAGCCTAAAACATTCCCTGAGCAGGCGTCTGATACGGTTACGTTCCACGGCATGGCCGACCTTTTTGCCCGTCACTAGGCCGATGCGTGAGAAATCCAGAGAATTTGGGAGCACGTAGGCATTGAGGTTTTTGCAGCGGAAGACCGTCCCCTCTTCGAACACCTTCTCGAAGTCTTTTCTTTTTCTTAACCTCTGTTCTTTTTTAAGGCTTGTATTCGTGTGTATCGTGTCGTTCATAATTGATACATAAGTTGTTATTCGTATGGAATATGGCGTGCGAGTTTGTCTCGCACGTACGACGCTTATCAATTTTTATATCACCCGCTTACCAAAAATGCCATTCAAAACCGACCTGGACGGGGCCGTATCCAGTTCTGCTGTCACAGCGGTTCTCGGACACGGCCGACGCGACTACGGGGACTACTTTCTATTTGGTGTGGTATTAACCCCTTAACTCAAGACGGTATCCCATCTTAGGGCAGGTCTTTCTCCTTGAATAATATTCACTAAGGGCATATAATTAAGAATTTATGAGAAAGTCTGTTGGTGCCTCTAAATTTCCCCCCTCCCTCAAGGGGGAGGTACAATTGAGCTTGAACCCTGTGAGGTAACACTTTTCAGAGGGCTCAATTTATTGTTTTAACGGAGGAATTTGTGAAGAAAGCCAGCGAAGACATCAAGTTTGCCAGACGGGTCTTGGAACTCGAGGCCCAGGCTGTCCGGAATCTTGTCGACAGGCTTGATGACAGCTTCCAGAGGGCGGTAGACATTATACTAGGTTGTTGTGGGCGCGTGGTGGTGACAGGCATCGGCAAGGCCGGCATAGTGGGCCAAAAGGTCTCTGCCACGCTGGCCTCAACGGGGACCCCGTCTTACTGGCTTCATCCGTCGGAGGCCCGGCACGGTGATTTGGGCAGGGTGGTTAAGGAAGACATAGTGCTGGCATTCTCCAACAGCGGGCAGACAGAGGTGGTGTTGCTGCTGCCTCACGTGAAGAAGATAGGTGCAAAAGTGATAGCCATAACGGGTGAAAGGGAATCTACCCTTGCGCTCCACAGCGATGTGGTGCTGGACATAGGAAAGGTAGAGGAGCCGTGCCACCTGGGTCTGGCGCCGAGCGCAAGTTCCACGGCCATGCTGGCCCTTGGAGATGCATTGGCCCTTACCGTGTTTAAAAGGAGGGACCTTGGGAAGGAGGATTTTGCCGCTTACCACCCGGGCGGGGAACTGGGCAAAAAGCTGCTCACCGTTGACATGGTTATGCGTACAGGGGATGGCAATCCCGTTATATCTGGGTCTGCTTTAGTTACTGAGGCGCTTAAGACCATGACTTATACCAAGGGCAGGCCGGGCGCTGTGAGCATCGTAGACTCTAGGGGACGGCTTTGCGGCTTCTTCACCGACGGCGACCTCAGAAGGCGGCTGCAGGATGGACACGACTTTCTCAATAGGCCGATAAGCAAGGTGATGACCAAAGAACCAAGGACCGTCAAGACAGGCTCTCTTGCCGCCGACGTCTACAGGGTCCTCAGGGAATACAAGATAGACCAGCTTCCGGTCGTTAATGAAAAGGGCGTGCCTGTGGGTATAGTGGATGTACAAGACCTCTTGGACGTGGGATACTGAGAAAAGTGGGATTGGAAGACATAAAGCTGATGATTATCGACGTGGACGGGGTGCTTACCGATGGCAGGATATTCTGCAGCGACAGCGGGGAAGAGCAGACGGTCTTTCACGTGAAAGACGGTTCGGGGATAACCTACTGGCACCGTGTGGGGCTTAAGTCCGCTATTATAAGCGGCAGGAACTCTCGTGCCGTTGAGCACAGGGCGAAAGAACTCGGTATAAGCGACGTGCATCAGGGTGCCCAGTTTAAGCTGGATGCCTACGAAAAGATAATTGGGAGGCATAAAATAAAGGACAGCGAGGTCTGCTATATCGGGGATGACTTGATAGACCTGCCGGTGCTGAGGCGGGTTGGTTTTTCTGTAGCCGTGCCGGATGCCCCGGAGGAGGTGTTAAGCAAGGTGGATTATGTAACAAAGGCTCCGGGTGGAGGGGGCGCAGTAAGAGAAGTGGTGGAGAAGATATTGAAAGCCCAGGGTAAGTGGGAAGAGATACTGAAGAGATACCTGTAGGACGCTAGAGATGGTTATAAGTAAGAAAAGGATAATACTGTTTGCTATACTGGGCTGCCTCTTTATTGCCGCCTTATTGTCGATTTTTGGCGTCATTCCCAACAGGTTCGCCATGGTAGGAGGGGATAGTACGGATGGGTCTTACAAGGGAAAGTCATATACCGAACTTCAAAGGATTGCAGGGGAAGAGTCGCAGGTAAGCCAGTATATCAACGATTTTTATCTTCCGAGCTATGACGAGGCCGGGAAAGAGGTCTTCACCATTCAGGGTAATGAGGCATTTCTTATAAATGACCAGGTTTACAAGATAGACAGGCCGGAGATTCGCCTAAAAGGTACTACCAAGGACATGGAAAAGGATACGGATGCCTCTGAGCCTCGGGACGTGGTGATAACCTCCAGAGAGGGAGAAATGGACAAACTGTCCAACATCGGCGTCTTGACAAAGAACGTAGTGGTAAGATTGGGAGGCAACACCACGCTGGAGACAGACCGTCTCTCATACTATCCGGACCAAAAGAAGGCGCGTACGGACAGCCCGGTCGTCGTTCATGGTGACAGGATGAACATAGAGGGCGTGGGCATGGAGGCCGAACTGTCCAGTGGAAGGATGTGGATAGAAAAGTCCGTTGTGGCCGAGATAAAGGGCGCAGAGAGCAACCTGTTTATGATTTCTTTTGGGGAGAGCGAAAAGAAGAAAGAAACCTCTGAAAGGGTTTACATAAGATGCAGCGGGAAGATGGTGTTTGAAAAGGAACCGAACATGGTTACCTTTCATGACGATGTAAAAGTCAGGAGAGGCAGCTCTACAATGACGACAGACAAGATGGTGATAGTTTTTGACAAGGGTGCCGATAAACCAAAGATGATCGTTGCGGAAGGCAGCGTTACGGCCTCAGACGGTGTTAAAGTGGCTAAAGGCGATACCCTCTTTTGGGATGCAGTTACAAACGCTACCACCATTAAGGGAACACCCAACGCTGCATTCTTCGAGAAGAAGACGTCCATGATTTCGCCCAAGATGCTGTTTAACCAGAAGGAAGACAAGGTGGATGCCCCGCAGAGCGGCCAATTGACCACCAAGGGGTTTAAAGACGATGATTCTGAGGACGGTATGTTAGGTTCCGGGAATGTCACCATTGCGTGGAAGGGCAGGATGAGATTCGAGAAATCTAAGGGAACGGCAGTTTTTGAAGAGGATGTCCAGTTAAGCCGAAAAGATTTCAAGCTTAACAGTCAGGAACTCGTCATTAATTTTAAACAAGAAGAAGGTCTCAAGGTAAAGAGTCTCAGGGCGACGGGCGGGGCGTATATGGTGGAGAAAAAAGAGGATGCCCTCAGAGAGGTTTACGGAGATGAGGTAATTTGGGATATGGACACCGGTCTTATTGAGGTTTTGGGAGAAGGTACGCTGTATGTACAGGGTAAGGAAGAAGCCGAAGGGTCTGAAGCCGAAGGGTCTGAAGGAAAAGGCATGACGAACATAAGCTGGTTCAAGAAGATGGTCAGGGACGAGAAGAATGGGGAAATTAGTTTCTTCGAAAACGTGCTGGCCATTAAGGGCCAACAGCAGGTGGAATGCAACAGACTCAATGCCTTTGTTGACGAGGACAACAAAATAAAACGTGTGGTTGCCTTGGGGGACGTGGTCTATAGTGATACGAAGGAAGGTGGAATTGAGGCCCTTGGTGACGTTATGGAGTGGGACTGGAAGTACAACAAAATGATTCTGAGCGGTACGCCGACTGCTGAGGTAAGGAGAAAAGAGGCCAGGACTTTTGCAAAAAGGGTATACTACGACCCTGAGACGCAGCGTCTTAGTTGGAGGGAAAAACCTCACTGGCAGATACCTCTTGAGGGGCGAGATTCCGGTGCGTCCCTGCCATTAACACCTTAGCGGCAGCAGAGTTTGTACAAGGGGTACAACGTTGAGAAGTAGAATAGTTATATTTTCTTGCTGGATTTTTATCTTGCAGTGTCTATTTGCGACTCCCGCCTTACCGGAACCACCCAAAGAGGTATTGATAGCCGCAAACGGAGGCGTATTGGAAGAGGCCCCCGAAAATACCCTTTATGCCTTTGAATTGGCTGTGGAGCAGGGTGCGGGTGCCATTAAAGTAGACGTACGAGGGACGAAGGACCGAGAACTGGTTATTATGAGCGACGAAACTATTGACCGGACCACCAACGGTAAAGGAGTTGTGGGCGACATCCTTTCTGAGGAGCTCGCTGTCTATGATGCCGGTTCATGGCTTGGTAAGCGGTTTCAGGGTGAAACGGTCCCTCTTCTCAGGGAAGTGTTGAGGTTTGCCAAGGTAAACGGCATTAAGGTTATACTCGACGTCAAGGACGGAGGGGTTGAAAGCGACATATTGGCCCTTGTACAAAGCCTGGAGATGATGAAGGACGTCTATTTCTGGGGCGTATTGAGTAATTTGAAAGAGGCGGAACCTTCGCTTGGGGGACCGGACCTCGTGTACATCACTCCGGAGGAATTAACGCCGTCAAACATCAAACAGGCACATACTCAATTAAAAGACGTCATGACTTCCGTCTTGAATTGCGACGACCGGGAGAAGATACGGAAGGTGATTGCGAAGGGCCCGGACATCATACTGGTGGATTTTCCTGCAGTGACAAACGACGCATTGGGTGCAAAAGACAGACGCAGGACGATAAGGAGGATACAGAAGCGCAGTCCCCTGGTTACTGTGCCGTTCGATGGTCGTATGTACGGCAAAGGGGCGGATGAGGAAATGTTTGCCGATGAGCGAAAAAGCTCCATAGATTTTCTTGACCCTGTCGGCACCCTTTATAAGCTGCTTATGGGGCGCACTGAAGAGGAACAAACGGATAGTTCCGGGAAACTCTCCCGCCGTGAATCCATTCGTAGGGATGTAAATTCCCTGAGTCAGGAGCTGTATGAGCCGGGAATAGACGAGAAGGGATTTTTTGGGAGAATCGTCGGCAAGGTCACGATGAGTGATGAGGAGGCTGACGATTCCAGGATGGCCGCGCTCGATATGACGGCCCTTCCTCCTTTTGTTGTGGTGCCGCGCCTTGTAGGGGCCTTGGATTCCGGGAAGCCGGCGATAAGAGACAATGCGGTGTGGGCCCTTGGACTTATTGGCGACTATAGCGTCATGCCTGAGTTGTATAAGCTGCTGGAAGGCGAGAATGAAGATGTAGAGGTCAGGAGAGATGCGGCGCTCTCTCTCGGTAGATTTCGACAGGTCGAATCAGCAGGCGTTTTGCGGGAGCGCTTGGTGTATGATAAGATGCCGCCTGTAAGGTACGATGCCGCAAGGTCGCTTGGTGAAATTGGCGACCCCAGCGTTGTAGGCGATCTTGTCCGGGTGATGGACGAAGGCATTGATTGGAGAATAAAGGGCGCTTGTGCCAGTGCACTGGGTAAGATTGGAGACCCTAGTGCGGCAAAGAAACTTGGTGAATTCCTGACGGAAAATTCAGGGGCACAATATTCTTTGTGGGCCCGTTCACAGGCTGCGTGGGCCCTCTCCTCAATTGGGGATCAGTCACTGGAGGTTCTTTTGACCACCTTGAGGGACGATGAAGACCTCATTAGGAGGAAGAGTACTTGGGCCTTGATAAGGATAGGACGTCCTGCCATACCGGCACTTGTGCGGGCGTTAAGGGACAATGACGCAAGGGTTCGGGAGAGGGCTGCCCTGGCGTTGGGCTGGATAGGCGATTCCAAGGCGATACCGTCACTTGTACGTTCAATTTATGATGGGGACTCAAGGGTGAGACAGGCTGTCGTGTGGGCTATAGGGCATATAGGTGGCAGCAGGGCTGAGACGATTTTGGCAAAGCTCGTCAATGGCGATGTGGATGACAAGGTAAAGGAGATAGCAGGAGAGGCTATCGCAAGGAAATCAAATAGATAGAATGGGCGCAGGGAGGGTGCCGCAGGGTTTAAACCCTGCGGCACCCTCAATGTGGCAAGGCCATCGAGTAAATAGAAGGGGTATTAGAGTGAAGAAGGTATATCTGGTGGGGTCCGGACCCGGCGACCCGGGTCTTATTACAGTAAAAGGCGCTGAGTGCATAAAAAAGGCGGATGTCATAATATATGACCATCTTGTGAGCGAGGAACTGCTCAAATACGCAAAAAAGGATGCAGAAATCATATATGTGGGCAAGCAAGGGAGCCGACACACACTTGAACAGGACGAGATAAACGACCTTATTGTGGAGAAGACACAACAGGATAGGACTGTAGTAAGGCTGAAGGGCGGAGACCCCTTTGTGTTTGGCAGGGGTGGGGAAGAGGCCATGTGTCTTGCGAAGAAGGGTATCACCTTCGAAATCGTTCCCGGTATTACTGCTGCCATTGCTGCCCCGGCCTATGCAGGTATACCTGTGACCCATAGGGATTATACTTCTACCCTCGGACTGATAACAGGACACGAAAACCCTGAAAAAGGGGGAAGCGCCCTGCCATGGGATAAGCTGAGTACCGCGGTCGGCACCCTTGGCGTGTACATGGGCATAAAAAATCTGCCTTACGTAGTAGAAAAACTTCTTGAGAACGGCAGGCCCAAGGACACCCCTGTAGCGGTAATACGATGGGGAACCACCCCGCAACAAAAGACGGTGGTGGGCACCCTGGGAGACATCTTGGAAAAGGCCAAGGACATTGCCCCCCCTGCCATTACGATTATTGGTGAAGTAGTTAAGCTCAGGGAACATCTGAACTGGTTTGAGACCAGGCCGCTCTATGGACGAACCGTAGTTGTTACCAGGGCCAGGGACCAGGCGAGCGATTTTGCCAGAGAACTGGAAGAGCTGGGCGCCAGGGTAATTGAGTTTCCTACCATTAAGATTGCCGAGCCGGAGGACATTTCACCTCTTGACCATGCTGTTCGTAATCTCAGCAAATTTCACTGGGTTATTTTTACCAGTGTGAACGGGGTAGAGGCGTTTTTCCGTCGGCTGTCACATCTTGGGATGGACGCGCGGGAGCTTAAGGGCGTAAAGATATGCGCAATCGGCCCGGCGACTGCCGATGAGGTGCGGAAGCATTGTTTGAACGTAGATTGTCAGCCGTCAAAATATGTGGCAGAAGAGGTTCTGGAAGAACTGAAGCGGAGGGAAGACCTCAGGGGGAAACGAGTCCTCATGCCCAGGGCCGATATTGCCAGGAGCTTTCTTCCGGAAGAGTTGAATAAATTGGGTGCGGAGGCCGTAGAGGTTACCGCCTATCGCACGGTACTGGCAGAGGCGGGCGACAAGAAACTACTGGATAGATTGATGGCGGGAGAAGTTGACGTGGTGACCTTTACCAGTTCTTCCACCGTCAGAAATTTTGTACAGCTGATAGGCAAAAAAAATCTGACCAGGCTGAACGGCAAGGTGCGCTTTGCCAGTATAGGCCCCATCACCACAGGTACTGCGAAGGAACTTGGTATCAATATATCCATGGAGGCCAAGAAATACACCATACCGGGTCTGGTCGAGGTGATTGAGGAGGGGCTGAGGCGTAATATTGTGCCTGTGTAGTTATCCGATTCCCTAGTCACAGTCCAAAGAATTCTAACGTATAAAGGTAGGGGCGATTCATGAAGCGCCCCTGCAGAAGACTGTCTCCGATCCTTACTTCTAAAGGGCGGTTGTTACATTATAAGTGCCTGTCGAAGATAATTAAGCCCCATCGTGGGCCTGGAGGTATTTCTTGAGCTCGATGAGCTCCTCCGGGACGGTATCCAACCTATCTATGGTAGTGCTCAGCTTTGTGTTCAACATCCTTATCCTCTGGCCCATCTGTCGCAGGACCCTCAAGGCAAGCATAGGGTCCACCCTTACGCGTTTCAGGAACATCTCATGGTCAATGGCAAGCACCCTTGCATCGCCAAGCGCCTTGACGGTGGCAGAGCGGGGCTTTGCGTCAAGCAGGCTCATCTCTCCGAATATGTCGCCCGCGTTCAGCACGGCCAGCACCGTCTCTTTATTTCCGCCGCCCTTGACGACCTTGACCTTCCCCGACTGAACTACATACATCTCCCTGCTTTCGGTGCCCTCTGCTACAATGACGTCGCCGTCCTTGTAGGTCCTTCCCAAAAGCCCTTCTTCTCCCATTGTTTTGGCCCCCTCTTTTAAATAAGGTTATTATATTGAGACCTCTGAAAAAGTAGCAAAATTGAAGGTGTAAATGTAGCCGCACCCTTTATGGGTGCGCATAACGCAGGCTAAAGCCTGCGGCTACCCATTGAATTGATGATTAAACTACTTTTTCAGAGCTCTTATATTATTGTCATTGCAAGCGAAGCGATGTAGCGTTGGAGCTTTACTCCAACGTTGAAAACGTGACAGCAAGCTGTCACGCTACATTTTCATTCCTCGCAATGACAGCTTTTGTATACTTCGTAGAGTTCTACCTATTTCCCAAAAGCAAAGTATCTGTTCCAAAATTCCCCTACAATGCCCTTGATTAGTGAGAGTTGCGACTTGGGGCTGATGGCCGAGTAAAAGATTTCTGTATAGTTTCTACCCCCGGTGAACATGTCCCAGAGTATCTCGCTGTGCGGGGTGCCGTCTGAGGGGGCTTTCTGCTCATGGCGCACGGTTCTGAAATATCCCTTACTCAACAGGGGTGACCCTGTTATATAGTCATTTGCGGTGAATAGGAACTTTCCTATTAGGTTGTCCTTGTCTATGCCCTTGCACGTAGGCAGATAGTGTTCGGCAAAATCCGCCTCACTTATCCCGTACAGGACTGCGGTGTAGGCGGCGGACTTCCCGGTTATAAAGGCTGAGCCTATTCCGTCCTTGTAGAGCCGGGCGCTGGCGGCGTCTCCCACTATGACTATGCGGTTGGTGAACGGCTTCTGCGCCGGGGAGAGTGTTATTTTGGGGAAGCAGTGGCAGAATTTATCAGGCAGCTCCCAGCCTTCGGGCAGCATCTTCCGTAATGCGGGATGTGCGACAAGGGCCTTTACCGTCTCTTTGTCAATGTCCTTTCCCAGCAGACTGATGGTGGCATAGTTGTCCTTAGGCGTTATAGCGGCAAATTTTACCCCCGGCATGTTTAGAAGGAAGACATGGATGGCGTTACCAAAGTGTTCGTTTACCCATTCCCTGCCAAGTTCCATCTCTGTCTGTACGCACCTTATCGTGCCTGGCGGACTGTAGCCGAAACCAAGGTCTTTGAATTTGTCTGCGGTGTGTGCATTTACGCCGAACGCCCCTACCATCAGGTCGGGTTCCATAAGAACTTTTTGTTTGGAATGGAGCGTTGGTTTGCCGCCGTTGAGTTTTACCTCGTCTATAACGATGCGTTCTACGGAAGCTCCTTCTTCAACGGCCTTTTCCAGCATAAATTCGTCAAGGCTCTGGATGTCTCTTCCGGTGCCGCCCTTTGGTCCACCGCCGCGGTACGTAGTGGCTATGCCCCTTTGCCGAAGTCGAGGGGACCTTATGTAGACCTCGCCGTCTGCGGTGTGGAAGCAGTAGGAATCTATACTGCGCTGTACCACTGTGGGGGGGATGTTTATACCGTCTATAGCCAGGTGCTGTACCATGGTCTCGGAGATTACTCCGGCGCACATGTTGCAGCCCGGAGGTCCCTGGTTGGTGAAGGTCTTGCGGTCAAATATCTTGAGGTGTATTTTCTTGCCGAGGTCCTTGGCAAGTTTGAGGGCGTATATGCTGAAGAAGGAACCGGCCGGACCGCCACCGATTACTGCAATCTCAGCCCCATCGCGCAGTGATAGGGTTTTATCTGAGACCACGCCTTGTTTATTTCCTGTACTTTATTTCTAAAGACCTCTTTTGATGCCTTGCGGGTGAGAAGTATAACAAAAAGCGTGTTGTCGCGCACTCCTAATAATTTTATTGTCTTACAGAATGCCGACTTCTTTAAGATTGCAGATTATCCCCCTAAGTGGTTGCCGGGGTTAATATCTCCTCTACCTCAAAGAGTTCCATCTCTTCTGCACGACCCTTGAGGGCCTTTTTGCCCCAGCTGGAGGCCTTGACTCTGTCCTTGATCTGGTGGTATGTGTCGCTGCTGATAAGTATGGAATTGGGTTTTTCTTTCGTGCAGTCCTGGATGCGGAACGCCATGTTTACGGGTCCGCCCACGACGGTATATTCCATTTTTTCTGTGGAACCCACGTTGCCGGCAACGACCTCGCCGGAGTTGATACCGATGCCGATGGCGAGGTTTTCACCCATCCTGTCCTTAAGCCAGCCATTAAAATCTCCGAGACATTTCCGTATATCCAGGGCGGCCGACACTGCGCACAGCGCGTGGTCGTCGAGTGAGGTTGGTGCGCCAAATACTGCCAGCACACCGTCGCCGACAAATTTATCCACTATGCCGCCCCTATTTATTATTATCCGGCTCACCGCAGAGAAAAATTTGTTTAATGCCTCCACCACGTCTTCAGGTTTATGCTTCTCGGCAAACGGCGTGAAATGTCTTATGTCGAGTGAGAGAATGGAGGCGCTTCGTTTTTCTCCTGAGAAGAGATGTTCATCTGCGCGTTCCAAGATCTCGCCCACCACCTTCTCCGGCACGTAGCGTTCAAAGAGTTTTCGTATTCTGACTTCTTTCTCTATGGAGTTTGAGAGCCTGCTTACCTGGTCCTGAAGTTCTTGGAGGAGCCGTTCGTTTTCGCTCTCAAGGTCCAAGTTGTTCAGCACCTGTTTTACGGTTATTTTCAGTTCTTCGGGCTGCCATGGTTTTGTTATATATCGGTACACGTGCCCCGTGTTTATGGCGTCTATAAGGTCCTCCACATCGGTGTAACCGGTCAGGATGACCCTCGTGACGTGGGGACAGACCTCCATGGTGCGTTGGAATAGCTGCGTCCCGGTCATTCCGGGCATCTTCTGGTCCGCTATTATCATGGAGATGTTGCTGTCCTTTAGTATTCTAAGGGCGGTCTCGCCGCTCTTTGCGGCAAAGACGATACATTCCTTGCGCAGGGTGCGCTGCAGCAGGTCCAGGCTGTCTTGTTCATCATCAACTACTAATATATTATGCTTTCGCATCTTCTTCTTTTGGGCCCTCTAGCGGTAATTCTATATTAAAGGTGGTTCCTGCTCCCACCTTACTTTCTGCCCATATCAAGCCGTTGTGTTTCTCGATTATGCCGTAGCTGATGCTGAGTCCAAGGCCCGCGCCCTGGCCTATGGGTTTTGTGGTAAAGAACGGCGTGAACAGCTTCTTCATGTTTTCTTCAGAAATACCATTCCCAGTGTCTCTTATTGAGATTAGTACGTTTTCTCCCTTCTTCTGGGTCTTTATCCAGACGTCCCCATTGTTTTCTATGGCTTGGGACGCATTGGCGAGGAGATTCATAAATACCTGGTTGAGCTGGCTTGCATAACAGCGTATTTTAGGAATATTTCCATATTCCTTGTGTACGGTAATACGATTTTTGTAGTTGTGTGTCAGTATCTCTAGCGTACTGTCAATGCCCTCGTGTATATCTGCGTCTTTCAGCGCTGCTTCGTCCAGTCTGGAGAAGCTCCTCAAGGCCACTACAATGTCCTTTGTCCGTTCGGCTCCATTTTTACAGCTTTTTATTAATTTGTCCAGGTCTTTTAGCAAAAAATCCAGGTCCGTTTCTTGCATTAAATTGTCTATCTGCTGCTTTTCCTCAAGGCTGAGAGATTTTAGGTCCATGAATCCGGCAAGCACCTTTTTGATGTCATTTATGTATTCTGCCAGATGGTCCATATTGCCGTAAATGAAGCTT
>Ga0156080_151_pt2 | contig 32170 bp, 25 predicted proteins | sample RifCSPlowO2_02_FD_107733 | JGI IMG/M metagenome (GOLD analysis project Ga0156080, IMG submission 107733) | Planctomycetes bacterium RIFCSPLOWO2_02_FULL_50_16
CTCCAACGGCAATACCAATCGCACCAATTATATGCCGGTGTCGACTCATTCTTGTGCCCTGCATTCTTTCTATTACATAGGTAATGCCGCTTAGAAAGAAGACTAACACCACTAATAAAACACCTAAAACACCCACGGCTACTATTGGATGCGCTATCATACCTCACTTCCTTTGGACATTTGCCATCTACTCGTACCGTAGCCTGCTTGGGCTAGGCCATTGACATAACAGTCGCAGGGGCTAAGAGTAAGAATCGACTGTCTTTCCTGGACAATAAACCTTACGCCTATTGTAGTGAGGAGGAGGTGCATTATCAATAAGTAGTTGAAACGGCATCAGACGATATTAAAGGCTTGTCTGAACCGTGCTTTTACCATATAATTCCCGGGCACCATCATGGTAACGGTGGTAAAGTTGTCAGATACCTAGGGGAAAATTAAAGACACCAATTACACCAACAAACCCAAAGAGAAATCTGTTACATAGGAGACATCACTATGAACAAGACTGAGGCAAAAGGTACTGCACTTGGCATACTTTTAATCCTGGCCGCAATTGCCACCCATGTTTTTTCTGGAATGGGATATTATCTGTTATACGGTATACCTGCGGTGGTTGTTTCCTCATTCTTACCTGGAATCGGATGGTGGGCTTTTCTGGCCTTATGGCTGAATAGCTGGGACAGGATGAGTTCACATTGGATCTTTTGGTCCTTTGTAGGCTGTTTTGCATGCGTTGTAATGTGCGTCGTTATTTTTGGGCTGTACTGGATGATTGAAGCTACAAGACAAGAAATTATCGAAGAGGCGAAACAAAACATGGACTTGGAACCATCCACGGCTGGGTAGTCACACTTGGGGGAAGGGAACAGTCAAAGGTGTGAAGAGTGAGAATTTGCGCGCTCTAGTGGGCGACGTTAGAACTTTTTTCCAAGGATTCACCAGGGAAGCAGCCCTTATTAAAACAAATCTGGCTAAGTTGAAATGTCTCATGTTATCATCAAAGAGGCAGCTTAAAATTATCCTATCATACTTCTTGCTTCATATTAAATAGCTCCACAATCTACTGAAAGTCTGGCAAGTTTTACTTTCGAGGCAATACCGTTATTTTGACATTTTGGGGTGTTCCTGGAAAGGCTTATTGGTAAAGGAGTTTTTGTTTGCTGGCCAGTCGGGTCAGCTCACTCCTATAAGTACTAAACCAATCCCATGCCTCCTTGGGCAGCCACCCTTGTTTATAGGAGAGCATATCTCTTATTTCTTTTTCTTCTTATTTTTCTTTCTTTTGCGATGGTATTCCTCTTCCAAGCTTAGGTGATCTTGATGAAATTCATAACTATCACGTTCATTATCAAGACTCACGGCACTAAAAGCTCTCCCTCTTCGATACGGACCAAATAACCTCGCAAACTCTCCCTGGAAACGGTGGAAGGTGTTCCAGTCATCTCCTACTCCTTGATCTCTACCCCTGTATCCTTCTTCCCATGGCCTATGCCCATATTCATCAAACGCAGACGCCGTTCCGTTGCGATTACCGATAATTATTTGTCTACTGTATGTTACGGATCGTGGATCTGGCATTAATAGGTATCCATGACCATACCGAAACCAATCTGACTTTGTAACGTGTCGTTCTGGGTATAGCCATTCCTCTTTAGCTGCCCCAATATAACGAAGCGCTCGACTTTTTATTATGAAATTAATTTCTCGAACTTCTTGCTCGCTAAGATGGCGTAAGGTTTGTATATCGTTAATTTTAAAGATTGCACCCCGGAACGGATAAGGGTTCGGACGTAAACCAATTTCAGATTGATATGGGTTTCTCATCCATGACAAGTTTGTAAGTATAAGTATTTTGTCCAAAGATAATGGAAATAACGTATGTGTACCATGAAGCCGAATATCAGGGTCGTTATAGCCACGACACCAACTAGAACGTGGACCGCATCTTCGGTTATAAACTGTCATGGGATGATCGGAAATTATAAGCTTTGTATCTGATCGGGAAGCATCGGCTATAAGCCAAACGCATTCTGCCCAAATCGCACAATAGAGCTGTCGAAGCCTTTTCATTTCCCTTAATACTTGATGCCGATCTGTACTTATAACTTCATTACTAAGCCAACCAAGCCCTTTTGGGGTACGAAGCTTTTGGGTACTCATGTACATAATCATATCTTGAAATGCATCTGTCCCATCCCACGGATGTGAGAAGTTCGCATAGTGGCCTACTGCCCGATGTCCATTACGATCGATTGCGCCAAAAAAGTGTTGTTCAATCTCAGTAGACTCTTCAGATCCAAAATGAGTAGTATAAAGATCGTTTTCAGCAAAGCAATACTTGAGACCTAATCGGCGGAGGGCATCCCTTGTGTGAATAATTCCTCTTGGATCAATAAAGGTGCCTGGCTTCAAATCAAGGTAAAAAAGCTCCTTGTTTTGCTGTTCTGGAGGAAGAAATCTTTTCTGGTACCAAACTGGAACATAGTGATTATTTCTATATTGACTGGACATAAATAAAACTATAACAAAAATTCCCGATCTAAATCAGGAATTTTTATTCTGGCTACGGCGCTCAGTCGGTATGGTGTTTTTCGGAATAGAACTACGGCACTTGGGTCGCTATAACCTCGTCCTAGGTGGCTGGGGAACCAGGATTCGAACCTGGCATTGTTCGATTCCTTACAATGAATTCCATTCATCGATAGTAATCTTTCTCTCCATCTTCTCTTCTATCTGTCTTAGCAGTACTCTCAGTTGAGGTACTGAAAATTCTGCGTTACTGGGGATTACTTGCTTGTATGAACCATATCTCGCAATCGCATGTTTAGTGCCATATTCGGGTTTTTCAAAACCCAGTTTTATAAGCTTCCGAATGAAGTCCTTCCGTTTACAGGGGAACCATTTAGTCACTTATTTCCACACTCTTCTTATTCAAATCTATGCCATCAATAACAGGTAGTTCGTCTCCATGTCTTAGGCCGCTTAATATCCAGTCTTCCAAGGCAGACTGAAGGTTTTTTTGACACTCGGAGAGGGTATCCCCGAAGGCCACTGTTCCCGGACAAACGGGAATCTCTCCGCTATATGTACCGTCCTCCAATTTCTCATATACGGCCCTATTCATGGCACTTTGTACATAATCAGTAAGCATAATTAAGACCTGAATAATCTAAAATTGTAAACTGGCTGGGGAACCAGGATTCGAACCTGGACAAACAGATCCAGAGTCTGTCGTGCTACCGTTACACTATTCCCCATCTGGATTTAACTGTACCGATAACATAATGTCGAGCAAGCTCGACCGCTACATAAATACGCCAGCTTTAGTTGCAAGTAATACCTAACAAAAAGCCCACTGGGAGTCAAGGTCTTTCGACGACGGCGGCAGTTTCAATCGCATCCCTCATTAGGCCAAATATCTCCGTATTGTCCATGCGGCCGTTTACTTTCTCAGCCCCCGGGCCCTGGGCCCAGATGGGAACGTCTACCGCCGTATGATGACCGCTCACCCACTTAATTTCTACCTTATCACCCCTCTTGGGCAGGTAATTTTTTGGTCCTGTCACCGCGAGGCCGCCTGTCTCGTGGTCTGACGTAACTATCACCAGTGTCTTGTCCGACAAACTGTTTGTTTTCAGCCACTCCGTAACCGCACCTACCGTCTCATCAAACGCAATGGTGTCATACAGAACTGCCCTATTATCGTTATTGTGTCCTGCATGGTCTATGAGACCGCCCTCTATCAGAAGGAAGAACCCCTCTTGGTTCTTGGATAATATCCCCAGCGCCTTCAGAGACATATCTATCAGAGACGGCTCATCCATCCTCCTGTCCATTGCGAAGGACATGCGGCCCGTGTCAAAGAGTCCGAGCAGCTTATCGGTGTTTGCGGCATCTAAACGTTCCAATTCTTCTTTAGTAAAGACCACCTTGTAGCCCATGTCCCTTGCCTCTTTAAGAGGAACGGCGGTCCAGACCTGTAATCCCCCACCCATGATTACGTCCGGCCGGGAACTGCGCAGATAGTCCTCTGCAATGGCCCCAGAGCGTTCCCGCGAATCTTCATGCGCTGCAAACGCAGCAGGAGTAGCGTGCGTGACCTCCGTTGTCGTCACCAGCCCCGTTGACTTGCCCATGTCTCTGGCTATTTCCAGAATTGTCTTATATTCCTCACCGTGCACAGACTGTCCTATAACGCCGTTCACCGTCTTGTGCCCGGTGGCCATCGCAGTGGCCGCTGCCGCCGAGTCGGTTATCAGGCTTTGCAGGGAAAAGGTGGAGACATAGCCTGAGTGTTCAAGCCTCTCCATATTAAGCTCACCCCCCGCTCCGTGGACAAAGTTCCTTGCCACCACCACCTGCGCCCAACCCATACCGTCGCCAATGAACAGGATGACGTTCTTTGCGCCGTTCTCTCCGCCGCCGGCAAAGACCGTTGCCGGCGAAAGATTAAGAAATACCGAGATTAGGCAGGTAATTAATAAACAGTGTAAGACCGTGTTCTTGCGTATCAACCTCATGCTTATCCCCTGGGGTGGAACTTTTTGTGAATGTGTTTCAGGTGCTGACGCTCTATATGGGTATACGTCTGGGTGGTGGCGATATTGGCGTGACCCAGCATCTCTTGGACACTCCGGAGGTCGGCCCCGCGCTCCAGCAGATGTGTGGCAAAGGAATGCCTCAGGCCGTGAGGGGAAATCTCCTTTATACCCGCCTTTTTCGCATGGGCCTTTACTATCCGCCATATATCCTCCCTCCTCAACGACCTTCCGGACCTGGTCAAGAATACGGCCTCGCTTCTGCCCTTGTCGAACCTTGGTCTTGATTCATTAAAGTAGCGGCTCAACGCCTCACACGCCTTTGTACCAAGAGGCACAATGCGCTCCTTGTTGCCCTTGCCGTGACATCTGACATACCCGTCTTCCAGGTTTACGTCTCCAATTTTGAGTGAGGCGGCCTCCGAAGCTCTCGCCCCCGTGGCATACAGCACCTCCAGTACGGCCGTGTCTCTCCGGCCCTGCGCACTATCCAATGAAGGGCTGTCGAGCAATCTCTCAACCTCTTTCCAGTGCAGTACGTCGGGAAGGCGCTTCCAGAGCTTTGGAGAATCCACACCCGCAAGCACGTCCTTCTTAATATGTCCGTCTATAACCAGAAACTTGTAGAAGTGCCTCACGGCAGAAAGGTTTCGTGAGACGCTGTTTACGTTTATGCCACGTTCCCTCTCGGCAATCATGTAGAGATTGAGGTGTTCCGGCTTCAGGTCTGCGGGTCTCTCTATGCCCCATTTATCCAAGAATTCACTGAACTTGTTGAGGTCGTTTCTATAGGCAAGGACGGTGTTCTGGGAGAGGCCGCACTCCAAACTCAGATAGTCCAGAAAGGATTGTATTAGTTCTTCCATGCTATGGGTTTTATGTTGAGTGACCGTTGCCATTATAAGTACAAGCAAGGCACCAATTTTTTTGACCTAGCCTGCGTCTTTCTGTATTTCATCATTTCGTCGTATTTCTAGATACTGACTCCGTCATCACGCAGAGCAAGCTCTGCCACTACAATATTCCAATTCAATCATAAACCTACCGATATTTCATGTAGTGGTCGAGCTTGCTCGACAAAACGTATCAAGAACATACATCGAAAGCCTTCCTGCCGACGAATCTCTTGGGAAAACACCGTTTGCCCCCTTATCAGCAAATCTCTACCTCGTCTTAAATAACATCCCGTTCAAGCTCCGAAGCCCGCTTCTCCAAATTCCACAGCTCCGTATTCCGCTTTCACAACCGGCGGCACTATCTTGGACAGGTCGGCAACCCTGGGGGCATAGAGCAGGTTTATGTTCTTTACGAGTACCAGTCGGTTATTCCTCAGTCTCTCATCCTCCACGTTCACAAACACCTTGTCAAAAAAGGCGTGCACTGGTTCGGCAAAGACGTCGGAAAATGCCCTGGATGCGTCCTCGTATTTATTCTTATCTATAAGCGACGTTATCTTATCCTTGTTCCTCAGGTATACGTCCCAGAGGGAACGCTCTTCGTCCTGCTGCAGGAGTCTTTCGTCCACCTCTCCGGCAGAGGGGGCGTTCTTTCCTATATTGAAGGTCCTCTCTGCCAGCGTAACCAAATCGCCCCAGAAATCGGCAGTCTCCGAGAGTTTGGAGATTACGGAAACCCTGTCCGAGAAATCGCTCACGTTATCAAACCCGGCTCCTAAGACGGCGTTAACTATATCGTACCTGTGTCCTCTTTCAAGAAACGTCTGGTAGAGTCTGTCCCTGAAGAAGGCAATTATTTCCTTTACTGCGGCACCCCTGCCCGGAAAGTTCTCCAGGGAAGCAGCAATGGTGTTTTGTAAAGATAGGGGAAGTCTCTGCGACTCGAGGATGCGTATTATCCCCTGTGCCTGCCGCCTCAGTCCGTATGGGTCTTGTGAACCCGTAGGCACAAGTCCCACGGAGAAGCAGGCGCACAGCGCATCGAACTTGTCTGACAGGCTGAGAATTGTACCAAGGCGCGTCTGCGGTAACTCGTCTCCTGCGTATCTCGGCATGTAGTGTTCCTTAATTGCGCAGGCCACCTCTTCCGGAAGCCCCTCTTCCCTTGCGTAGTGACAGCCCATCACACCCTGCAGCTCCGGAAATTCCCCAACCATCTGCGTCAGCAGGTCGGCCTTACACAGTCGGGCCGCCTGGTGCAGGCCGTCTCTTTCACCGTCCGCCAGGTCGAGCCTTAGGGCCAGATATGCAGAAAGCCTGTCTATGCGCTCCGTCCTCTCCCAATAGCTCCCCAACTTCTCGTGGAAGAGCACGTCCTTCAGCCCTTCAAGCCTGTCCTTTAGCGGACGTTTTCTGTCCTCTTCCCAGAAGAACTTTGCATCCGCAAGTCGTGCCCTCAACACCCTCTCGTTGCCCTCAACTGACAGATGCGCCCCTCGCTCGCCACGATTGGTCACCGTTATGAACCTGGGCAGGAGTTTTCCACTATCGTTCTCGACGGGGAAATATCGCTGGTGACTTATCATCACCGTTTCCACCACCTCCTGAGGCACCCGTAAAAATTCCTCCGGGAACGTACACTCTACAGGAAACGGGTACTCCACCAGGTTGTTTACCTCTTCCAGAAGTTCCTCCTGCTTCAGTTCCGAACCGTATTTACGCATTATCTCGTTTATACCTTCTCTGAGCATGGACACTCGTTCTTCCATGTCCACGATCACCTTTTCTTTCCGCAAGAGCTCTTTGTAAGACGTAAAATCCGCCTCCTTGATGACAATCGTTTTACCCGATAAAAATGGATGGCCAGAGGTTGCCCGCCCGCTTTTTACGCCGTTCAGTTCAAGTTCTATAATCTCGGTGTCGAAGAGGGCCACTACGTTGCGGACAGGTCTTGCAAATAAGAGCCCCGGCCCCCTCCACCTCATCTTCTTAGGAAAGGCGATGGACCGTATCACCTCGGTGAGGACACCCGGAAGCAGCTTTATGGACAGTTCGCCCTCGCGGGTTTTAATCGCAAACAGATAAGGCCCCCTTGGGGTGTCTCTTACCTGCAGTTCGCTAAATTCCACTCCCTGCGCCCTGGCAAAACCAAGCCCTGCCTTCGTCGGCCGGCCGTCAGGGTCAAGGGCTGCCTTGGCCGAAGGACCCTGCAATTCCTCTCTCAGTGTAGGCTGTTTCTCTGGTATATCTTCTGCATACAGACCCAGGCGGCGTGGCGTCCCAAAGGTCTTCACCGTCCCACAGTCCAGTCGGTTCTTCTTAAGCCCTTCTCTAAAAAGAACCTCCATTTGTCCAAGGGCTGGTATTATATAACCAGCGGGGATCTCTTCCGTACCTATCTCAAGTAGAAGCTTGCCCATGATGAATTAAGTGGATTGTAGCATTTTGGCGTCACTAATTAAGGTCGGTCGTACTATAGCCACATTATGGAGAACCTGTCAACAGAAAAAACATCTATCCCCTGATTGCCAAAAGCCTTAACCCTTAACATACCGTCCACGTAAAGGTCACAAATGCGTTGACAAAGGCGGGGATATATTCTAAAATCTCTTTTTATAGAAATTATTTCTTATAGGGCACCCCCTGCGAGGTAGTAAAAGATTTCTTGCCTTTATCGTAGGTCAGCATATTGTTGTCTATCTATAGCTGAAGGTTGATCATCCGCGTACAATCTTGTGATGTATTGCTTACTTACGGGTAGGGGTGGACATTAATATGTTGTCGTTGTTATACTTTGGGCATGGCTAATAACAGTATACGTGTTGGTAGCTGGGAATTATTTGGGCTTCTTATTCTCGCCTCTGCACTGGTGCATTTCCTCTTTGTTTTCTTCCTTCCCGCCGGTGAACTGCTGCACACCAGTCTGTTTGAGACTTCCTTTGAGCCGACACACAGGTCTATACCGCTGGTATTTGAGTTCGTAGAGGCCGGCGATGAGGTAGCGGAGCTCGCAAAAAAGGAAGAACAACTGCAGGAGGAAGAAAAGCAACAAGAAGAACCAGAGAAAAAGCTCCCGCTGTTTGTAGACACCGCCGACAGCCCCGTTGACGAGGAAGTGACAGAAGAGGCGGAGACCAATATGATAGGCGAGAAGGGCACGCTGGCCAGAGACACCGCCCCTGACGAAGGCCCTCTGAAGGAAGAACCCAGATTAGAAGGTGATACCGACATGCCGGCTATCGGCGGCCCCCCCGGCGAAGGACCCGGATACGAAGGGGGATTTGCAGAAATGCTGGCCGGCGTAGTGGATATAACGGAGTCAGACACCAGTCAAACGGAAGAATTCACACCCCCCGAAGAGTCCGAGAAATCTGAAGAGCCGGCGCAGCCTGGAGAGGCCGGTAATGCCGCTAGTACAATAGAAGGAGAGGAAGTAGCCGAAACGCCGCCGGAGGAGAATCCATCTGAAACTACGTCATCGGATGAGACCCTCCCTCTGGAACCGAATGAAGCCGCTAAACCGAACCAGCTCGTCGCTCAGGAAACGCCCACTCCTCAGGAGATGCTCGCCGCTCAGGAAACACCTACCGCAGAGACTAAGGGGGAGGAGATTAAGGGTATAGAGACGGCAGAGAAAGGCCCCCACACGGAGGAGAGACTAGGTCTGACTGAGGAAAATCTTGTTAAGACGGAAGACGGCCTGATACCCATCCAAGAAAAACCTAAGGAGCTCGCTTATGTACCGCCAATGGAACCCCGGGGACAGAAGCAGGACGCAAAGAAGACCGAGAAGGAAAATAGAAAGACTGCCGCCCGGAGGGCAGGGAGGCCAAAGGTCGCCATCAGCTTTAACGCCAAGACACTCGGTGGGACAATAGAACCTCTCTATGATAACGAAGACGGCAATGCACCCAGGGATGGCATGGAGGCATTTTCCGTAAGAAAGGATGAATATGCACCTTATTATCGTCATATCAGAGACAGGGTCTCATGGTACTGGGTACTCAAGTACGGTACAAGGGCAGAGATAAATCTAGAGACAAACACGAATTCCCCCATTATAATATCGTTTAAGGTATACCCCGGCGGGGAAATAAAGGCAGTGAAGATCGTAGACGCGGCGGGGAACAACTTGCTTGCATCCTATATAAGTAATTCAATCGCCGAGACGCGCCTCAACAAGTTCCCCTCCTACGTGGAGGAGGAATTTATAGACGTACGCTTTAACTTCTATTTCTTTTGACGGCGGCTGGGCCGCACCATTGAAACTCTTGGGAGGGGCGGCCTGCCAGGGCCGTCCTGCAGGTTACGCAAAAAAGGAGGTAAGAATTAATTGAATTGGTTTATTGGCGGCGGTCCTGTAATGGTCCCGCTGCTTATCTGTTCTATTATAGCCCTAGCGGTTGTTATAGAGAGGGTACTGTGTTTGGGCAAAAAACGTATCATAAGGCCCGATCTGGTAAGGCTTATCCATGAGGTTAAGGACGTGAACGACGTGCCACTCGCCCTTTCCAAATGCAAACACATACACGGACCGTTTGCCAATATCATCAAGCACGTACTTGTGAACCTCCACCTCTCCTGGGAAGAGAAACTCCACGAGATACAGATAGCCGGGCGTGAGGAGACAAAGGTGCTGGAACGCAATCTTCCCCTGCTTGAGATCGTTGCTGCGGTAGCCCCCCTTTTGGGCCTTCTGGGGACCGTTATGGGACTTGACTCGATTTTCGGGGCCATCGCCACGGAAGGACTGGGAGAACCAAGGGCCTTTTCCTACGGCATCGCACAGGCCATCCGGACCACCATTATGGGTCTCAGCATTGCCATCCCCTCTATGATTGCCTATAGCTTCTTTGATCGAAGGATAAGCAACCTTGTAAACGAAATGGAACGGCTCTCTACCATCCTCCTTAATAAACTATATGCCTCTAAGGCCAAACAAGAAAATGAACGACGTGTAGGGGTAAAGGTGCAAGACTATTCCCCTGAAGAAAGCTGACGCAATTGACGTAAATGGGATATTTGAAAAGGTCAATAAGTATCTTTGATTTCATCCCTTGACAGGGGAAACAAGTTGCGGCGTCCGGTCTCCGCACCAAACGTCCGTCTCTGCTCGTAAATGAATTCTTACTTTATTTTCCAGGCAAATTACCTTATAATTGGATTTCATTTTTGCGAACGCTAAATATCTCTGCATACGGATGGGTTTGCTTCCAGTCAGACGCATCCATGCAAAAATAAAAGGTACGCTGCCAAGAAATACCTTTAAGGATTGACAATAAATGAGTTTCCGAACCAGGCGCGCCGTAAATTACACCATTAACATAGCATCTCTGGTGGATATCCTTTTTATACTCTTAATATTTTTTGTGGTTACGTCAACATTCGTCGAGCAGCCAAACATAAAGCTTGATCTGCCAAGCGCCAAACACTCCGAGACAAGCGAGTCTCAGGGTCTGGTCCTGACCATTACCAGAGACAGCCGGCTCTTCCTTGGGAAGCAGCCCATAGGTATCACTGAGCTTGACGCTGCCCTTCGCAGCAAGGTTGCGGCGTCAGGAGAGCCTACGCTGGTTCTGAGGGCAGACAAGGAAGTACCCTACGGCGCCGTCGTGGCAGTCATGGATGTAGCTAGAGGCGCAGGTCTGAAGAGGATGACCGCCATTACGATTTCAGAAAAAGAGATGCGCTAGGCCTCGCAGTCCCAGAAGGAGACGTTTCGATGCTCAAGAAAAAGTTCATTAAAGAGAATTGTGTCACCTGCAAGCAGTGCATGTTCGCCTGCGCTGTGAGGCACTCTGTTTCTAAAGACGTCTTTACCGCCATTTCAGAAGTACCCAAGTCCATACCCCGTCTAACCGTAAGCATACGTAAGGACAAGCCGCACATGACGGTATGCCAGAACTGCGCAAAGCCCAAGTGCCGGGAGGCCTGTCAGTATGGGGCAATTACAAAATACGAAGACGGCAATGTGGTCATAGACCAGAAAAAGTGTGTGGGCTGCTGGGAGTGCGTAGAGGCATGCCCATTTGGCGCCATCTCCATGCAAACAGAGATGAAGGTGGCAATAAACTGCGACGATTGCAAGGGTTATGACGATATGGCCTGTGTCGAGGCCTGCAAGACAGAGGCACTCGTATATACAGTAAAGAAAGAGGCTCTCGTCACCGCCGGCAAATAGTCCTTGACTTTTAGCCTGACTTGTATAGAATTTTTTCAATGTTTGGGGTTTTGGGAAGTGTTTTTACTGGCGGCTGATTAGGTCTTGCCAGCATCTTTGGTATTCTGCTCTCTTTGAGAGATTTCAAGGCGTTTTGACATAGCTTCTAATTTTTGCTTAACATAACGGTATACAGCAAGGCCTTTTAAAAAGAACTTTCTTACTATTTGCTCATGGGCGAGAGCAAGAAGAAGTTTTTCATAAAGAAATTGTTAAACTACCCAACCACGCTTCCGGTCTTTCCTTTCCGCCCAGCCAGCCTGTCTAGAAATCCCTACACCCCAACCAGATACACATAAAAAGGGTTTCTGAAATATTACCAGAAGGGGGGGGTGAATGTTTATCCCTACCGTTGATATAAGAATTGTACTCATAGTGTTGGTCTCCTGCGCCGTCTTTATCCCCATTGGATACTTCCTCTGCTTTTTCATCACTACCAAGAAAAGACGTATTCAGGAAAGGGAATCCAGGCGTGCCATTGATGAAGCCCATGCCCAGGCGGACAGGATAAAGAAAGAAGCCGACCTGCTCCTAAAAGACGAACTCCTCAAGCGAAAAGGAGAGCTCGAAAGAGAAACCCAAGAGACAAGACATGAGCTCAGGCAGTTTGAGAGGAGATTGACTAAACGTGAAGACAACCTGGAGAGAGGGGTAGAGATTCTGTCCAAAAAGGAGCGGTATATAGAGGGACTCCAGACAAATCTAACAACGAAACTCCAAGAGGTGGAAGACAGAGAAGGTCAGCTGAGGAGGGCGATTGAGAATGAGGAAAAGGCGCTGCTGAAGGTCGCCGGTTATTCCAGGGAGGAGGCAGAAAAGGTCCTTCTGGACAGACTTGACAAGGAACTGAGTAAAGAATGTGCGAAGAAAATCACAAGCGCCGTAAATAAGGCGAAGGAGACGTCCAACGAACAGGCGGCAAAGATCATCTGTGAAACCATTCAGCGGTGCGCGGCAAACCACACCATCGAGAATATTGTGAGCACTGTGGAACTCCCCAACGAGGAGATGAAGGGCCGTATAATAGGCAGAGAGGGAAGGAACATACGGGCATTCGAGAAGGCGACTGGCATAGACGTAATAGTGGATGACACGCCCGGCGTTATCGTGCTCTCCGGCTTCGACAGCATCAGGCGTGAGGTCGCCAGGCTAACGATGGAAAAGCTCATTGCCGACGGCCGCATACATCCGGCGAGGGTTGAAGAAATAGTCGAACAGACCCAGAAGGAGATGGACGATACGATAAAAGAAATTGGAAAGCGCGTGTGCTTTGAGATGGGCTTCCATGACATGCACCCGGAGATCATCCAGCTCCTCGGCAGACTTAGATACAGGACAAGCTACGGCCAAAACCAACTCAGTCACGCGATGGAGGTAGCGGAGCTCTGTGGGCTTATCGCAGGTGAATTGAAGCTGGACATAAAAATGGCCAAGCGATGTGGACTTCTCCACGACATCGGTAAGGCGACCGGCAGCGACGTAGAGGGCGGACATGCGGCCGTTGGGGCGGAACTCGCCAAGAGGCATGAAGAAAGACATGAAGTAGTTAACGCCATTGCCGCCCACCACGAGGAGGTCCCCGCAGAAACCGTATTCGCCCCGCTTGTGAGCGCCGCCGACGCCATATCTGCAAGCAGGCCCGGTGCAAGACGCGAGTCACTGGAAAAATACATAAAGCGGCTGGAGAAGCTTGAGGGTATCGCAGCCAGGTTTGGCGGCGTAAAGAGCGCTTACGCCATTCAGGCAGGCCGTGAGATAAGGGTTATCGTAGACCCCGAGGGCGTAAACGACGAATTGGCCCACAAGATATGCTACGATATCGCACGCGGAATTGAGGGCGAACTGGAGTACCCCGGAGAGGTTGTGGTCACGGTCATCCGTGAGACACGCTCTGTGGAGCATGCGAAATAAGATCGATCCGAATGGCCTGAGACCTGCGAAATATAGCCACATATTTTACTTATCAAGAGGCATACATCTTTCCTGTGCCATCATACTTATCTGCTATAATATGACACTCCTGCAAAACTCTGCATCCGCCTTAGGTGGATTATTCTTGGGAAGTGAAATCCGCCTGAGGCGGAAAGAATGTAGCGTTGGAGTCATGCCTACGGCATGACTCCTCTGGCGGACAAGCTGCCACGCTACACGCCTCGCTCAGAATGACACCGTGTCATTGTAAGGCTTCTGCAAGGGTCAACATGTTATTAACGAATACCCTTTCATCTGAAACTCCGCTATGTTAGAATTGACACAAGTTTTTATTATTTAAAAACTAAGCAGAATTCACCTGAATACGACAATGATAGAGCCCACTGACATAATAAAATTACTTAGAAGCCAGCGCTACCGCCCTATGAACGCTGAGGAGCTGACCAAGCATTTTGAGATTTCAGGTGAAGGACAAGTGGCCTTTCGCAGTCTTTTGCGCAGCCTGGAGCTCCAGGGAGACATTGTCCAGATAAAACAAAAACAGTATGCCATCCCTTCAAAAGTTAACCTGATGGTAGGCACCCTCAAGTGCAACTCCAGGGGCTACGGATTCGTCGTTCCACTAAAAGACGGAGGTAATGACGTCTATGTGGGAGAAGAAGAGATGGGCCAGGCCATGCACGGCGACACAGTGGTAGTTCGCCTGCCAAAGGCGACCACCGCCCGAATCTCCGGCCGCGGACGCAGGTGGGACAGGGGCAGAAGAAGGTCCACATCCGGACAAATAGTAAACGTACTTGAACATGTCAATGAGACAATAATCGGCACCTTCGAGAGGACAAGGAAACTGGGCTACGTGGTACCAGACAATCCCTGCCTGTTCCGAGACATATACGTTGCGGAAGAGGACTCAACCGGCACACAAGTCGGGCAGAAGGTTATCGTTAAGGTCACACAGTGGCCGTCCAGGCACCTTGCACCGGAGGGGACCGTGGTTGAGGTATTGGGACAGGACGGCGACCCCGTCGTAGACGTGCTCTCCATTATTCACCAATTCCAATTGCCTAACAGATTCGGGCAAGACGTCGAAGAAGAGGCTAAGTCCATATCACAAAAAGTGCTGGCGGAAGAATTCCGCCGCAGACTGGACCTAAGGACGGAGAGAATAATTACGATAGACCCGGATGACGCCAAGGATTTTGATGATGCCGTATCTATCGAGAAAGACCGAAAGGGCAACTGGCGCCTTGGTGTACACGTAGCTGACGTGTCATACTACGTGCGGCCCGACTCAGGACTGGACAGCGAGGCGCGGAAAAGGGGCACCAGTGTCTACTTCCCCGGTCAAGTTATCCCCATGCTTCCCAAACCCCTTTCCGAAGGGATGTGTAGTCTAAAAGAGGGAGAGGACAGGCTGACCAAGAGTGTTTTGTTTGAATACAGCCCGGAAGGTGAACTGCTGTCGTCACAAATAAGGCACTCCGTTATAAACGTAAAGAGGAGGTTCACTTATAAACAATCCGGCCTTGTCGTAGCAGGGGACAAGGCTACATTGGCTGGGGTCCCAAAGGAGCTGCGGGAGATGCACCTCCTTATGGCGGAGCTTGCCAAGATACTCCTGGCCAGGCGATTGGAGCGGGGGGCACTGGAGCTGGACCTTCCAGAGGTATCTATCAGACTTGACGGCGAGGGCCGGGTAGCGGCCGTTGAAAAGACGGAAAGAGACCTGTCCCACCAAATTATAGAAGAGTTTATGCTGGCGGCTAATGAAGCGGTTGCAAAATTTATGCACGACAAAAAACTGCCCTGCTTCTACAGAGTGCACCAGGAACCCGAGCCGGCAGAGATGCGGGATTTCGCAGAATTCGTAAAGGAGCTGGAGGGGGTTAAAATTAACCCTTTCAAGAAAGGCGCCGTGCAAAAATTCTTGAATACACTTCGGGGAAGGCCGGAGTCCTACACAGTCAATCTTGCGCTCCTGAGGTCGCTCAAGCGTGCCGAGTACTCGGCTGTGCGTGCTCTCCACTTTGGGCTGGCTGCGGAGTATTATACACATTTCACCTCCCCCATAAGACGTTACCCTGACTTAATGGTTCACAGGACACTGGATGAATACCTTCTGGCCAGGCGCAGGCCAGATGAAATCTGGGACAGCTGGGAACATAACCTTGAGGCGTGGGCAGACCACTGCTCCTTCACGGAAAGGAGGGCCGAAGAGGCCGAACGTGAGATAACGAAGCTGAAATTGCTCCGCCACATGGATAGCAAGCGCGGCAAAGTGATGGAGGGGGTAGTCACCGGAGTGGAGGAGTTTGGAATCTTCGTACAGATAAAGGAATTCCTGCTGGACGGGCTCATCCATATTCGCAACCTTGCGGATGATTTCTACAAGCTGGACAGAAAGAGAATGGCAATGGTCGGCAGGCGGGGCAACGTCTATCGCATCGGGACTGAAATAAAGGTCAAAATAGACAGACTTGATTTCTTAAAGAGAGAGATTGACTTCGTCAGGGCCGATTAGATTCTACTTACTTTACTGAGCTCTGGAAAAGTGTTGTTTTACGGGGTTCAAATCCAGTTTCCCCCCTACCTCCTCCCACCAAGGGAGGGGGCGTAAAATCAAAGGCACGCATCGTCTTTTCCAGAGGTCTTATTTCCTTTTTAAAATCTTTTGTAGGGGCTTGATTTATCAAGCCCTTCACTAGCGGGTGCGATAAATCGCACCCCTACATTCGGAGATGTGATAGACGGAAATTCGGAGTTTTCCAGAGGTCTCAGACTAGAGGAAGGGGTTATTGTTCCTTTCCTCTTCTATGGTAGTGGTTGGGCCGTGTCCCGGGTATACCACCGTCCTTCCGTCCAGGACAAGGAGCTTTTCCCGTATAGACCTTATTAGTGCGGTATGGTCGCCTCCGGGGAAGTCCGTCCTGCCGATGCCGGCCTGAAACAGGGTGTCACCCGAAAAAAGAACGGGAGGGGCGCTGTTCGCAGACGAATTATAAAGCAGGCAGATGCCCCCCGGGGTGTGGCCGGGCGTGTGGATTACCTCGAATTCTATCCCCTCTATACCCACCTTATCTCCTTCCCTGAGCACTATATCTGCAGGTGGAGACTTTAGCAGAAAACCGCCCAGAAACGAGAGGTTCTTTTTGGGTTGCGATAGGCACTCCACGTCGTCCTGGTGGATGGCAATCTTTATGTCGGGGAAGGCCTCTTTAATCTCTTTATTAGCGCCTATATGGTCGCCGTGGCCGTGGGTGTTTATTATAAGTTTCGGGACAAGGCTGTTTCTCTCTATAAGGGCTATTATGCCCTCGTGGGTACCGCCCGGGTCTATTATTACAGCCTCATTCGTCTCTTCATTTACAACGATATAACAACAGGCTCCAATGGGTCCGACATTTAACTTCTGTATCTTCACCTAGAGCCTTCCCGCCAGATATAACTTGATCAAATCCTTCTCTTCGCATCTGCTGTTCTCGTCCCAGAGACCCACAAGCTTGCGTTCTCTTTCGGCATTTTCCACGGAGTCGGACGCATGCGCGGCATTACGCATAAGGTCGTAGCCGTATATGCTCCTGACCGTAGCATCAGCGGCCTTGCTGGGGTCGGTAACACCCAATATAGTCCGTATCTTGTCTATCGCATTTATTCCGCGGTAAAGGAGTGCGAGGCATCTCGCAGTGCCCGGTTTCTCCTTGTCCTTCCGGTCTGCAATGCTCGAAGGGTTTCTCCCTGTCATGTACTCAACGATCCGGTTGAACTCGTACTGGGCATTAAGGTCTTTCAGGTCGTCGGCTAATCTGTCTAATACTGTATCGTCCAGGGAAAACTCGAATGTGCGGCTGAGAGATAGGCGAAGCTTCTCGGCCAGTTTGGACTTAAGTTTATTACGCAACACCTCTTTTACCGGCATGTAAAACGTCTCCGCCCGCGCTACATCCATACACAGCAACTTCGCCCCGACGATGAACAGCCCCGTGCGCGAGAAGATGTCTATGATGTTGCCCGGACGAGAGCTGTGCCTAAGGAAGTTCTCCGGCTTTATAATTACCAGGGTGGTTTCAGGTTTTTCACCCTTCGGGAACTTAACTACATGTTCCAGCACGCCTCCGTCAGACTCGGCGTACGCTGCCAGCAAAGTGAGCTGTTTCTTATTCGTCTCCCCGTCAGTGGCGGTAAGCACGGCGGGTTCAAAGTATTCCAGCTTCCCGTCTTTGCCCTCAAGGTAATCTCCGTACGTACCCCTCACCGTATCGCCTCTTATGTGGTCAACAGACCCAACCATGTCCTCCTTTAAGATCTTCACGGCGTTGGGGCCGCTGAAAAGCATCAGCATGGTGCGGTTAGATAAGCCGAAGCGATTATCCCTGCGAAAGTAGTCATTTATATAGTGTGTAAAGGCCCTTTTCAGGTGTGTATCCATGTCCTGGGCCTCGACAGTGGCACAATACCGGTCTACAAATTCGTCGCTGGGCGCATACATCCTGGCTCCCACAAGTTCTAATCTCCCAAGAGAAAGCAGCCGTCCAATTATACCGCCGGTCCTGCTCTTCATAAGGCTATACGGTGTTATTAACACATAGGCTAATTCGTTCGCTATCATCGCTTCCTATAAACATAATTGATTACTTATAATATCTTGAATTGTACAATTCTAGCATAGCCGGGGGCGGGTATCAACAGCTTATAGCTGTCATGAAGACCGCGCAACGGTCTCTGGATGAGACTCGGAGGCGTTATCCAAAAAACGCAGGCGGCCGGGACCAAGGAGCTTCTCCACAGCTATCTCGAAATCTTTTGTGACGGACACAAAGAATCTCTGATTGACCTTTATCCTGTCATTCTTTCCGTTCTGTCCCAAAACTTCAAGTACAACCGGACAATTCCCATGATGGACGGTCAGGATGTCCCTCAACCCGTTGAGCATTGCGTCTCCAACCACAGAATATTCCAGGCTTATGGCGGCAATCTTCTTTTGTGTCTCGGATTTTTTCTTTTTTCCTGCAACTGAGGTCCCCTTGTCCGCCTGCTTCCCCTGGGGATTATCCTGGGTGTTTTCCAACGCCGAGACCGCGGAGACCTTTATAGACGGCTTGCCATTGCGCATGATGACCCTTCCCTTTACCAACACCGCTTCGTCCTTTACCAGTACGCCGTTGCAGCCCTTCAACTGCTTCTCGAACACAAGGCCCTCCACCTGGCCCTCCATGTCTTCAATGACCATGTAGGCCATGGGGGCTCCTTTCTTGGTGGTCGTATTCTTCAGCTCCGCGATTACACCGGCTATTGTAACCTCATCGCCTTCCGACGATTCCTGAAGGCTTGATGTAGTGGTTGCAGAATATTCCCCGAGGAGTTTTTTCAATTTAAACAACGGGTGTGAGCTGACGTAGAAGCCCAGGACGCTCTTTTCGTGATGAAGCACTTCCTTTTCCGTCCACTTCGGCACTTCAGGCGAGGTAATCCCGCACGCAGTGCACGCAAGGGACCATTTCGCATCCACCTCGGTCTTTAAGTCCTCTCCGTGAACACCTTCAGTGGAAAGTCTTCCGTTTAAACCTGCAGCGCCTTCAAAAAGGCTCAGTTGGCCGCTGAGGCGGTGCTGTCTCTGATCCTCGGCGATCCGCAAGTCGTAGTCCAACACCCTTGCATCAAGGTGCTCGGCGCGATGTCCGGGAAAACAGTCGAAACAACCCGCCTTTATAAGACTCTCTATGACCTGTCTATTTACCGCCCTTGAGTCCACCCTCTGGTAGAAATCGTGCCTGCAGGAAAACTTGCCTCCGTTCGCCCTAGCCTCCAAAATAGACTCTATAGTCTTACTCCCCACGTTTTTTATTGCACCAAGACCGAAGCGTATCTTCCCCTCTTCGATCATGGTAAAGTTTTCCTGGCTCTCGTTTATGCAGGGCGGCAGCACCTCGATGTCCATCCTGCGGCAGTCTTCTATATAGCTTACAATCTTGTCGGTATTATGCTTCTCGCAGCTCATCAGGGCCGTCATATACTGGGTAGGATAGTTAGCCTTCAGGTAAGCGGTCAGGTAGGTAATTACGGCGTATGCGGCCGAGTGGGATTTGTTAAACCCGTAGCCGGCAAAATATTCCATAAGGTCAAAGATTTCCGTGGCGGTCTTTGCGGGTATCCTGTTTTTCACGGCCCCTTCGATGAACTGGTTACGGTATTCCTTCATTACCTCCGGTTTTTTCTTCCCCATGGCCTTCCTTAGATTGTCGGCCTCGTTCAGGGAGAAGCTGCCAAGCATGTTGGCAATCCGCATGACCTGTTCCTGGTACAGGATTATTCCGTACGTCTCCTTCAGAATCGGTTCGAGGCTTGGGTGCAGGTAGTAAGGACGCTCGCGGCCGTGGCGGCAGCTTATGAAGGAATCAACCATACCGCTCTGCAGTGGACCTGGCCTGTAAAGAGCAACCACTGACATAATATCGGTGAATTTGTCAGGCTTCAGTTTGTTCAGCAGTTCCTTAAAGCCCCGGCTTGTCTCTACCTGAAACACTCCTTTCACGTCCCCGCGCGAGAGCAGCTCGTACGTCTTCCTGTCGTCCATCGGCAGCTTTGCAGGGTCTACTTCATTGCCGATAGTCTCCTTTATTAGCTGCAGGGTCTTGTCAATAACGGTAAATTTCCTCACCCCCAGGAAGTCGGCCTTGAGCAGGCCAATCTGTTCCACCAACGTAACATCGTCAAACTGGGTGGTTACCACGGTGCCGTTTTTCGCAAGGGGCACGTAGTTTGAAAGCGGTTCTTCTGAAATTACCACACCCGCCGCGTGGACGGATGCGTGCCTGGCCAGACCTTCCAGTTTGGATGAAATGTCAAATAGGTGCCGTATCTTTTTGTCGGAGCTGTATAATTTCTCCAGCTCCGGCTCCTGCTCACGGGACTGAGCAAGTGTGATGCCCAGGGTGAGGGGTATGAGCTTGGCCACGCGGTCAACCTCGGCAAAGGGTATATTCATCACCCTTCCCACGTCCCTTATCACCGCCTTGGCCTTCATGGTCCCAAAGGTTATTATCTGCGCCACATGCTGGTCGCCCCCGTACTTGTTCCTGGCATAGTCTATTACCTTCTCCCTGCCCTCCGCGCAGAAGTCTATGTCGAGGTCAGGCATTGAAACACGTTCGGCGTTAAGAAACCTCTCGAAGAGGAGATCGTGTTCAAGGGGGTCAATACCGGTAATCTTTAAGACGTATGCAACCAGACTCCCGGCACCCGACCCGCGTCCACTGGTCATTATATGATTGCGGTGGGCGTAGTTGACAAAATCCCAAACTATCAGAAAATAATCGGTAAAACCCGTCTCTTCAATAACCTTTAGCTCATGGTTTAGCCTCTTGAGGACGTTGTCGCTGATTATCCCGTATCTTTCGACGGCGCCTTTTTCACATAGCGACCTGAGGTACTGCACATTGGTTATGCCGTCAGGGGGGTGAAATTTGGGAAGGTGCAGTCGGCCTAACTGTAACTCCAGGTTGCATTTTTCTGCAACCTGCCGCGTATTCTCCACTGCCCCGGGGGTTATCCTAAATCGTTCAAGCATCTCCTCTTGTGACTTGAAATAGAACTCGTCGGTGGCAAACTTCATACGTGCAGAATCTTCCAACAACTTACCGGTGTTTATGCAGAGCAAGGCGTCGTGGGCCTCGCTGTCTTCCTTGGACATGTAGTGTACGTCGTTTGTAGCTGCCAAAGGTATACCCAGCGAGTTTCCTATCTTTATTGCGCCTTCCAGGAGTTTCACCTGCTCCGGTATGCCGTTATTTTGTACCTCCAAGAAGAAATTTTCCTTGCCGAAGAGTTCCCTGTACATTGCTGCCGCACGTTCTGCATCCTCGGGACGATCTTGCGAGAGGCAATAGTTTACCTCTGACTTCATACAACCGCTCAGGGCAATGAGTCCATCGGAATGCCCTTCCAGTAAGTCTTTATCAATCCTGGGCTTGTAGTAGAAGCCCTCGAGGTATGCGCTTGTGGCAAGCTTGAGGAGGTTTTGGTAACCTGTCTGGTTCTTCACCAGCAGAGTGAGATGATGCAGGACTTCCTTCGACTTTGGATTCTTCTCCAAACGGCCTTCTGGGGCAACGTAGGACTCAAAACCTATTATGGGTTTTATGCCCGCCTGCCGCGCCTTGTTATAAAACTCTATGGCGCCGTACATATTGCCATGGTCAGTCAGGGCCAGGGCACCCATACCCAGTTCCTTTGCCCTGTTAACGAGGTCGTTTATCCGGCAGGCCCCGTCCAGGAGGCTGTATTCACTATGGACATGGAGGTGGATAAAATCAGTACCCATCGCTTTCGGTCACCTTTGAAGTATTATATATGGTGTTGGTAATGAAAAGTCAACCCACATTTTGTATATCGGGTTATCATAGGGAAAAGTGGGGACTTACGGAACACCTTTTTAATCGCCTCAACGGAATTTTAACGCTCAGCCCCTCTTAAAATCCGGCGGCGGTAGTCGGCGCAGTACCTTTCAGGAAGTTTTATGCTTGAAATTCAATCCTAGAGCTGATAACATTTTCTATTCGATATAACCTTCTAAGAGAATAAATTGCGTCCACGCAACGGTCTTTGTTCTGGCTCGCATCAGAGGAGCGGCGAGCGATGTGCGATATTTTGAAAGGAGAAGACAATGCTTGTAGGCTCTAAGGGACTTACTATCATTTCCATCTTAATGGGCCTGGTGGCTATATTCAGCCTGGGCTTAGCAGTTACGGCCATCTCCAAATATCGCACCCAGAAACACCGCGTTGTCGAACTGGAGGAAAGGATACTCCTTGGTAAAGAAGCCATGCTGAAGATACCCCAGGCACAGTTAAAGGCCCAAGAGGAGGCGACCGCAAGACAGGGTGTCGAGAACCAATTGGCCGAGGTACGGGGTGAGCTGGAATCCCTTAAGGGGGAGTACGAAGGATTTAGGCACGAAGCCGAGTTAGTTGCAGTGGCCAAGGTCGCAGGAGAGAGGCTGCTTGCGGAGGCGCAGGTAGAACTCAACATAGCAAAGACCAACTTCGCAGCGGCGGACGAAAGAGCCGCCACCCTCCAGGAAGAGAATGAAAAGTTAGAGAAGAACGTTGCGGCATTAGACCTTGATGTCCGTGCGGCGGAGACCAAGATACGAAACCTTACCAAAGAGCTTAGTGGTGAGACCTCTTCGCTATATCAAGGTACAGAGGAAGCAACCCAGACTGCCCAGGCATCCAGTCCGGAAGATGATACGGTCGTTCATCTCGGGTTTGGGCTTGCAGTCACTGGACATGAGATAACCCCTGGATCTGTGGGCGAGGTAGCGGACCTCAAGGCCAGGGTTATATCGCTCACCAACGAATTAGTATCCATCACCAAGGCAAAGAGTTCTGCTGAGAAGGAAGTAATGGAGCTCCAGCAGCGTCTGGCCGCAAGATAAACAACCCTTCACACAAAGAACCAAGAGCCCCCATCGTCTAGCGGCCCAGGATGCCAGGTTCTCAGCCTGGAGACCGGGGTTCAAATCCCCGTGGGGGTACTTATCGCTGGACTAGGATTTATGTAAATTTAAAGACCATATGTATGAATGTACTTACAATAGTTGATGAATACATAATTCAAGATGAAAGTACTTGCAAAAATAGCATAGATGGTATATTTCTAGGGGATTATACAGTTTTGCGGGTCATCTTCCTATGGCAACAGAGGAGACCCACCCCATGTTGTACAGCTTTGAGACTGCACCCATACACTGTGCGATAGGCATTACAAGGCTAACTTAAATACTTGTACTAGAAATGGAAGCAGGTCACTGGTTATCAGTATCTTGAAATCAAAAGAGAACGCACATCATATCGTAAATCAGTCCTACGAAAAGAGGCACAGCGACAAAGCAGAGTTAACTTATAAATAGGTTTTAAGGTCATATTTACAATATGTCCCACACTACATTGCAAAACCATTCAATAAAGCAAGACTACATAGCCTTTCTCAAGATATTCCTCACAACGGGTTTCCTTGTGCTTATTCTAGAGCTTTCACAATACTACGACGGTTACCGTTACTCTTCCAGTCACTTAGATATTTTGAGAGTTACAGCTTTCTCATGGTTCTTGATCTTGGTGGTAGTTCTTGTGCTAGCTGGGGTATCTGTTGTGATGACCACTCTAATGCGACTTACGGCACTTACAGATACCCTTTTTAAGGATGCGGTTGAGGTGGTGTGTGCAGCTCTAGTAGGACTCACATTTGTCGACTCTATTATGGCCGGTATAAGTAGGTTTCTACCTCCAAGCAATCCCCTCTCTCACAATTATTGGTTAGGTAGTATTATCCTTTTAGCGACGCTTGCTGTTGCTATTAAGGTTTATACGCAATTTTATAGGGCATTAAAACAATGGTTTAATAATGTGGTTGCATTATCATGGATACCGTGTCTCTCTTTTTCCTTGGGTATATTGATATATATAGGGCCAGGTCTTGTTACTTACTGTATTACTGAATTGAATGGGGTGGAGGCTAATGAAGGTAAGCCTAATGTATTCCTTATTACATTTGACTCAATGACTACAAGGGATATGTCTTTATATGGTTATCATCGTAGAACTACACCTTATATGGAAGAATTTGCTAAGGAGTGTTATGTCTTTGAAAATATGCGTTCTATATGCCCTAGCACATCAATAGCCCTAACAGGCGTTTTGACCGGGAAGCATCCATGGTCACAAGTCACAAAAGATAGTTCACTGCTACCAATGGACCTGACCGGCGCCCTACCACAAAAAATACAGAGCATCGCGACTGAACTCAAGGGATCCTACTACACCGTAGCTGTGGCTGGTACCGGCCGGGAGATTGCTATGGAGACGCAATTTGATGCGGCCAGAAATGACTGGGTGCATGGTAAGCTGGGTTCTTTTTTTTACGAGATATGCGGTAGAAATTTTCACCCACTTTTACCACCCTTACCCTGGGCACAACTACTTTTTAGTGGAAAAACCGCTCCTCTATTTGCAGGCGCCGTGCAGTGTTTGGGGGGACTTAAACAACGCCCCTTTTTCATGTGGACTCATATACTTCCTCCTCACCTCCCTTATCTGCCACCGCCACCATTCAAGGGAACCTTTTTGCCGGGCGAGGAGGACCTTAGCCACCCAAGTCCTACCTACGAAGAATCTGAACAGCCCTATGTGGATAAAATGAGAGCAAGATACGACGAATTTATCTTGTATGTTGACGCTTGCTTCCATTCTTTCCTTGAAACATTGAAAGAAAAAGGATTGTACGATAATAGTCTGATTATTGTCAGCTCAGACCATGGGGAATCCTTTGAAAAAGGTTATCTGTATCATGGACAAAGCCCGCAATTATACGAGCCGGAACTCCGCATCCCATTATTGATCCACTTTCCAGGTCAATCTGACGGCTCTCGTATATCTGTCCTGGCAGGGCAGGTAGACCTGGTCCCCACTATCATAGACATTCTCGGTAAGCCCATCCCTTCCTGGGCGGAAGGAAAATCTCTGCTACCATACATACAAGGGAAAATTTCCAATGGTAATAAGGCAACGTATTCTATGAGTGGAGGGAAGCTTGCTGTGCTTCAAGGGAATTACAAATTTGTACGACTTCCACACGGGACGGAAAAATTGTATAATCTTGAAAAGGATCCGAACGAGTTAAAAGATATTCTTTGTGAAGAGCCGGATGTTGCGGCGCGGCTGCGAGAACTTATTCACAACCGTAAGAAGCCTAACAAAATGGTAGAAAAGTGAGATGCCCAAGAAAATGTTCATTAACATTCTCCTGTTAGTGCTGTTCATCCTTTATCCTAAAGAGGCATATGCGTACGTTGACCCTGGAACGGGGGGGTATATTTTCCAGGTACTTTTTTTGTTTTTCTCTGCCATTATCGGTTTTTTAGCATTTTTTAGAAACAAGGTTGCGACAGTAATTAGCAGCGTACTAAGGCCTATTAAGAACCTCTTAATTAAGATCGGAGTGTTAAAGTAATCTTCGCCGTGGCGTGGATATTTATGATTTGAGAAGGCTGGCGACCTGCTATCCAAAAGGACTGTGCTTCAGGTAATCGTTATCCACAGACGCTTTCTACGCTACATATTTATTTCGTAGCATGCCCTATTATGATAAAAATTCCAATAGAAGAAGTCTCTTTTAATCCTACCTCTTATATTGATCCGAATGGGAGGGTCTTTGAATGGAAAGGAGAGATATTCCGTGCCATAAGTCCAAAAATGGCCCCTTTTTACCTAGAACTCTGGGAAAAAGAAGTTTTTAAAGAGCTGCAGGATAAAGGGTTGCTCGTTAAAACAGAACGTACGTCTTTCGGTATAGAAAATTGCGACCTGGTCCTGAAGCACAGTAAAATATCCTTTCAAACCTATTGTACAGAATGGCCGGCTCCCATGCTTAAAGAGGTCGCCTTACTGACATTGGATATCAACCTGAAGCTGGCAGAATCTAATTTGACCTTGCAGGATGCCTATCCATGGAATGTATACTTCGAAGGCACCAAACCTGTTTTTGTGGACATTTGCTCTATTATTCCAGTTGACCCTGATTTAATCTGGGGGGCGTATCACCAATTCTGTCGGTTCTTCTTATATCCATTATACTTACATTCAAATGGCAAGGGGAAAATAGTCCGTTCTCTGCTTATGCATTATTGGGAAGGTGTGCAAGACAACGATTTCCTTAATGCAATTCCCGTTTCATACAAATTAACTCGTCCCAGAATAATGTTTAGGATAATTTTGCCCTCTTTATTAGAGCGGATATTTAATGCTTTGCCTCCCAACTGGCAGGCCAAATTTCGTAATCAGGGTGGGCGGCTTCATAACAAATTTAATACCCCTGCCTTGCGTATCAAGTTTCTAAGTACCCTTCGAAGGGATGTAGAATCAATAAACGTTTCTGCCCAGAGAACACACTGGTCCAATTATTATCAGGAAAAGTTTCCTCTTCTTGAGGACACACGTAATCCGAATGCAAAGCAAAAAATTATTTCTAATGTCTTGGATAGATTAAGCCCTAAGACAGTCTTAGATATAGGTTGTAATACAGGATACTATTCTATAATGGCGGCAGAAAAAGGAGCCAAGGTTGTTGCCTTGGATAAGGATGAATCTTGTATATCTCAACTTTACTACAAGGCGAAAGAAAAAGGGCTTTATGTTACTCCATTAGTAATGGATTTCATAAACCCCTCACCAAGTTTTGGATGGTGCTGTAAGCAATTTCCATCTGCAATTGAGCGTCTAAAGTGCGAGGGAGTATTGTGTCTTTCCTTAATCCATCATTTGGTGTTAAAACAGTGGCAAAACTTTGACCGTCTGGCAGAGGCCTTAAGTGCCTTCTCGGATAAGTGGGTGCTTCTAGAATTCGTTCCTCGGGAGGATGAGTACGTAAGGGCCCATTGGGACGAACGGTTTGACTGGTATTCCCTCGAAACCCTGGTCAAGCACCTTTCCAGTCACTTCCGTAAAATTCAAGTCTTTGATTCATATCCAGAAGGTCGTAAGCTGCTAGTTTGTGAGAAATGAAAAGCCTTGGTGCAAGTTAGTATTGCAAGGCTAAATTTTGTTTCACCATAAGCCCCCCGTTGACAAGCTTAGGAGGGCTTTCGCCCCTAAGCGTCTAGCGGCCCAGGATGCCAGGTTCTCAGCCTGGAGACCGGGGTTCAAATCCCCGTGGGGGTACCGTTGCTGAACTAAATCCCACGCAATTTTCAAAACCTGTCCATCAAAGTTTCCCGCCGCCACAGTCCGTTTGAGATCCCTTAACAACTCCATTCCTGTATCTTTCTCTATTAAGCTGATTTAGGTAAACAAGATAATCATCTTCCCTATCTCGAGACCTCTGAAAATGTGCTTTACGGGGTTCAAACCAGATTTTCCTACCCCTTGAGGGGGAATGGTAAGGGTGGGGGCGGCTTAGCATATTTATTTACACCAAGTATACTTAGGATGTTAGAGTATCACCCTCCCCCCTCCCCTCAAAGGAGGGGGGCATTAAAGAAACCTATAGAGTTTTGCAGAGGTCTCATCCCCTCAAGGAAGGGGAAAAATTTAAAGGTATTAACAGACTTTTGTAGAGTCCTCTGTCTAAGATAAGAGGCATTTGTGGGCTTATCTACCACTAAGTTTACACCCGCCGCAGGCGGCTTACGGCAAGAAGAAACAGGTTGTCAGAACACTTCACTGGCAGGTTTCCTTGTTGCAGGTCGATCACCTTCCGTGCGATAATATTTTTAGAGGTGCTGCAGTCTCAATCATAGCGATATTTACCTCCTTTCAGCGCTATGACCCACTTGAGGCTGTAGCACCTCTATTTGTTGGAGCGAAGGCTTCAACCCTTCCATAACCGGCGCAGTCCAAGCCCCCTTACCCAGTAACAGAAAGCCCCTCATCTGTATATGCAAGGTATAGAGACAACCGGACAATAGAGGATTATTTCGCGGGAAGAGGAGTGCACCAATCCTCCGACCATTTCGGCATGGTGAGACAAAATGCCTGTAACAGGCGCCTACTCCAGTTCCTCCAGTTCAGCCTTTGGGGTGCGCATCATCAAATCGCCTACCGCAGTACGCGGGTCTTTGTCTTCGTATAGAATACTGTAGATCTCTCGGCAGATAGGCATATCTACTTCGTGCTTCTTAGCCAATAAGTTGACCGAGCGTGTTGTAAAGACGCCTTCGGCTACCTGTTCCATACCTTCCAGCACCTCTTTTATCTTCTCGCCCTTACCAATCTCCAGGCCAACGCGTCTATTTCTCCCATAGGGGCTGATACAAGTAGTAATAAGGTCGCCGAGTCCGGTAAGCCCGCTGAATGTGGCCTTCTGTCCGCCCATTTTGACACCCAACCTGCTTATCTCCACCAAGCCCCTTGTGATGAGGGCTGCCTTGGTATTGTCCCCGAACTGCAACCCCTCGCATATCCCGGCGGCGATGGCGATAACGTTCTTCACCGCCGCGCCCACCTCCACGCCTATCGTATCGGGATTGGTGTAAACCCGAAACCGGTCCGTAAAGAAAACTTTTTGTATCTCCTCGCACATCTCTCCGCCGGAGACGACCGCAGTGGTAGGCAGTCCCCGCGCCACCTCCTCCGCGTGACTAGGCCCCATCATGAGTGTCACAGGAACATCTCCAAGAACGTCCTTTATCACCTGGCTCGCAAGCAAGAGTGTCTCGTTCTCAATGCCTTTAACCACACTCAATACCGCAGTGCCGTTTACGTAGTAGGGCTTAAATCTTTTCATGACAGACCTGAGATACGGGGTGGGAACGGCCACCACGATAAGTTCTCTGCCATCGGATGCCCGACTCAGGTCGCTGGTAAGTGGAAGGTCGGCGGGGATGGAAACGCCGGGGAGGTACTTGACGTTTTCCCTCTTTTTCTTCAGGAATTCAACATACTCCCGAGTGTTACCCCAGAGCAGGGTATCGTAGCCCTTTTTATGGAGTAAGAGCGACAGGGCGGTGCCCCAGCCACCGCTGCCCAGGACAGAAATCCTTCTAAAGGGCTTCATTATGGTTATGATTTTTCGGCGGGCAACCCCTCTAAAAGGGGCGCATAGACTGTCCCATTCTCGTAAACGGGGAAAGCGGCGCAGAAGTCTGCCACCTCTTTCTTAACATTTTTTTTGACGTCTTCATCCCAAGGGGACGAAAGGACCCGGTCTATCCATCCTGCGATTGAGGCCATCTCCTGTTCTTTCATCCCTCGCGTGGTGGCGGCGGCAGAACCCAGACGGATACCGCTGGTCTCGAAGGCCCCTCTCTCATCAAATGGGATGAGGTTCTTGTTTACGTAGACGCCCACCTGTGCCAGACACTCCTGGGCGTCTCTGCCCGAGATGTCTTTATTGGTAAGGTCGAGCAGGAACAGGTGGTTATCCGTGCCGCCGGTAATCACCTCGTAGCCCCTGTTCATAAGCTCCTGCGCAAGGGCCCGTGCGTTTATCACGGTCTGTCTCTGGCGGTCGCGGAATTCGTCGGTCATGGCATCCTTGAAGCCCACGGCCTTGGCCGCAATGATGTGCATAAGGGGGCCGCCCTGCATGCCCGGAAAGACCATCTGGTCAATCTTCGCCGCATACTTTGATTTACACAGTATGAAGCCACCGCGCGGCCCGCCGAGCGTCTTATGGGTGGTGGACGTTACAAAATCTGCATACGGCACGGGGTCTGGGTGTTGTTTGCCTGCTATAAGCCCGGCTATGTGCGCCATGTCCACCAGCAAAAGAGCGCCCACCTCGTCCGCAATCTCCTTAAATTTCGCAAAATCTATCGTGCGGGAATAAGCGCTGGCGCCCGCAATAATCAGGTCAGGACGGAAACTCCGCGCCTTCTCCATAATGGCGTCGTAGTCCAGGAGCTTTGTCTCCCTGTCAACGCCATACGTAGCGGCCTCATATATCTGCCCCGAAAAATTTTTCTTAAATCCGTGAGTAAGGTGTCCACCATGCCTTATGTCCATCCCGAGCACCTTGTGCTCGGGCGAGAGGGCTGCAAAATAAACTGCCATATTGGCCTGTGAGCCTGAGTGGGGCTGAACGTTGACGTGTTCGGCGCCAAAGAGCTTCTTGGCCCTCTCCATCGCTAAACGCTCCACCGTGTCCACGTTATCGCAGCCGCTGTAATATCTCTTGTTGGGATAGCCCTCGGCATATTTATTTGTAAGGACGGAACCCTGGGCCTCAAGAACGGCAGGGGTACAATAGTTCTCGGAGGCTATAAGCTCCAGATGAAACTGCTGACGCTCCAACTCTCCCTGAATTGCCAGCCAGACCTCCCGGTCAACCTGCTTTAGAGAATAATCCATCTATACCCCTTCCTTGTTTCGTTTCATTAGGGGGCCCTGACCACTGAAGGCCCCTGCTTTGCAAGTTTCTGCCTGAGATAGGCATCTATAAAATCGTCAATTCCCCCGTCAAGCACCGCCTGCGTGTTGCCGGTCTCTTTATCCGTGCGCAAATCCTTCACCATGTTATATGGATGGAGCACATAGGACCGTATCTGGTGGCCCCAGGCTATCTCCCCTTTTTCGTCGTAGAGCGCGTCTCTTTCCTTCTCTCTCTCCTTCTCCCTCAACTGATAAAGCCTCGCCATCAGCATACTCATGGCCGTCTTTCTGTTCTTGTGCTGGGAACGCTCGTTCTGACACTGGACTATAATCCCCGTGGGCAGGTGAGTAATCCTTACGGCAGAGGACGTCTTATTCACGTGCTGTCCACCGGCGCCGCCCGCCCGAAACGTATCAACCTTTATGTCCTCCGGCCGCACCTCCACCTCTTCCCCCTCATCCATCTCAGGGACAACATCTACTGCCGCAAAGGACGTGTGACGCCTCTGGTTCGCATCAAAGGGGGATATCCTGACAAGTCTGTGCACGCCAACCTCTGCACTGAGATACCCATAGGCCCATTCACCCTTCACATGCACAACCACACGCTTAACGCCAGCCTCCTCGCCCGGCTGCAGGTCCACCACCTCATGAACGTATCCGTTCCTCTCCATCCACCGTGTATACATCCTCAGCAGCATTGCGGCCCAGTCGCACGACTCCGTACCTCCAGCACCGGCATGTATGCTGAGATACGCATTGTTGCTGTCGTAGGGATGGCTGAGCAAGGCCCTGATTTCAACCCCTTCCAGCCTCTTTTGAAAGGCCCGCACATCTCGTTCCAGCTCCGGCACGATCGTTTTGTCCTCGTCAGCAAACTCGGCGAGCACAACGATATCTTCCCAGGTGCTCTCCAGTTCTTTAAGTGGCGTAGTTATCTCCTTAAGACGTTTGAGCTTTTTCAAGGTTTCCTGGGCCTTTTGTTTGTCTCTCCAGAGGTCGCCGGAGGCTATCTCCTTCTCCAGCTGTCTTTGTTCTTTTTCCCTGGTATCCAGGTCAAAGAGAGTCTCTTAGGCTTACGAGGCGTTCACGGAGGGTAGTTAAGTCTTTTTCCATACTGCTACAACCTTCACACTTTATAGGTCCATTTATTCAAAAGACGGATTATATTTTGAAGTATCATAAAAGTCAAACGTTTTTAAGTGCCGTAATAATCCAGTACTTGCACCAAACACTATTATATAATAAAATCAACAAAAATACACCTAACGGAACCTATGAAAAGTTGTTCTAAAACCACGCGTCATTCTGAGCGAAGCGGGTCATCCGCCTCTGGCGGAGATGCGCCTTTGGCACAAATTTAATGGGTAGACAACGACCTTTACGGTCGTTGATTCAGGCTTTGGAGTTCCCGTGGGGTGCGCCTGGACGCACCAATTCCCTTCGGGGTGTCGCAGGGCTAAAGCCCTGCGGCACCCGCTTCTTATAAAAAAGGGGCATCTACAGGGGGTTGCCCCTGCAGTTTGTATAGCAATAACATGCGCGTAATCGCAGGCACGGCAAAAGGGAGGCGGTTGTCCTGTCCCAGGGGCTTGGAGATACGGCCGGCACGGGATAGGGTAAAAGAATCCCTTTTCAGCATACTGGGCGAGATTGTAATAGACCGTCCCGTCCTCGACCTCTTTGCCGGCACGGGGGCTGTGGGGATAGAGGCGCTCA
>Ga0156080_141_pt4 | contig 31546 bp, 25 predicted proteins | sample RifCSPlowO2_02_FD_107733 | JGI IMG/M metagenome (GOLD analysis project Ga0156080, IMG submission 107733) | Planctomycetes bacterium RIFCSPLOWO2_02_FULL_50_16
AGACAGGTAATGACCCTGCAGGCATTGTGGGTAAGTTCATCTACCTACTTGAATCTGTACTATGCCCCACGTTGATAGCAATGTTCATCCTGGCCCTGAGGAGGAGATTGAAGAGGTAGTATGCGCGCAGACATATCGCACACAAAAATAGAATGGGTATCGCAGGGCTTGCCGCCCTGCGGTAGGGCAGGCCGAGAAGACCTGTCATACCCATCTGCCTGGTGCGTCCAGACGCACCATTTAAACCTGTAGGGGCGTATTGTGCGCCAGAGGTGCATCTGCCTTTGGCATGACGATACGCCCCTACAGTGGGAATGTAACAGCCGTGCCCTGCCAATTTGACAGCCGATATGGAAGGGCGGGAGGATGCCGCCCACTCTCTTAAGATACGGCAATTACAGCGCTTAAGTCAATACTCCCCCCTTGCATCGGACGGAAGACTTTGGCACTGAGTTTGCTTAAGTGCTATAGTAAGATTCAATTATAGAAAGAGGAGGTAGAGATGCCGGCGAAAAAGATAGTATTCAGCCAGGAGGCATGGGAGGCCGTCCGTGACGGCATTAAAAAGCTCTCAGATGCCGTAAAGATAACCCTCGGCCCAAGGGGCCGGAACGTGATACTACAGAAAAGCTTCGGCTCACCCACCATTACCAAGGACGGGGTAACCGTCGCCAAGGAGATAGAACTGGAAGACCATCTAGAAAATATCGGCGCACAGATGGTAAAGTCCGTCTCTGCCAAGACCAGCGACGTGGCGGGGGACGGCACCACTACGGCAACCGTGCTGGCGGAGGCCATATTCATCGAGGGGCTGAAGAACGTAACGGCGGGCGCAAACGCCATGGCCGTAAAGCGCGGCATAGACAAGGCCGTTGAGGCGGTAGTCAATAAACTGAAACAGATGAGCACTCCCGTCAAGGGCCGTAAGGAAATAGAACAGGTCGGAACCGTGGCCTCTAACCACGACGCCGACGTCGGCAGGATTATAGCGGATGCAATGGAGAAGGTGGGAAAAGACGGCGTGATCACGGTAGAAGAGGGTAAGAGCCTCGAAACCACTGTCAAGTGGATTGAAGGGTTACAGTTCGACAAGGGCTATCTCTCCCCATACTTCATAACCGACCCCAAGAGTATGCACGCCGTGCTGGAAGAGCCGTACATACTCATACACGAGAAAAAGATAACGACCGCAAAGGCCATTGTACCCGTCCTCGAGAAGGCGGCCCAGCAGGGAAGACCCCTGTTGATAATGGCAGAGGACGTGGAAGGAGAGGCGTTGACACTGATAGTGGTCAACAAGCTCCGCGGCGTACTGAAGTGTGCCGCCGTCAAGGCGCCCGGGTTCGGGGACAAGCGGAAGGCCATGCTGGAAGACATAGCCATCCTTACCGGCGGCAGGGCCATTTTTGAAGACCTGGGCATAGACGTCGAGAAGATTTCTCTCAACGACCTGGGCAGGGCCAAAAAGGTGGTTGTCGAGAAGGAGAATACCACCATCATAGAGGGCGCCGGTAACAGTAAGGCCATCCAGGGCCGCATAGAACAAATAAGAAATGAAATAAGCAAAACCACGTCGGACTATGACCGTGAGAAGTTGGAGGAGAGGCTTGCCAAGCTGGCCGGAGGTGTGGCACAGATAGAAGTAGGCGCCGCAACGGAAAGCGAGATGAAGGAGAAGAAGGCCAGGGTGGAGGATGCACTCCACGCCACCCGCGCTGCGGTAGAGGAAGGCATCCTGCCGGGCGGCGGAGTGGCCCTCCTGAGATGCCTCTCCGTACTCGAAAAACTCAAGCTGGAGGGGGACGAGGCTACCGGAGCGGACATTCTGCGCCGTGCCTTGAGCGCACCCACATCCCAGATAGCCCAAAACGCAGGCGTTCACGGACCTGTAGTGGTCGCCAAAATCCTTGAAGGCCAAGGCAACTTCGGCTACGACGCAAGTAAAAACACGTACTGCGACATGATAAAAGAGGGCATAATTGACCCGACCAAAGTCGTCAGATGCGCACTCCAGAACGCCGCCAGCGTGTCAACGCTTCTCCTGACCACGGATGCCCTGATAGGGCTAATCCCTGAGAAGAAAAAGGCGGCGGCGCCCATGCCCGGCGGATACGGCGGTTACGGCGATATGTACTAGAAATCCACCGAAAAGGCGCGGGTTCGTGTCGGCTGAACCCGCGCCCTGACCTGCTTCGTAATCCCATGCCGATAATAGTCCCTCTCAGACAGTCCCACCGTTGACGCCAAAAAATTTTTTGAATTTTCTGCCCACCTGTGATAAACTACTTTAATATACAAGTTATAAGTATTGTCAAACAATATTGTTAGGAGGCCACGATGGCAGCGCCCCCCAACTCGAAGATGGAAAAGGTCTTTCAGGAATTCATATGCATTAAAAAACCCTTCTACTCGTTTGACACCGAGACCTGGCGCCCACCTACAGACGTCTACGAAACAGACGATGCGTTTGTGGTAAAGATGGCAGTTTCTGGAACGAGCGAAAAGGACATCTCCATCCTACTCGAAAGAAACACGCTGACAATAAGCGGCAGAAGACTTGACCCTTCAGGTGACAAAAAATTGTGCTTTTATCTCATGGAGATAAGATACGGATACTTTGAGAGAAGCATAACTCTCCCAAAGTACGTGGACGAAAATAAGGTAGAAGCCCGCTATAAAGACGGTTTTCTGACAATCACAGTACCCAAGTCAAAAGAACCCAAGAGGCAAGAAAAGGCCGTAAAAGTCACCCTATAATGATGTCCCGCCAAAACATCTTTTCCGAGGAAAAACTCGATGGAGAGTAAAGATAACCCGTTTTCTCTAACAAAAAAGGGTAAAAAATCACGAACCGCACCGGATGACATCCTGGCACAAGATGAGCTGGAAATACCCTCTGAACTGCCCGTCCTTCCCGTCCAGGACATCGTAGTCTTCCCGCAGATGGTGACGGCCCTGGGGGTCTCCACAGAAAGGGAGCTGAAACTACTTGACCACGTCCTTACAGGCAAAAGACTCCTGGCGCTGGCCCTGCAAAAGCAAGGCGGGGAAAAGAATAAGGAAGGGGATGTGGGACACGAAGACCTTTACGAATATGCCACAGCGGTGGTCGTTCTGCAGATGCTGAGGATGCCGGACAACACGGCAAGGATGCTGGTGCAGGGGATTTCGCGTCTCAAGATTGACGAGTTCGTACAGGAAGAGCCTTACCTTGTCGCCAGGGTACAGCCTCTCGAGGATGAGCTGGAAACGGGAATGGAAATGCAGGCCTTGGCCCGCAGCGCCTCAGATCAATTCATGAAGATGATATCCATGGCCTCCAACCTCCCAGAGGAATTGAAGGTCGCAGTCGTGAACATAGAACACCCCGGCAGACTGGCCGACATGATAGCATCGCACCTGTCAATAAGTGCAGATGAGAAGGAAGAGATACTGGAGACCATAAACGTAAAGGAAAGGCTCCAGAAGGTAAATGCCTTCATCAGCCGCGAGATGGAGGTGCTGGAGATGGCCAAGAAGATTCAAGGCCAGGTAAAGAGTGAGGTGGACAAGGGGCAAAGGGAGTTCTATCTCCGTCAGCAGCTCAAGGCCATACAGGAGGAACTTGGCGAAGGCGATGAGCGCGCAGTGGAGATAAAGGCCCTCAAGAAGAAAATAGAGGAGGCCAAGATGCCCCCTGAGGCCCAAAAGGAGGCCGAACGCGAGTTGGCACGGCTCGAAAACATGCCCCCTCAGGCCGCCGAATACACCGTTTCGCGCACCTACCTGGACTGGCTCATATCGCTCCCCTGGTCTGTAAGCACCACCGACAACCTGGACATCAATGCCGCACAAAAGGTACTGGATGAAGACCACTACAACTTAAAGAAGGTCAAAGAGAGGATACTCGAGTATCTGGCCGTGCGCAAGCTGAAGGAGGATATGAAGGGGCCCATCTTGTGCTTTGTCGGCCCACCCGGCACGGGGAAGACGTCTCTTGGGAAGTCTATTGCACGCGCGCTTGGTCGCAAGTTTGTCCGCATATCCCTCGGCGGCGTAAGGGATGAGGCCGAAATAAGGGGGCACCGCCGCACCTATATAGGCGCCCTGCCTGGAAGGATAATCCAATATATACGCAAGGCGGGTTCAAACAACCCCGTGTTTATGATGGACGAGATAGACAAGCTGGGCATGGACTTCAGGGGTGACCCGGCCAGCGCACTGCTCGAGGTGCTTGACCCGGAACAGAACTTTGCGTTCTCCGACCATTATCTGGAGGTGCCATTTGACCTCACAAAGGTCATGTTTATCACCACCGCCAATTTCCTAGACCCCGTTCCGCCGGCGCTAAAGGACCGTATGGAGGTGCTGGAACTGCTGGGATACACGGAAGAGGAAAAGATCTCCATAGCCAGACAATTCCTCATACCCAAGCAGACGAAGGAACACGGCCTGGGCAAGGACGCCATAGTAATAGAAGATGACGCCCTGAAGACCGTCATAAGTTCCTACACCAGGGAGGCTGGACTACGAAACCTGGAGAGGACCATAGCAACCCTATGCCGAAAAACGGCCAAGGAGATTGCGGCCGGAAAGGCAAAATCGGTGACGATAAAGGCTGACGACCTGGATGAACTCTTGGGACCGCCTGTATTCTTCAGGGAAGTGGCGGAGCGCACTGCAGAGCCCGGAGTCTCAACGGGCCTCGCATGGACGCCCACAGGTGGTGACATACTCTTTATAGAATCAACCTACATGCCCGGCGTGGGAAAACTCACCCTCACAGGTCAATTGGGCGAGGTCATGAAGGAGTCTGCGGAGGCTGCTATGAGCTACGTACGCTCCAAGGCAAAGGAGCTGGACATACCCCTGGAAGATTTCACAAAATACGACTTCCACATACACGTGCCTGCAGGGGCAATTCCCAAGGACGGCCCGTCGGCAGGTGTAACGATGGCAGTATCGCTGATATCCCTCCTTACGAAACGATCTGTCCTGCCGGATGCGGCAATGACAGGCGAGATAACACTGAGGGGCAAGGTACTGCCGGTAGGCGGGATAAAAGAAAAGGTGTTGGCGGCAAAGAGGGCAGGCATCTCCACAATAATAATACCGAAAAGGAACGATAAGGACCTTGTGGACGTTCCCGAACACGTCAAGGCCGACATACAATTTCACTTTGTCGAAAACGTTGACGAGATGCTACCATTCGTCTTCGGCACCGAAGGACAAGAGAAACGGGGAAAGAAAGAGGAAAAGAAGCTTGTAAAGACGACGTAGCAACAAACCTTTGAACCCTTGGTCCCTTGAACCTTCAAACCTCCCAGGCCCCATTAGACCGTTGAACCTTTAACCAAGAAGGAACTCCCTATGGCAAGAGTGGTAGATCGGCGTAAGGTAATGGACGAAATCCTGATAGGTATTACCTACGGAGAAGGCGGTAAATTGGTAAAAATTCTGAAGGAATCGCAAGTGGAGAGGCAATTGGTTCTCTCCATACTGCCCGACCTTGAGGCCATATTGCTTGATAATGAGATGCGGGGAAGGCGGGAGTAGCTTTTTGGGAGCGGGCGCAGTGCGGCGATCGTCTGATTTGTTGACAGCGGCATCCGCCAGACTATAATAGCACAATTATTCTTAATAACGCTTCCTAGATTAAAACCTTAAACTAAAGACCATGGTGAAAAAACACTATCTATTTACCCCCGGGCCTACGCCTGTGCCTCCGGAGATATCTCTGGCGGAGGCGGCACCGCTTATACACCACCGCACGCCTGAGTTCTCCAGGGTTTTTGCGGAGGTCTCAGAAGACCTGAAATACCTCTTCCAAACCAGCGAGGGGGAGGTCTACACGTTTACGTCCTCGGGTACTGGCGCAATGGAGGCCTGCGTAGTCAATCTGCTCTCAAAAGGTGATACAGCCCTCGTGGTACGCAGCGGCAAATTCGGCGAGCGCTGGGCCGAACTCTGTGAGACGTACGGGGTAAAGACAACCTGCATTGACGTGGAATACGGCAATACGGTTGACCCGAAGGCGGTAGGGAAGGCACTTGAAAGGAACAAATCCATTAAGGCCGTCTTCATTACCCAGTGCGAGACCTCCACTGGGGTACTGAACGACGTCGAGGCGGTCGCAAACATAGTAAAGGGCTATCCAGCCCTCCTGGTAGTGGACGCCATAACCGCTGTGGGTGTAAGCCCGTTCCTTATGGACAACTGGCAGGTGGACGTTGCGGTAACCGGTTCACAAAAAGGGCTTATGATGCCGCCGGGGCTGGCCTTTGCAGCCGTCAGACCCACGGCGCAAGAGGCCATAAAAAAGGCAGACCTGCCCAGGTATTATTGGGACTTTCGGGCCATGCACGATGCGTTGAAGGAGGACACCACGCCCTTCACTCCCGCCATTTCTCTGATAACGGCCCTCAAGTCCGCCATGGAAATGATAAAGAAGGAGGGGCTGGAAAATATCTGGCAAAGACATGCCCGGCTCGCCCATGCCACCAGAGAGGCCATAAAGGCGCTTGGTCTCAAACTCTTCACACAGCACCCTGCTGATATGCTGACTGCCGTAAAGGTGCCGGACGGCGTAGACGGCGTGGCATTCACAAAGAATCTGAGGGACAAATACGGTATCAGCATAGCGGGCGGTCAGGACGAGCTGAAGGGCAAGATATTCCGCATCGCTCACGTCGGGTACATGAACGATTTCGACATCATAACGGCCATCTCAGCCGTCGAGAAGGGACTCAGCGATAGCGGTTACCCGGTAGACATAGGCAAAGGTGTCGCCACCGCCCAGCGCCTGCTGATGGACGTCAAGAAAGTACCCCCTGCAGCAAAGGAAGATTCACAGGTCAAGGTTACGTCAAACCCCAGGGCTTAGCGCCTCCGACAACTCAAGTTTCACCTCATAAAGACAGCTTAAAGCTGCTAATGCCTTACTACAGACAATATTAAGGGAGATGTTTAGGGGGCTTAGAACGGAGCGTAAAATGGCGACAAATCAAACCTGTAGGGGCGAACGGCCATTCGCCCCTACTACAACAAAATACCATCGCCGCTCTATTCGTTTAAAGGGCTACGACTATTCGCAGAAAGGAGTATATTTTATAATTGTATGCGCACACAAGCAGCAATGTCTGTTTGGCGATATCGTTAATGGTAAAACACATCTGAACAAATACGGAAGAATTGTTAAAGAACAGTGGTTGCTATCATCTGAAGTGCGTTCAGAAATTGAACTAGATGTATTCGTAATTATGCCGAATCATTTCCATGGGATTGTAATTATTTCAAATACAAACACCGTAGGGGCGAACGGCCGTTCGCCCCTACAAATGAAACCCAGATCGTTATCCTCGTTAATGGCAGGATTCAAATCCTCTGTTACGTCAAGAATCAACCATTGGCGGAATATGCCTAGCGTTCCTGTGTGGCAACGCAGCTACTACGAACACATTATCCGAAGCGAAGATGAGCTAAACAGCATCCGAGAATACATCATAAATAATCCCCTGCATTAGCAATTTGACAGGGAGAATGCAGGGCGTATTCCGCCTGATAAGGCTCACTGCGACCGATGGGGCCAAATTGAAGAGGAGATATACGGCAAACCGAGTGGGCAGGAACCGAAAATCCTGAAAATTACGTAGGGGCGAACGGCCGTTCGCCCTACAGGTTGAGGAAGGCGTTTGGGCAAGCGTGTGGAAAATAGTAAGCACTCCCTTAACCCTGAAGAATGGAAAAAGGTTGCCAGAGAAGATTGCGTGCGAGTAAGAGGTAACCAATGAAACAATGGTGCAGAAACTACGTGCCCTCCCTCCACATCTTTGATGAAAGAATTATAGACTCAACTCGAGCACACCATCTCTGAGTTCAAATTCTGTTCCGTAATCCCTCGACAGGCTTTGCATCTTTTTGCAGATTTCTTGCGCTTCCTTACCCCTGGCCTGATTGACCTGACACCGGGATATTAGTACGGGTATAAGTTTAAGAGATACAGTCCTGCCTTCATTCACAGTCACAACGAATAAGAAAGATTGGTCATTTCGCTCTGCACTGACGTAGTAGTCGTCAACGAAGTCGCCGGTGTCGTAAAGGATTAGGCGGTCTTTATAGACCTCAACGGGCTGAAAGAGGTGCGCAGAGTGGCCCCAGAAGAGGTCACAGCCTGCATCTATAACGGCGTGTGCAAAATCAATAAAATCCCTTGAGGGGTATCTGACCATGTTGGGTCCCCAGTGAAACGTCGCTATTACAAAGTCACTCCACTCCCTCGCCCTTTCCAGGGCCTTTTGTACCCTGAAGAGATGCCCCTCATCGAGGTCGAGGCTGATAGGGACGTAATTCGTTCCAGGCGTGTCCTCGCCCGCCGCCCATACTGGCTCGTTGTCTGTAAAGGCAACGATACTTAACCTCTGCCCGCCCACCGTAAGAAACGCAGGCCTCTGGGCCTCTTCTATGTTCCTGCCAGCGCCGGCGTGAGATATACCAGCTCTATTTAAGACCTCTATAGTCTCTATAAGCCCCTCTTCCCTGAAATCCACGATATGATTATTGGCAAGGGATACGAAATCAATACTCGCAGCCTTTAACACCCTTACATTCTGGGGATTGGTGCGAAAGAAAAAGACCTTGGGTGTCTTTGTCCAACACCTATCGTGGGCGGTAATCGCACATTCAAGGTTTATTAACCTTAGGTCAGCCTCTCGTATGACAGGGAGCATGTCTCCCCAGGGGTAGGACGGGCCGTGAAAGGTTATGAACTCGTTCACGTTCCTGCCCAGCATAACGTCTCCGGTTATGGCAAGAGTAACCATACGGCTTCCTCTCTGAGGAATCTTTATTTTAGACGGGTCTCTTATACCGAGACCACTGAAAAAGTCTGTACAATTGTCATTCTGAGGGAGTGAAACGATCAAACAATCTTTCTAATGTAGCGTTGGAGCTTGCTCCAACGTTCAACGTGGCAGTAAACTGCCACGCTACATGCTTCGCCCAGAATGACAAGACGATGTTAGAAGACTTTTCCCAGAGCTCTCATTTTATTATTTTAACCCGTAATTGCGGTGGTTTTGAAGGATTATTAGTGGAATAGTGGGTACGTCGGGATAACATCTACAACCAGAAGTAATAGGGAAAAATGCAAGGTTAATATAAAAACAGGTACTGACGGCGTTACACCTGAGCGGCGCCTACGGCGATGCCGATTTCTTCATCCGTCAGGTAACAGGCCGGGTCGGGGGCCCACATGTCGCCGTAATATGCCTCTGCACGCGCCCTGAAGTTACCGCCGCAGATGTCCAGCCACTGACACTCCGCGCAGCGTCCCTTGAGGTGTGGTTTTTTATCCTTCAGCCGTGCCATGAGCGGATTGGATATGTCGTCCCATATCTCACTGAAGGGTCTGTCTTTTACGTTGCCCAGTATGACGTGTCTCCAGAATTGGTCAGGGTGTACAGCACCGTCCCAACTTATGCATGCCAGTCCCTTGCCCGAGCTGTTGCCCTCGTTCATTTGGAGGAGTTCATAAACCTCGGCGGCCCTCTTCGGGTTCTCTTTCTTCAGACGGAGGTAGAGATATGGCCCGTCTGCATGATTATCAACCGTTAAAACCTCAAGCTTACGGCCGCGGTCGTGCATCTCCCTGGTCTTATCCATGATAAGGTCTACCACCTGTCGCGTCTCCTCGTGGTCCAGGTCTTCTTTTATGAGTTTAGAACCTCTGCCGGCGTAGACCAGGTGATAGAAGCAGACCCTGGGGATTCCTTCATTGTAAATAAGCTCGAATATATCGGGTATGTCCTGCGCATTACCCTTATTTATGGTAAAGCGAAGCCCGACCTTTATTCCCTCGGCAAGACAATTCCTGATGCCCTGGACGGCCATGTCAAAGGCACCCGCCACGGCGCGGAAGCGGTCGTTAGTCTCTTTCATACCATCCAGGCTTACACCGACATAGGAGAGGCCCACGGACTTCAGTTCCTTCGCCTTTTCTCTGGTAATCAGGGTGCCGTTCGTGCTTATCACGGCCCTGAGGCCATTGCTCTTGGCGTGGTGGGCAAGTTCCAGCAAATCCCCCCTCATCAGCGGCTCACCGCCGGAGAATAGGATAACGGGTGCACCGTAATTGGCAAGGTCGTCAAGCATCGCCCTTGCCTCCGCCGTTGTCAGCTCACCGGGGTAATCTATGTCCCTCGACTGAGAGTAGCAGTGTATGCATCTCAGGTTACAGCGCTGGCCCACGTTCCAGACTACAACGGGTTTCTTGTCGCTGGAGAACTGAAGAAGGTGTGAAGGAAGTCTCTTGGACTGCCTGCCGTAGCGAAGCGCATCCGACGGTTCAACAGTCCCGCAGTATAATTTAGATATACCTATCATCTACCAACTACCCTCCCCTCTGCACGTATAAAAATCATTTATATCACAAAGACGTAGTTTCGGTCAAGGTGTCGTTCCTTATCTTAATGATAGAAAGATAGGTTATTTCCCCAGGGCGTACATTATACCGTTATCGCTTCCCACGTAGATTGCCCCATCCGCACCGATGGCAGGCGAACTGACGATGGAGGCGCCCGTGTCGTAGCTCCACTTTAGTTTGCCGTCGGACTGGATGGCGTACAGCTTGTTGTCCCATGAACCCACGTATACCGTACCAGCAGAATCTATGACCGGTGAAGAGGTTATGCCGTCGCCGGTGGAAAAAGTCCACTTCAGCTTACCGTCCCTAGTCAATGCGTATATCTTGCCGTCTTTTGCCCCAAAGACTACCGTACCGTCTGCGGCTATAGCCGGAGACGAATATATCCAGGAACCGGTATCAAACTTCCATCTCTGTTGACCGTTCGGATCTACGGCGAAGAGTGTCCCATTATTGGCCCCAAAATAAACCGTGCCGTCATCTCCAACGGACGGCGAAGAATCCACCTTATCTCCGGCAAGGAAGACCCATTTACCGGAACCATTCTTCGCGTCCACAGCATGGAGTTTTCTGTCTCTGGAGCCAACGTAAACGGTGCCGTCCTTCGATACGGCAGGAGAGGATATAACAATGCTGTCGCCGGTCTGATAGGTCCATCTGGGGACCCCGTCCGAACCAATGGCGTAGAGTTTGCCGTCCCAGCTACCTATGTAAACGGTTCCGTCCGGACCTATGTTGGGAGAAGACATTATGGCTCCGCCGGTTCTAAACTTCCATTTCTCTTTCATGTCATCCCCAATAGCATACAGAAAATTGTTGGTATCACCCACGTAGATAGTGCCTGAGCCGTCAATTGCCGGAGTTGAAAAGATGTTGCTCTTTGTGGAAAAGAACCACTTCGCGTGGCCGTCGGGTCCTATTGCATACACATTCCCGTCCAGTCCACCAAAGTAGACAATCCCATCACCGCTCACCGTAGGAGATGAGACAATCTGGTCGTTTGTGGGATACGTCCATTTACACTCTGCCGTATCGGTTCCCTTATACTCACTCCTGCCCGTGTGTTGGTAGTCATGCTTGAACACAGGAAACGGGCTATCCATCGCCCGTGCCTTGAGCTCATACGCGCCTCCACTCAGGACCAGAACAAAGCTTGTCAAACAACAAAGGCGCACTATGCACCTAAGCATAGTCTTTCCCATACTTCTCTCCCTCCACATTGTGGTGGTGTCTCATTAAGGGATTATAAGAATCTCCCCCGGCTTAACCGTCTCCCTGCCTGACAGAGACCTCTTGTTGGCATCGTATATCATCTTCCACTTAGACTCGTCGTTGTAGTACATCTTGGCCAGACTCCGAAGCGTATCGCCGCCCTGCACCCTGTGGGCCATACCGGGTGAACTGCTCCTGCTGAGGGAAGCCTTCTTCACTACGGGTTGCTGTTGCTGCTGCTTAACCTTAAGCTCGGGGGATGGAATTGTCAATTTCTGACCCACAAACAACACATCTTTGTTCGACAGGCCGTTTGCATCGAATATTAACATCCACTTGGAGCCGTCCCCGTAGTGCTCCTTCGCAATGCTCGTAAGCGTGTCACTGGACTTAACCGCGTGAACCTTAGGATAGGTACCTGCAGACGACTTCTCTGGAGCACCTCCAGCCACCGCACTTTTAACCATACCCGTGCCTTCCGAGGAAGATTCAGTCGTGGGAGGGTTTTCCAGCACTTTTCCCGGCAGACCTCTCATGAGGTGTTGCACCGTTGAGGATTCTCCAAGCATCCCTTCCGCCGTCTTACCGGGGGTCTGCGCCTGTGCTACTATACCTTCCGTTCTAACGGATACATCTTGCTCATAACGAAACTCTACCTGCGGGTCTAATACCTTCTCTTTTGACACATCTAAGTCAGGCGTTCCCAGTGGCCGCTCCTCAGCCTGCACTACCACTTCAGCCTCCGAAACCTCTTCGGCCCGTAGAACTGTTTCTACACTGGGAGCTTTTTGAGAAAACTGAGCCTTCTTAGCCTGCGGCACGCCTGCAGGCGCATCCGTTTTCTTCCCTTCTCCAACCTTCAACCCAATAAAAACACCCATTACCGAGAAACAAGCAACTGCTATACCTATACCGACCTGTGTCTCCCATCTCCTGATAATACTCTTCCTTTCCGTAATCATAACGCCTCCCAGAAACAAAAAAGGCGCCACCCCTTTTTTTCTAATCTTCTTCTACGCCCTGTGTGGACGAACCTTGCCGCCTCCGCCAAGCAACCCCTTAAGCACCTTCCAAGGAATCCACAGGGGCGCACTCAACACCAAAAACAGCGCGCTAAAGCCCTTTCTCACTGTTGACCAATAGACAAGAATCGGGCTCGCAATAAATATGGAAGAATATGTCCCGACTACCACACCTATCATCATAACAAACGCAAAACCGTGTATCTCGCTGCCTCCCAGAAAATAAAGAGATACTACCGTAAAAAACGTGGTCATAGACGTTATTACCGTCCGACTCAAGGTCTGGTTTATACTATCATTAACCAGATTTTTATCCACAGTCTTTTTCCCCGCCATGTTTTCCCTTATCCGGTCAAACACCACAATGGTGTCATTAAGTGAATAACCGATGAGCGTAAGGAAAGAGGCTATCATAGCGAGATTTATTTTCACGTCGCCAAAAACAGTGGGATAAAGGTCTGCCACCGCCACAGCCCCCGCAGTAAAGAGCACGTCATGTATGAGGGCAATGACAGCGGCAACGCCAAACTTAACCTCGCCGAAGCGAATCCATATGTAAATGATAATAGCCGCTAGGGCAAATATAAGGGCTAAGGATGCCCTGTTCTTCATCTCTCCGGCAACCGTTGAACCGATGCTTACCACCCTCTTCAGGGGTTCTGTCACCGTAAAGACCTCGGACAGGGTCGTCTTCATCGCATCAACGTCGGCGGTCTTTATGCTGACCTTCACCGACTCATAGGCCTTTCCCGGCTCCAGGGTTTCTGCCAAGGCACCGGCATACCCGGACCTCGACATTATATCCTCCAGCCTCTCCTTCACCACAGGCTTACTAAAGGTCATAAGCATCAAAGACTTCACCTCTTCACCCGAAGCAGGCGAACTGCCTTCCTGTCCCGTGGCGGCAGACCCTTCCACGCCCGCCGTCTCCGACAGCTTCTTAAAGCCTACCTCAATCTTCTCCTGGAAGAGATTATCTTTAAAGGCTGCAATTATATCCTCACTGATTTTCTCCTGGATTTTACTGGCGCTGAGAGGATTCATCTCCGCCGCAAATGACTTAGATGGCGCACCCAGAGATACTATCTTGGTAGCGCCAAGCCCCGCAAGCCGTTCTCTCAGTGCCTGTTCCTCCTGAGGGCTGTCCAACTCTATTATTAGAGAGGTCTCTGTTGGGAAGGTAAATGCAGGGAGCTTAACGGTCTTCTCCACGCCATCCCTTATGAGCGGCAAGGTGTCCTTCAGGCTGAGTATCTCAAGCCTTGAACTGAGTTGTTTCCTCGCCCTTTCTTCACGTATGGTAACGGTAACGTCGGCAAAACCCCTTTTCCCCAGTTCCAGTTCCATGAGCCTCGGGTCTACAGGTCTGTCAAGGTCCAGCGCAAGTGTACCCTGTGCAACAGGCGTAGCATCAGGCGCAACGGTGCGCGGCGACAGCTCCCTCATCTCCCCAAAGGTAAGGTTCACCTCGCTAAAGGCCAGGCCGGGTATACCCTGGGAAAGTGACTTCACGGCCTCAACCCGCGTACCCGCATCCTTCAAGGCAGGTACGGTAACCTCGAAACGCTTGGTAGATACCCCGATGGGCGAAATATAGACAATGTCGTCGTCTGTATATTCTATCTCGGCAAGCCGCCTTCTCAGGTCCGACTCCTCCATCGGGTCTTTCAGCGTCAGATTTAAGGTCGTGGGCGTTGCACCAAACGTTAGGTTCTCGAACCGGTCTTTAAAGGCCTTTTTGATGTCGCTTTCTAATTTCTCTCCAGCCTTTTCGCCGCTTATACCCTTTATCCTTATTCCAAACTCCGAAGTCTCAGCTGCGGCCGCGGCGGCGGTGCTCCAGATGCCCTGGACCTCTGCATCACCATAACCCAACTGGACCAGTGTACTCCTTACGTCCCCGGTCGGTTCGGGGTTGGCTAATTGCAGATGCACCAGCGTACCGCCCGTAAAGTCTATATCATACTTCTCTATACCCCGCCACTTAAACACCGCTAACCCAAGGACAATTACCGCGATGGACATCAAAACCGCTACCCTAAAGAACCCTAATAGTTCCAGGTTGGGTCTCTGGAAGAGCCGTAACATCCTAAATGCCTTCATGTCCAGGACCTCAAAGATCACCCTGGTAACGAATATTGCCGTAAAGAGGTTCACAACAAGACCGATTGCCAGGATTATACCAAAGCCCTTAACGGGTCCTGTCCCTACGGCATAAAGTATGAGCGCCGTAATCAGTGTGGTCAGGTTTGAGTCAATAATGGTGGTGAATGCCCTGTCGTAACCAGTCTTAAGCGCCTGTGGTATTGCCTTGCCTTTATCTTTTTCCTCCCTGATCCTCTCGAAGATCAGCACGTTGGCATCAACCGCCATACCCACAAGCAGCACCAATCCGGCAATACCGGGGAGTGTGAGAGTAGCCCCTAAAAGCGCCAGTATGCCTATGACGAGAAAGATATTCAGCGCCAGCGCCAGATTGGCAACCAGTCCTGCGCCAAGGTAATATAAACCCATAAAGGCTACTACAACGGCGCCGCCCACCATACCGGCCATAAGCCCGTGTCTTATAGAGTCTTTGCCCAGGCTGGGACCGACGCTCATCTCCATCTCCAGTTCAAGGTCGGCCGGAAGGCTCCCCGCCCTCATGACTGCCAGAAGGTTATTGACATCATCCTGCGTGAAATTACCCTCGATAATACCCCTGCCCGGTATACGCTCGCGGATGACCGGTGCAGAGTAAAGGATGTCGTCAAGGATAATGGCCAGCGGCTTACCGATGTTCCTCTCGGTGAGCTGGCCGAATTTTGCCTTACCCTCGGTGTTAAATTCAAAGCCCACCACGGGTTGGACGTTCTGGCGGTCGGGATAAACCCTGGCTAAACTCTCTCCTGTAAGCTCTATCTTATTCCTTACCAGGTACCACTCTTCGTTAAGCTCGCCTGCCTCTCCCCTCTTTTTCCTGATCCAGTGTTTATAATAACCTGGGACCGGTTTTCCCTGTACGGCGTCATTGTACTCCGGTGCGTTCTTTGGTGCGGCGAGCCGGAACTCGAGTTTACCCAGACGCACAATCCTGTCCTTGAGCTGCTCTATCTCATAACGGGTAGCCCCCGGGACCTGGATGAGGATGCGGTGGAATCCCTGCTCCTGTATCCTGTATTCCATTACGCCCCTGGGGTCTATCCTCTTCTTTAATACGTTTATTACCTCCTGGGTAATACCGGGTCTATCCTCACCAGCCGCCACCCGCACCTGATAGATGAGCTCAGACCCTCCCCTGAGGTCCAGGCCAAGTTTCACCCTGCCCTTGGCCATTTCTTCTACCACTTTTTCCGTTATTTTCTTGCCCCCAGCATCCACTCCCTCCTTGACGACAACCTCCTTACGGATAGGTTCTCCCATCAGGAAGGCCATCCACGACTCCTCCATCACTTCTCGTTCCACGACCTTTCCATCCACTTCCTTTATCTTCTCGACCCTCATCACCTTATCCCTGGGCGGGTAGAGGGCAAATAGGGCAAGGGCAATCAATACAGCTATGAGCGGTATCTTCCAGCGATAGATTTCCTTAGGCATCTCTCTTATTCCTTGTCTTCCTCATGTAGTCTCTCGTTCTCACCGTGACGGGGATTCACGGTATGCTTAATCTTCATCCCCTTTTTCTTCCCTGTGTATCACCGACGTTACGGAGTCTCTCTCAATCTTTACCTTTACATCTTTGATCTTGTCTATCAGAAGCAAAAGTTCTGTTTCTTTAACGTTAAGGACAACGCCATGTATGCCCCCGGCCGTTATCACCCTGTCATTCTTTTTTATGCCTGCAAGCATCTCCTGTCTCTCTGCATCCTTTACCCTCTGGGGCCTGAGGATAAACAAATAGATGACAAGCGCCATTATCATAAACGGCACCATCGTGGTCCAGAGCGCAGAGGGCGGTGCAGGTGCCTGAGCTAGAAAAATCATTTACTATCCTCCTTTTCTTGGACCTCAAGGAACTTCTCTTTAAACCTCACAAAGGTGCCGGCAAGGACGGCCTCGCGGATACCGCGCATCATTTCTTGGAAAAAATACACATTATGCAACGATACCAGCGTCAAAGCCAGTATCTCTCCCGCAAAAAATAGATGGCGCAGATACGCGCGGGAGAAAGTCCTGCACGTGTAGCAGTCACAGGTATCGTCCAGGGGTCTTTTGTCCTCCCTATAGATACTGTTAAAGAGTTTTATTTTCCCACCCTTAGTAAAGGCGCAGCCATTGCGTCCATTGCGCGTAGGCAGTACGCAGTCAAACATGTCTACCCCATGTTCAACCGCATCGAGGATGTCCGCCGGAGAACCTACACCCATGAGGTAGCGCGGTTTATCCCACGGAAGTTTTTCCACGGTGTAACCCAGTACTTCATTCATAAGATACCTGCCTTCTCCCACACTTAAACCCCCAACGGCATAGCCGTCCAAGTCCATCTCACCCAGACGTTCCACACTCTCCTGGCGCAGCTCCCTAAACACACTGCCCTGGACTATCCCAAAGAGGGCCTGACCATTTGACTCCCTCTTAGATAAGGCGGCAAGGCACCTCCGGGTCCATCTATCGGTCCTGAGCATGGCCTCCTTCGCATCATCTCGTTCACACGGATAAGGCACACACTGGTCGAACGGCATCATGATGTCGCTGCCCAGGGCTATTTGGATGTCTATAACCCTCTCCGGACTGAAGAATATGCGCTCTCCCGTAAAAGGGGAGGAAAACTCCACACCCTCGTCCGAGGTCCTGCTGATATTCCTCAGGGAAAAGACCTGATACCCACCGCTGTCTGTAACAATGGTCCTGTCCCAACCCATGAAGCGGTGAATACCTCCCATGTCCTTTATAATCTGCTCACCGGGCCTGAGGCTCAGGTGATACGCATTACATATAATAGCCTCCACTCCCAGTTCCCTAAGCTGGACAGGCGTCAACGTCTTTACGGTCGCCTGGGTCCCAACGGGCATAAATACCGGGGTCTTTACGGTCCCGTGAGACGTCTCCATCTCACCGCATCTCGCCTTCGAACGGTTGTCTGCTCTAAGTATCCTGAACCGCAAAAGTAGGCCCCTCTACCTGCCCACACTTCCAATTACATCTGACGAACCGGCAGGCGAGTGCATCCTGGCTATTGATATACCTGTACGAACTCTACCCCGGGATAATAGTGTCTTAATATCTGGTACCACCGATAACCGCCCTCCGCCATCTTTTGCGCACCATATTGGCACATGCCTACACCGTGTCCCCATCCACTTCCCTTGAATTTTATCTCATTACCTGCATCCTGTGCAGTGAAGGCGGTGGAGAAAATGGTGTTGGGACCTACCAGGAGCCTAAACTCGTTTGCTCCCATTTTCAGGTCTCCGTTGGAATACTTTATCTCGACAGTAGAACAGTGCCCGCCAGGCCCCGGGTCTACAGGCGTTACGGTCGAAATCCCCTTTATCCCGGGATACGCCTTATTTAGTTTCTTTTCAGTGTCCGCCTTGTTAATATCCGCTTCCCATGCGTAGTATTTAGACCCGTTGCAGAAGCCACACCCTACGCCGCTGAGGGGCAATATGTCTTTATCCCCAAACACGTGGGCAGCGTCCTCAGTATGGCCGCCGCAGGTACTGTGAAAATAGGCAGAGAATACCCTGCCGTCGTAGAACATGACTATGCCCCTGGTCTCCGCAACTATCTTGTTCAGTCTCCAACTCTCGTTTTTGGTCCCTTGGTACGCCAGATGTAAGGCGCTGAAGTCCTTGTTCTCGGTTTTCCGATAAAGCACATAAGTTCTGATGGATACGGCCTGGGCCATCAGGGCCTCTTTGTCCCAATAGCTGGGCATCTCACTCCCCAAGACACCCTGGACGTATTCCTCTACGTTGAGACGGTTCACCGCCTTCAGCCGGTTCGGAGGCTCTGCGGCTAAGGAAATCTCTCCTCGGTAACGGGTCCCGTTCAACTCCACCGCACCGTCCCTCCGACTTATCATCTTAACTCCGGCGGCACGAAACCGCTCTTTTCCAAATATCAACTCGTCGCCGCGGAAGGACGCCGTTGTCTCGTCAAGTTTATCTCCCCAAAGGAGCGTCTTGCCGCTGTGCAGGTCAACCATCCTGTATGGTGCGTGCACCGCCAATTTGACGACGTCTGCGTCCTTCAACAACACTATCTGCACCTCCGGCGGTGTTGGCCAACGGGCCTCGTACTTATATTCTTGGGTTGGTCTCCCACACGATGAGAGACAGAGGATCAATACCAGAAGTAACGCCTCTCTTGGGTGGTTACACCTGCGGCCAGCTCTCAGACTAGAACCTCCTCATCATCCATCGAAACCGTAACAGAACGCCACCCTCTTACAGACTTATGCCGAGACGTTTAACTCTCCCTTATAAAGATATTTATTGGTGGGCCCGTAGCGCTCGGACTCGCTAAATATACATCCACAATAAGACTGCAGGTAAAGACATTTCTTTCTGGCAGTCTCGCGGCTTTCGGCGTATAGGTGACGATAATCCGTATAATAGAAAGGAAGTCCCTCTTTACGCGAAACCTCTTCTCCCGTCTTTTTAAGAAGCTCGTGCCTCTGTCTGGCGCTGAATAGTAATGCTGTACTAAAGGCGTCGAAGCCGTTCTGGCGGGCATACCTGGCCGTGGCAACGAGTCTCATATGGTAGCAGTCACCGCACCTCTGTGGTGCATCATGATGTTCGATTGTATTAAGGAACTCGTTCAACCCGTAATCCTCACAATAATGAACACGCATGGGAGAGGATTCCTGGTAGACCTTCACCGACTTCAACCTCCTGCGAAACTCCAGCAGTGGATGTATGTTGGGATTATAGAAAAAGCCCTCTATCTCTATGCCGTCTTTCTTCAACTCTTCTACCGGGATGCAGAGGCAAGGGGAACAGCATATGTGAAGCAGCAGCCTCATGCGCCAGCGCCCTTGTGTACCGACAATAACGAAAGCTGTCCGTTGGTTTGGGCAGGCATCGGCTGCCCCAGACAGGAATAGGTGCGCTCCGTCGCCCTCCTCCCCTTCGGCGTTCTTGTTAAGAAACCCGCCTTAAGCAGGTAGGGTTCCACCATGTCCACCAGGGTATCCGGCTCCTCATGGAGAACCGCCGCTATCGCCTCTAATCCCACCGGACCACCTTTATAATTATAGATTATCGTCTCCAAGAATTTTCGGTCCAATATAGAAAGCCCTTCCTCGTCAATACCCTCCAAACGAAGGGCATCGCACGCAACGGCCTTCGTTATCACACCACCCGCCTTCACCTCGGCGTAGTCCCTGACCCTCCTGAGGACCCGGTTGGCTATCCTGGGCGTACCGCGTGACCGTTTTGCAATCTCCAGCACGCCATCCTCCTCAATGGTTACGCCAAGAAGAGACGCAGAGCGCTCCACCACCTTTGAAAGCTCCTCAACGGTGTAAAAATCCAACCCCCTCTGTATCCCAAACCTTTCCCTAAGCGGCGAGGATAAGAGGCCCGCCCTTGTAGTCGCACCCACCAGGGTAAACTCTTCCAGCCTGGAGCGATAGCTACGGGCATTCGTACCCTTGTCAAAGACAATGTTTATATAGAAATCCTCCATGGCTGAATACAGATGTTCCTCTACCGCCTTCGGCAGGCGGTGAATCTCATCTATGAAAAGAACGTCCCCCTTTTTCAGATTTGTCAATATGCCGATCAAATCCCCACCCTTCTCAATTGCGGGACCGGATGTGGTGACTATATCCGCCTCCATCTCTGCGGCAATTATGTTAGCAAGCGTCGTCTTACCCAATCCGGGCGGACCAAAGAGAAGGACGTGGTCCACTGCATCAGCCCTCTTCCTTGCAGCCTCTATGGCAATCTTGAAGGATTCCACTACCTGCGACTGGCCGATATATTCCGACAACCTCCCAGGCCTGAGGCTACAGGCTTTTTTCTCATCGGATGCAGAGGCCGAGTGTAAGGTCTCACAGGTTTCCGGTAGCACTTTTATGAGCTCCTATGCCAACGACACGCAATTTCCCCTCACCTGCATCATACCTTTACGTCTTTTGACTCTTATAAACCTCTTCAAACAACTCCTCAGGAGAACTGATTTGCGGGCATCTCTGTATGGCCGCTTCGACCATCTTACTTGCCTCTCCAGACTTGTACCCAAGCTGTCTAACCAGTACATCCACCACTTGCTTTTGCAAATCTTTTGGTTCGCCGACCGCGGATGGTCCTTCTTCACTCATCAGGGCATATTTTGCCACCTTACCATTAAGCTCGGCAACAATCTTTTCCGCAATACGCTTCCCAACCCCCTTGAGTTTTCCCAAGGTAGATATATCCTTATCCTCAATGGCCCTGGCTACCCTGCTTACAGGTATCGTCAAGGCATCTACTGCGGTCGCGATTCCTATGCGGTGTACGGTAAGAAGCTTCTCAAAGAACTCCCTCTCGGGTTCACTATTAAACCCTACAAGGACAGGTTTAGGTTGCCTTTCCGCTTGTTGATAAGAAATGAATAGCTCTACTTCTTCACCAACCTCTTTTTTGTTATACACTGACCTTATTATTGCAGGCAGTCTGACCTCGTATCCAACACCATTTGTTAGTAAAACTATTCGGTCGTCTTCCTTTTTTAACAGTATTCCTTTTAGATACCGTATCACGTGATATAAAAGGCGGCCTTTCGCCAAAAAGACTCGCGGAGAGCAACCATCGGTAGAGGGTATGATGCATTTATCAGACAAATCAAGGCTTTATCTTCAGGGCCAATTGAACCAGCCACCCCTGGATAAACCCGTTAAGGCCAGGGCCAAAGCGTCCGAGACATGACTCGACCCGGCTGGAGCGTCTATCTTCAATATCCTTCTCACCGCATTTTCTACCTGTACCTTACCCGCGCCGCCATTACCGGTAAGCGCCAATTTTGCCTCAGACGGTCTTACCTCAGAAATATCTACGTTCAGATTGCTGGCCGCAAGACTTATGACACCTCTCACCTCTCCCAGTTGAAGCGCGGCCTTAGGATACTTCACGTTAACAAACGCGTCTTCTATAACCACTAGATTTGGCGACCACTTGTGGATTACCTCGCATACGCGGTTGTATATAATGCCCAATCTCTCAGGGGCAGCGAGCCTTGAATCCGTTTTTATACAACCATAATCATTTATCCGTCCACCTCTGTCGAGGACCTCCACCACGGCAAAACCAGTAACCGCAAGGCCTGGATCAATACCTAACGCCCGCACCGCCACAGTGTGCAACACCCTCTTTCAAGAAGATTCTCGAATCAATCCCCCTCACCATTATAAAAAAAAGAAGAACAGTCCGCTGGGCGTCTCTCTCTTTAATCACCCTGTTCCTTTAACTTCAAACCATGTAGACCCAGCTTCTCTTTTACCTCCTCCAGATATATATTCTTAAATGTCTTATGAGAGAGGAGCTTTTCTTCGGACATGGATACAAGCTCGCCAACGGTCCCAATCCCAATCTTCCCCAAGGTCTTCAGCGTGCGAGCGGACAACTCTAACGCAGATAGAGGGTTCTCCAATATCCCAACCTCTCCGGTGTAGCCTATGGGTGGACCCAAGAACGGCCTGTTTATATTCAGTGCCTGCCCCAGGGACAATCCCTTTTGTGCAAGCACGTTCTTTATCTCATTCAAGGAAGTCTCGCCAAAATTCTTGTAAGACAGCAGGTCTGCTTCCGTTACCATGGTAAGGTCCTTTAACGTGGTGATATTCATCCGCTCCAGGCAGTTCCTGCTTCTCACCGAGAGTTCAAAATCAGATATTGGTATGTTAAGGACCTCGCTCTCTCTGTCCCTCGCCCTTAACCTCTCTTCATCGTAGTGCATATTTAGGGCAGCCTTTGCATCCTTTAGATAAAGGCCTGCCTTTTTGTTGTGCGGATCCACCCTAAGTACGGTCTCGAAGCATGAGACCGCTTTTCCATAATCCCCACGGTCTTCATACATTGTGCCAAGATTAATATATACGTTGATAAATATGGGTGAGAGACTCTCGCATTTTTCATAATACTCGACGGCCTTATCGTCCTCTCCCTCAAGGTCATAATTGTAGGCGACACGAAAGAGGGTCCCCGGATGCTCGGGATTGAGCTCTAACGCTTTTTCGTAATGGGACATAGCCTCGACATACTCCCCTGCCTCCTCCAGACAATAACCCCATTGATAGTGTAACTCGGCCTCTTGTTCATACGATTTAGATAGCTGCTCCACCCTCTTCAGAGCCTCTTTAAGCATGCCAGCCTTCCTCTTTACGCCCACAAGGTCCATCTCCAGGTCGAATTCCTTTTCATCATCCTTTCTCGACCTCTCAAGGCACTCCAGGGCCTTCTCATATTCCCCTAATTCCTCGTAGCATTTCCCCAGATAATAAGCGGCAATCTTCCGTGTCTTTACCTCATCCAAGGCAGCTACGGCCTCCTTAGTACGTCCCAACAGCCAAAGGCCGATGCCCAGGCCCTGGTGCAACATCTTCTTCTTCGCAGCGTCCCGGCTATTCTTTATAGCTTGTGAGAGGCTTTCTACCTCCTTCTCAAGCTTATCCTTTTCCTCTACAGAGGCGTAAGCCTTTTGTTTCAATGATGTTACATCGTCCCTGGAAATATTCTCGGATTCCAATATACTTATGTCTATCGTCGCTATATCCATTTACCCCTCTCCTCAAAACAGCAATGCACATAAAGCACCATCCTCTCGAAACGCTTTTTCTCCACGGAAACATTACTCACAAATGGCAGAAACCAAGAGGTAGGTTGTAACATGTAATCTCTAATCATTTTGTGAATGGCAAATATATGCAATACAGGTCAGAATTGCAACTAAAATTTATCTCATTTACGGATTTGACTGTACACTAAGTATATGATATAGTATCGCTTGAAGAGAAACACCCCCTTTGTAAGAGACAATATTAAACAACCGCTTGGGGGACAAGACTCACGAAGCCCATCCATATAAAAAATCTCTCTTTTGGGCCTGACATGCCTCTGGCTGTTGTGGCCGGCCCCTGTGTAATTGAATCAAGGGAAACCTGCCTTAAAATAGCAAAGCGGCTAAAGGAGTTAGTTCACGGCCTAGGTCTCCCCTTTGTATTCAAGGCATCTTATGATAAGGCAAACAGGAGTTCCATACACTCATTCCGCGGGCCGGGGCTTGATAAAGGCCTGGAAATACTTCATGAAATAAGGTCTTCGCTGGACGTCCCCGTTCTTTCGGATGTCCACAGTCCATGGGAGGTAGAAAAGGCCGCCAAGGTCCTGGATATTATACAAATACCGGCCCTTCTTTGTCGTCAAACGGACCTTATCCTATCCGCAGCGGAAACCGGCAAACCTATAAACGTCAAAAAGGGGCAATTTATGGCACCCTGGGATATGAAGCTGGTGGCTGAAAAGATACTCAGCACAGGTAACGATAATATAATCTTCACCGAGAGGGGCACTACCTTCGGATACAACAATTTGGTCAGCGACATGCGGGCAATAGTAATATTAAAAGGGATGGGCTATCCCGTACTCTTCGATGCAACACATAGTGTGCAGCTTCCTGGTGGACAGGAACGTTGTTCGGGCGGGGATAGGCGCATGGTAGAGCCTCTCGCCAGGGCAGCCGTAGCCGCAGGCGCCGATGGCCTCTTTCTCGAGGTCCATGAACAGCCGGAAAAGGCATTATGCGACCCGGCAACCATGCTGCCCGTTGATGCACTGTTTGACATGTTGAAAAAATTGAAGAAAATACGAGAGGTTGTCCAGGAAGACGTCAGGGACACTTCTACCTAAGCGGAGGTCCCTCAATTGCGTCTTAGAGACATCACAAGGACACCCAGGCGATTCCAGCGACTCTCCCACATACTTCAGGTGCTTGTGAGACACGGCTTCGGTCACATGGTTTCAGGTCTCAGGCTCGGTGAGCATCTGCCCATCGGGAAGCGATTCATCGAGAAGCGGATAGCCCTGGAAGAAACGTCTCTTGCCGCACGCATCGTACTGGTATTACAAGAACTTGGACCCACGTACGTAAAACTGGGCCAGATGCTCTCTACCAGGCCCGACATCCTGCCGTCGGAATTCATCCAAGAACTTCGCAAGCTGCAGAAAGACGTTAAATCCTTCGACCCAAAGCTTGCCAAAACCATCATCGAAAAAGAACTAAAAAAGCCCATTAAAGAACTCTTCAGCACCTTTCAGGACACCCCGATAGCCTGCGGTTCCATTGCCCAGGTACATGCCGCAACCCTGCCCGATGACACAGAGGTTGTGGTAAAAGTAAAACGACCCGACATCGAGCAGATAATCAGGGATGACATGGACCTGCTTACACTCATAGCCGAGAGGGCCGAGGGTATAGAGGAGCTTAAGCCGTTTCGGCCAGTTATGCTGGTAGGGGAATTCAACCGCGTCATACAAAATGAGCTCGACTTTATTACGGAGGCGTCCAATACCGCCAAGTTCTATAACCTGTACCGTGACAAAGAAAATGTCCGCATCCCAAAGCTGTACTGGGACCTTACAACGTCAAGCGTATTAACCATGCAGAGGTTTAAGGACATCAGCCTTTGCGATATGAAAACCATCGAGGAAAAAGGGGTTAACACCAGAAGACTGGCTGCGGAACTCCTGACAAGCTTCGTGGAACAATATTTCAAGGCCGGCATATTCCACGCTGACCCACACCCAGGCAATCTCATGGTCTCAGAGCTCGGGACCATATCCATGATGGACTTTGGCATGGTCGGCTATGTAACAGAGGACCTGAGGAGTCAGCTCACAACCGCCTTGTTCGCCCTGCTGAGAAAGGACATGGACCTCTATGTAGAAATATTTATGGACATAGGCGCCATTCCTTCGTACAACTCCAAAAATATAGACGCCCTGAAGGCTTCCCTATTGGAGACCCTGGAGAAATACAGGGGCATACCCCTGGAGAGGATAGACCTCAGGAACGCCTTCCATGACCTGATGCGGGTATCGCGGGAATATGCCCTCGTGCTGCCAAGAGACTTCGTTCTGCTCGGAAAGTCCTTCGTCACCGTTACCGGCATGGCCAGACAACTCGACCCCAAACTCGACCTCCAAAAAATGATAACACCCGTCGCCAAGGACCTGCTTAGGGAACGTCTCTCGCCTGAGCATATCAGGAGAATGGCCGGTGATGCCTCCTGGCACCTGACAAATCTGTTGGCCCAGGGTCCCAAGGAGATGAGGCAGATAATACGAAAACTGCTCGCCGGTAAGATAGAGGTGTCGCTAAGGCACGTCGAGCTTGAGTACTTCGCATACGAACTTGACCGTTCAAGCAACCGCCTGGCGCTCAGCATTATCTTGGCAGCCACGGTAATCGCATCCAGCCTGGTCATGATGGCGAAGATAGGACCTATGGTCATGAACGACATACCGTTGTTCGGCATACTCGGTTACCTCTTCTCCACCGTCATGGGCATCTGGCTGGCAATAGGGATACTGCGTTCGGGAAGACTTTGAGCAGATAAGACCTCTGAGAAAGTCAAAAATGGGTCTCCCCACAATTTAGTGAAAACTCACACGCCTATTTTTGGTGGAAAATTTTTTCAGAGTAACATATATTGAATAATTCTTGTAGGACTAAGATTTAGTCCCTTAGTCCGCCACAACTGGCAGTGGAAGATTTTCTGCCTGTCTGCCTGTAGAAGCAATTGTAGAAGAACGCATGGTGAGGTAGTCAACACCCACACCCTGTTATGCTTACAAAACAAAAGAAATTAAAGACAGAGAAATCCAAAGAGAGTGGATTCTGGAGGCGTCAGAGAAAGACGGCAGCGGCCCCTGTGCAGGAAGCCCACCACGAGTGGTACAAATTTGACACGGAAGAGGTGCTCCGCATCCTTGACAGCAATCCCAACGGCTTAAATGAGCAGGATGCCTCCGAAAGACTGAAGAAGTTTGGATTAAATGAAATCAAGGAAAAGAAGAAAACTCCGGCAATTATCCAGTTCCTCGTGCAGTTTACGCAAATTCTTATAATAATCCTGCTGATAGCCACTATTATATCAACAGTCATCGGAAAGTACCTCAATGCAATAGTTATCTCTGCAGTAGTCATACTGAATGTTGTTATGGGTTTCTTGCACGAGAGAAAGGCTGAAAAGGCCATCGCCGCCCTGAAGAAGATGCTGACGCCAAAGGTCAAGATTATGAGAGGGGGCACGACGACAGTAGTAGATTCTCGCTACCTGGTTCCCGGTGACATCTTGCTCCTGGATGTAGGTGAACTGGTACCGGCAGACTGCCGCATCTTAGAATCCATGCATTTAAAGGTCAATGAGTCCATCCTTACAGGGGAATCGCTTCTCGTTGAAAAGCATTTTGATATAATCCCGGAGACTGTCCCCGTTCCGGGAAAAAAGAACATGCTCTTTACCGGTACTACCGTTGCGAACGGTCGCGGCAAGGCAGTCGTCACCTCCACGGGGATGGATACCGAGTTTGGCAAAATAGCCGCTATGCTCCAGGAAGAGAAAAAGGAAAGCACGCCCCTGCAGAAGCGGCTGAACAATCTAGGAAAGATAATAGGCATCATTATCCCCATTATATGCATTGCGACCTTTGGTGCCGGCATCGCTCAAGGCCGCAATTTGGCTGACATGTTCCTCGTTGCGGTTGCCCTGGCAGTTGCAGCAACACCCGAGGCCCTCCCCGCCGTGGTCACAATAACCCTTGCCAAAGGCGTTACCAGAATGGCAAAGAGACATGCCCTTATAAGAAAACTATCTGCAGTGGAGACACTAGGTTCCACCACCGTAATATGTACGGATAAAACCGGCACCCTCACAGTAAATGAAATGACCGTAAGGAAGTTATTCGCCGACGGCAAAATATGGGATGTAGTGGGTGAAGGCTATAGCAAAAAAGGCTCCTTTATACACAGCGGCCGGAAGGTAAAAATAAGTGAGGGAGTGAGGCTCCTCCTAGAGACCGGCCTAATGTGTAATAATGCTGTTTGTGGCGCCCCCCCAGTGGGTGACCCAACCGAAATTGCCCTACTCGTGTCTGCCGCAAAGGCTGGGATACCAGACCTCAGAAAAGACCTTAAGGAGGCTGACGAGGTACCGTTCGACTCAGAGAGAAAAATGATGTCCGTGGTCTATGATGTGGAGGGCAAAAGGACTATGTACACAAAGGGCGCCTTAGAAAAGGTGCTGCATAACTGCACCCATATATACAGAGATGGGGGGGTGGAGAAACTGACCCAACGTGAGATTAATAATATCCTTAAGATAAACCGTGCCTTTGCGACCCATGCCTTGCGTGTCCTGGCATTCGCCACGAAGAAGTTGGAAAAGGACGCACATCCCGATGAGAAAGACCTGGTATTTCTGGGGCTGCAGGGCATGATAGACCCCCCCAGGCCGGGGGTGAAGGACGCCCATGAGACATGTCAACGGGCGGGCGTGCAGGTCGTTATGATAACCGGAGACCACAAGGACACCGCTGTTGCAGTGGCAAAAGAGATTGGCCTCATTGATACAGGTACGGTTCTAACCGGTGCAGAGCTGGATAAGCTTGACGACGATAAATTTGTAGAGGTCGCCCCGCAAGTCAGGGTCTACGCCAGTGTATCTCCCTATCATAAGGTCAGGATCACAAATATGTATAAGAGGATGGGCCATATAGTCTGCATGACGGGGGATGGGGTAAACGATGCCCCCGCCCTTAAAGGGGCCGACATAGGAGTGGCCATGGGAATAACAGGCACAGACGTCACTAAAGAGGCCGGTGACGTCGTCCTTACCGACGATAATTTCTCAACCATAGTCTCAGCCATCGAAGAAGGAAGGGGGACATACGAAAACATACAAAAATTCGTGTACTACCTCCTCTCAACCTGCTTTGCCGAGGCTATTGCCGTCTTCACGGCTATCATGCTGTACATGCCATTTCTCCTGTCTCCCATACAAATACTGTGGATAAACCTTGTAACCGCTGCCCTGCCAGCCTTTGCCCTCGGTGTGGAGCCATATGACCCGGCTATTATGAAACGCCGCCCCAGACCCCCCAAAGAGGGTATCATTGGATGGGGTGTAGTGGGTTATCTGGTCAGCATTTCAGTTGTAACGGCTACCACCGTATTAGCCCTATTCTATTTTTATTTAATCTACGATACAGAAGTGAGGGCCAGGACCGTGGCCTTCACCTACTTTGTTACAGCCGAACTTTTCATCTCCTACAGCTTCAGGCATTTTGGTCCATTCTATCGAGTAAGCTTTGTTTCTAATAAACTGTTCTTGCTGGCCTGCGCGGTCGCTTTCTCTCTCCAGGTTGCGATTGTGTATATGCCCCTTCTCATTCCGAGATTTTATACTATATTTGACACTGTGCCGCTTTCATGGTTAGACTGGTTGATAATCATAGGGGCATCATTTGCAGTCTTTGGAGTCGTGGAGGGGATAAAGTGTTTGTACCTTTACTTTGAAAGGAGGGCCTGGCGGCCTGAAGGCCAAACGGCTAAGATGAAGAAGGCCATAACAAAAGGCACAAAAAGGGATGGTTCAAGAAAAAGAAGACAGTAGACACTCTTACTTAAAATCGTTACAACAGATTCTGATTTAAGGGAATCCGTGAAAAGTGTGTAACTAAAATTAGTCAAGCCTTTGCAAAAGTCAATTTGCTGGAAGTTGTCATTCTGAGCGAAGCGAAGAATCTGGCATTCTAGAGATTCTTCGGTCGCTTTGCTCCCTCAGAATGACAGTTATGCAGGGTTTTACAGAAGTCTCATTAACCAAGAGGGTCTATTTTCAAAGAGGGCATTGCATGATGGAGAAAACCGTTTCATATCTCTTGATAAACCACTAGACAGGAGAGATTATGGAAGTCCGCGACCGCAATCTGCTGGAAGTTCTGCTTAAATCTGAATTCGACCGCGCCAGGAGACACAAACTGCACCTATCGTGCATCATGCTGAAATTGTGTGACTTAGAGGACGCCGACAGTAAACAGGATGTAAGTTCTCTTGATTTCATAATCAATGAGTCAATAAAGCTCCTCTCGGAAACGGTGAGGAGTTCAGACATCGTAGCGTCCTATAACAAAGAAAAGTTTCTTATCGTGCTGCCCATGGTAAACGCCCACAGCACCGCCTGTGTAGCCCAGAGGGTTTGGAGGATATTCAAGGACTATTTCTATTCCAAAGGCACCACTGCCAACATACCACCTATGTGTATGGGCATTTCCAGTATCTTCGACCAGGACATAAATTCTCCAATAGACCTGATACGCTGCGCAGAAACGGCCCTCAACCGGGCACTGTCAAAGGGCGAAAACGCCATATGCCTGTGGAAAGATTTGGCATGATGCTTTTAATGAGATACCCTGCAAAAGTCAATTTGCTGGAAGTTGTCATTCTGAGCGAAGCGAAGTCGTTCGCCTTCGGCGAAAATCTGGTCTTTGTAGCGTCGGGCCTCTGCACCCGACGTTCTCTTTATGCGTCCGATGCAGAGATCGGACGCTACACTTCTAGATTCTTCGGTCGCTTTGCTCCCTCAGAATGACATCAGTTATACAGACTTTCGCAGGGGTCTCCCTATCTAATCCAAAGGAATAGTATCAATGGATTTTGAGCTGACTCCGGAACAAAAGGCCGTAAAGGAAATGACCCGGCGATTTGCCGAGGAGGAGATAGTCCCGCTCGCAAGAGAGAACGATAGAAAGTGCCGTTTCCCGCACGAAATTATAAAAAAGATGGCACCCATGGGCCTGGTAGGCGGCCCGATACCGGAGAAATACGGCGGCGCCGGACTTGATTTCATAAGCCACGCCATAGTCACAGAAGAGATTGGAAGGGCATGTTCATCGGTCAGGACGACTCTGTCCGTCCAGGTGTCGCTGGTAGAATTGTGCATCCTCAACTGGGGCACAGAGGAGCAAAAGCGAAAATACCTGCCGGCACTGTGCAAAGGTGAGTTAATCGGATGCTTTGCCCTTACCGAACCGGGCGCAGGTTCGGATGCCGCCAACCAGAGCACCAGGGCAATCTCACGCGGTGACAAGTGGGCCCTAAACGGCACAAAGACCTGGATTTCAAACGCAGGAGTTGCAGACATTGCCATCCTTATCGCACGCACCGATGCCGATACCAAAGAAAAACACGAGGGGCTGACAGCCTTTATAATAGAGTGCAAGGGGAAAAAAGGGTACTCCACAAGAGATATAGAGAATAAGCTCGGCCTTCGCTCCTCAAACACGGCAGAGATCTTTCTCGAGGACTGTGAACTGCCCAGGAACGCCGTGCTGGGAGAGGTCGGGCAGGGATTCAAGGTGGCAATGGGCGGGCTCGACAACGGACGCTTCAGCGTTGCCGCAGGCTGTGTGGGCATCTCTCAGGCGTGCATAGACGCAAGCGTCAAGTATGCAAAAGAACGCATCCAATTCGACAGGCCCATCGGCTCATTTCAATTGATACAGGACATGATCGCCAGGATGGTTGTGGACACGGAGGCCGCCAGGCTGCTTGTCTACAAGGCCGCAGACGTGAAGAATAAAGGCGAAAGAAGTACGCACGAGACCTCTATTGCAAAATATTTTGCATCAGAAGCCGCACTCAGGGCCGCCAACATGGCCGTGCAGATACACGGTGGCTATGGCTACTCGGACGAATTTCCCGTGGAAAGATACCTGCGCGACGCACGCGTCGCCACCATATATGAAGGCACCTCTGAGATACAAAAGCTGATAATAGGAAGAGACGTGCTCGGCCTGAGGGCCTTTGCGTAGAATATTTCGCAGGGGCAGGTCTTGCACCTGCCCTTGAAATTTTTGAGCATGGTAGTGGTAGATTCCGTGCCTGAATTGTAGGGGCACGACATGTCGTGCCCCTACTTAAAAATGAGAGCCGTGTAGCGTGC
>Ga0156080_108_pt1 | contig 29824 bp, 28 predicted proteins | sample RifCSPlowO2_02_FD_107733 | JGI IMG/M metagenome (GOLD analysis project Ga0156080, IMG submission 107733) | Planctomycetes bacterium RIFCSPLOWO2_02_FULL_50_16
GACCTCACCGTCATCTCCTGGGGCGCCATGATGAAATATACCCGCGAGGCGCTGGAAAAGGCGGATTATAACGCAGAGATAATAGACGTAAGGACGATAAGCCCTCTTGATTCAGAGACCATAATAAACTCCGTCAAGAAGACCGGAAGGTGCTTGATAGTGCATGAGGCGCCCCGGACCTGCGGATTTGGCGCGGAGATAATTGCTCAGATAAACGAGAAGGCATTTCTTCATTTAGAGGCCCCTGTTGAGAGGGTAACGGGCTTCGACGTCCCCTTCCCCATGTACAAGCTTGAGAATTATTATCTGCCCGATGAGAGGAGGATATTGAAGGGCGTTGAGAAGGTGATGAAGTTCTGACGGCCTTCGTGGGAGCTTAGTTTTTGGTAAAATTATATATATTTAACACACAAAGCCTCCTGCTTATTGAAAGAAACGGTGATGTTAGGTCCTTTGCAGTAGACAATGTAAAGACAAAAACTCTCAAGAAAATTATCTGTGAAAATGTGATAAAAAAGCTATATACTTATAGCCGATGAGTTTAGGAGTTATCGGAGACTAGATAAAGATTTCAAAGAGCACCATGTTGTAAATCATGAACTAGCTCAATATGTTGACGAATCTGCATATACAAACACGGCAGAAGCGTGTGCCGGATTCATTCATACGCAACTATATGATACCGTTTCCACAATTTGCAGAACAGCAGGAAATAATAGTTGAACATCGATATCGCACGAGGCTTATCTCTGCTGCGGTAACAGTTAAGATCGATGTACGGAGGAGGTGGCCACATGAGTAGAGTGGTCATAAAGGAAAGCGTTTTGCTCTGGGCGGTAGACCGCGCGGGGCTGACGCCTGACGACCTACAGCACAGGTTTCCAAAAATCCAGCAGTGGGTTACTGGTGAAAGCCAGCCCACGCTATGTGAATTAGAACGCCTGGCAAAAGCTACTTGGACACCACTTGGATTCTTCTTCCTCACTGAGCCACCCGAGGATCGCTTGCCAATTCCTTACTACCGAACGCTTGACGGTGGACCCCTGAGTAGACCCAGTCCCAACCTTCTTGAAACTGTTCAGGTAATGCAACGGCGGCAGGCTTGGATGCGCGAATATCTGACAGACCAAGGTCAGGAACCGCTATCGTTCGTGCGATCTGCCAGACTGGACGACTCGCCCGCATCCCTCGCTAATCGTATTAGACGCGAGCTAAATTTAGATAAGGGGTGGGCCGCTCAAAAACCAACCTGGACCGATGCTCTGGACACTCTCCACGAAACCATAGAAGGTGCAGGAATCCTGGTTATCAGAAACGGCATCGTGGGGAATAACACACATCGTAAGCTCAATCCAGACGAATTCCGAGGCTTCGTTCTGGTGGACGAGTACGCACCGCTTGTGTTCGTCAATGGTGCCGATAGCAAGGCTGCGCAGATGTTCACCCTTGCTCATGAGCTGGCGCACGTGTTTTTGGGCAGTAGCGCTGCATTCGATCTACGCGAGATGCGGCCAGCAGATGACCCCACAGAACAGGCGTGTACTCGCGTGGCTGCGGAATTTCTTGTTCCAGAACAAGAAATACGTCAGGTCTGGCCTTCTGTTCAGGACACTCCGGAACGTTTTCAGGAAATGGCCCGCCAATTCAAAGTGAGTGAGCTTGTGGTGGCCCGCAGAGTATTGGACTTGGCTTTAATTAAAAAGAAGGCTTTCCTGGATTTTTATGACCATTATCAGAACGATGTACGCCGCAAGGCTACCCTTCAGTCTGGAGGAGGTGACTTTTTCGCTAATCAAAACTTTCGTGTGGGGCGGCGATTTTTCTCCGCCGTGGTTCGGGCAGTCAAAGAAGGCGAGCTGCTTTATTCTGAAGCCTATCATCTGACGGGACTGTACGGAAAGACGTTCGATAGCTACGCAACCGAACTTAAGATCAGGGGTACGTTGCAATGAGAAACCCAACGTATGTTCTTGATGCCGACACCTTTATGCAAGCAGCACGACTTTACTATGCTTTTGACATTGCTCCGCCTTTTTGGCATGCCTTAATTCAACACGCACAGACTGGTACGGTACTGAGCATAGATCGTGTAAAGACGGAGATAGACAGAGGGAACGATAATCTCAAGAACTGGGCGAAGAGTCATTTTCACTCATGGTTCGCCTCAACGGATGAGAGTGATGTCATTGATGCTTACCGGCGAGTCATGCAATGGGCTTATGGCCAGACTCAGTTTGATGACGCGGCTAAGGCTGAATTTGCCAGCACAGATAATGCCGACGCCTGGCTGGTTGCGTATGCGCTGGCGAAGGGTTGCGTGCTTGTTACCCAGGAGCAGTTTGCTCGCGATGCAAGGAATCGCATCCCACTCCCAAATGTATGCCAGGCATTCGGTGTTCATCCCGTCAACACATTTGAAATGCTGCGAACGCTTGGGGTGCGTTTTAAGTAGTTGCGTAAAGATCCGAAGAAAAAAAGAAACAACAACATAAGACACATAAGAAGCCATTAAACTTGTCTTACCGAACTCCCCAAGAAACCATAAAAACTGTGACGGAAACCCCACCTAATAAGCAAGAAACCCAGTAGCAAAAAACCAAAGACAAAATAAACACTACTGTTATTTGTGTGTTAACTATATATAGTGCAGTTTTTTATAGTGTCAGGTTTTCAGTACGGCAATGGGTGTCGCAGGTCTTTAGACCTGCGTTCTGTGCCCTATAATGCTCACGGTAGGGGCGAGGTTACCTCGCCCCTACAACTGTAAAAAATTTCTAACAGGTCTCAACATGGCATATAATTTTAAATTTCCGGACATAGGCGAGGGCCTTGTAGAAGGCGTGGTCGTGGCGTGGAAGGTCAAAGAGGGCGAGAGGGTGGATGAAGACCAGGACCTGGTAGATATAGAGACCGAGAAGGCCGTCTTTACACTACCTTCACCTGCTGAAGGGATGGTGCTTAAGATACATTATAAAGAGGGCGAGGCCATCCGTGTAGGCGACGTCCTTATAACCATAGGAGAGGCGGGGGAAGAAGTGCGGAAAGCCGAGGTAAAGGAGAAGGTGTACGGAGAGGCCGTTGTGGGCGTCCTGGAGGAGGCCCCTGAGGAGGAAGAAGAGAAACCCGCCAAGAAGAGAGCTGCAGTGGAGGCGGCGGCAGCGGGTAAGGTGCTTGCCGCTCCGGCGGTGAGAAGGCTGGCGAAGGAACTCAAAATAGACGTCTCCCAGGTCAAGGGCACGGGTAAAGACGGGAGGATTACTGAGGAGGACGTGCAAAGAGTTGCAGGGAAAATACCCCCTGCTGAAAAAGAGGAGAAAGAGGTTGAGGTTAAACAGGTAAAGAAATATGACATGTATGGTTACATTACAAGAGTCCCCCTGAAGGGCGTTAAAAAGGTAGTGGCGAGAAAGATGCGCGAGGCCATATCAAATGCCGCACTGGTTACCCATCACGATGAGGCCGACGTGACGCATCTCGTAGAGGTGAGAGAGAGGCATAAAGAGTATGCAAAGGGAAAGGGGATAAGACTTACTTATATTCCATTTGTAATAAAGACGGTGATTGAGGGTCTTAAGAGGTACCCCTATCTTAATTCGACGCTGGAGGGCGTTGGGGGCGAGGAATATATAATACTTAAAAAATATTTTAACATCGGCGTCGCGGTTGACACGCCGGACGGAGTCATTGTGCCGGTGATAAAGGGTGCAGACCAGAAGACCGTTCTGGATATTGCAAAAGAGGCCGAGGGGCTGGCGGAGAAGGCGCGGGAGAGAAAGATTGACCTGGCGGACCTGAAGGGGAGCACTTTCACCATAACCAACGTGGGTTTTATCGGCGGTACGTACTTCACACCCATACCAAACCACCCGGAGGTGGCCGTACTGGGCCTGGGCAGGATAGAGGAGAGGCCCGTAGTAAGGGGGGGAAAGGTGGTGGTACGGAAGGTTATGCCCCTGTCACTGACCTTTGACCACAGGGTGGTAGACGGTGCGGATGCCGCAAGGTTTGTAAACGCCGTGAAGGAATACCTCGAGGACCCTGACCTGTTCCTGGTGGAATTGGGCAAGCAAACAGGCTGATTAATTTAACGAACCTTTTCTCCAGACATGTATACATAGTAATATGCCAGCCAGGTGGTCATCATACCGGCCGCAATCGGGATCAGAAAGGTAGTCCAGAAAACGGCAGCATCCCAGCCCGGTATGTTAGGTGTAGTAAACCGTGAGATAATCTTTACGGCAATCAGGACGTGAAACAGGATTATTATAATCCTGTTATTTCTTCCGGTCGCCTTCAGTCTTTTCCAGTCCAGCATTTTATTTAATATTGATTCTCCGAAAGTTGCTGTAATGTCCGCTGCCATTCTGAGTGAAACGCGTAGCGTGGGTCCACCTTAGGCGGACTGCCACGATTACGTGCTTTCCTCAGGGTGACAATTGTGCAGGGTTTTTCAAAGATTTCACTATGGTAGAGTCCCGTGAAAATTCCATCAGCAGACTGCGGGGCCTAGCCTGTAAATTCACGGGGATTAAGTGGTATCTTACGAAGAGACCCTATGATTAAAGGCGTAACTAAGCTAGGGGGTATTATCGTTTGTAAAGTCCCACAAGTTCTGCGCTGGCGAGGATGTGACCCTCAATGGCCTTTTCTACGTCTCTCTTTGTCTTCCCCGGCGGTAAGTCTAATTTGGCGTCCAGTGCATATAGTTTGAAGAAATACCGGTGGGCCGGTCCTCGCGGCGGACAGGGTCCGCCGTAGCCGATGCTGCGGAAGTCGTTTGTTCCCTGTTTGGCTTCGTTATCGAGGGTTTTCGTCTTTGGCACGTCTTCGGGGAGACCGCTCGTATCGGGTGGGAGGTCGTACAGCACCCAGTGAACCCACGTGCCGCCGGGGGCGTCGGGGTCGTCACAGATAATGGTAAAGCTCTTTGTCCCCTTCGGCGGGTCATTCCAACTCAGGGGGGGAGAGACGTCAGGCCCGTCGCAGGTATATTTGGTGGGAATTGTGGCTTGGGCCTCGAAAGTCGGACTCTCTAACTCCAATGCCATCGCGCTGTCTCCCGCGCCAAGATGTGTTGTAGGGGCCAAGTATAGGCCGCCAGTTAAAAATATTTTGTAGAGAAATCGAATATCTTTCCAATGCATTTATAAAACCAACTTTACTCAAAGCCGCGTGTACTTTCAAGTCATTTCTTTACCATTGCCGGGTGGTAGACCGGTATATCATTAAGGTAATGGATATGCTTGACTTACGATATTGGAGGGGTATACTCTAGCAGTGCTAAAATTGTGCGATGTTATACCCTGATGTCTTTTATTTGAATATAGTGTTGCCTGCACCAAGTACTTAGGATTGATACCGTAGAGGGCTTACGGAAATGTCTCTTAAGCTAGGACCTGTAGTAGGTTCCACAACTCACAAGGAGGCCAAGATTTGGGTGCAGACCCATCGGCCTGCCAAACTTGAGTGTAGAGTTTATACAGACCCGGGTGGCAGCAAGCAGGTTCCTGATTCGCCTTTCGCTTTTCAAACAGAGGAGAGGATCGGCTGTACTGGTGTGGTGACGGTTGCTCTCCCGCAGGGTGACAGCAAATATTACTACGGTATTTTTGAGAAAAAGGGCAGCAGTTCAGTAGCAATATCCCAAATCAATTCGTTTCGTTCATTTCCAGACCCAAAGAAAAAGATTGAGAGTGTCTCTTTTGCCCTTGTCTCATGCAACAAGCCAACGGATTTCAAGTACGAAAAGGAGTTAAGCCTACGGAACATGTGGAGGCATCTTTTCGTCGAGATGTCCCGGAACGACACCTCCTTCTTGCTTGCGGCGGGGGACCAGGTATATGCAGACCATGAGAGACGTAATGCATGGCAGGAAAGCGTGGATGGACCTCCTCATAAAACTCCCTTAGACCTTTATAGGGACGTGTATTATACGCACTGGTCGTTTCCGGAGATACAAATGGTCTTGGGCAATTTCCCGTCTTTCATGATATGGGATGACCACGAGATTACAAATGGGTGGGGTTCCAGTATAAGGCATGGTGAAAAGAGGTCTCAGGAAATCTTTCTGGTTGCAAGGAAGGCCTATGAGGAGTTCCAGCACAGCCACAACCCTGCCGCCCTCTCCCTCCCAAAAGATCATAAACCCACACCGGACCACAGGCCGTACTATTATGCCTTCAAATACGGCCCTGTCGCCTTTCTTGTCCTTGACCTGAGGGGTAACAGGAGGATATGGGACGGGCAGTTATTGGGGACTGATCAATGGGCGGCACTGAGGCGCTGGTTTGCGTCTAAGGAGGCCAAAGACTCCAAAATACTGTTCGTGGTCTCATCTGTTCCGATGATACATTTGAGGAGGTTGTTCGGATGGTTGTGGTGGATGAAAACGGACATTGCTGACCAGTGGTCTTCACCCCACAATACAAAAGAGAGACGGGAACTTCTTTCCCTGCTTTTTGACAAGTACGTTGAGAAAGGCAAGCGGCAGGTCTTTATCCTCGGCGGAGACGTGCATGTGGGTACCGTTGCAAAGATAACCGACCGTGCATCGGGACAGAGTATACACCAGTTTACATCGTCCCCCATCTCTAATAAGCCGGAGAGGCTTCTGGACAGCCTTCTGAAAAGATTCAGCAGCAAGTTTTCATTTAGGCTAGATAACGATGGGAACCGTTATGCGGACGTGGAAATCTATAAACGCTACCGCCAGAGGAACTTTGGCATAATTACGGTTTCATTAGGCTCTCCCCCGAATACCACATTGAAGATGTATCAGGAGAAAGAGGGGCAGCCCGACGAGACTGTAATCTAGGAATGAGAACTCTGGAAAGGGTCTGTACAGTTGTTATTCTGAGGGAGTAAGACGACCAAATGTAGCGTGGAGCTTGCTCTCCGCCTAAGGCGGATTGAACGTGGCAGCTTGTTACCACGTTTCGCTCAAAATGACGACAAGGTGTTGGGAGATTTTTTTAGAGGACTCTGTACGTGGTGCAAGGTAGTATTGCACGCGCAAAGGACGTTGCTGGAGACCGTTTTCGGCAAATGAAAAAATCTACGGTGGCTTCCGGTTACAATATCGAAGTTGTTGAAAAGGTGCCCGGATGTTTGCATCTAAGGCTCAGCGGCGATTTGTCTACAGAGAATACTTCCATGTTATTGGACGATTTAAACGCATATCTATCCGGGAAACCCCCCAAGAACGTAACGCTCGACCTGGGCGGAGTCGGTTATTTTGACAGCACGGCGGCTATTGTAATTGCCCAAACAAAGTCGGACCTTGGGGGAAAGGGTTCCAGCCTGAACCTGATAAACGTCAAGCCGGAGATTCAGGGACTGTTTGGCATACTCAACCTGGAATTGTTATTCGGCGAGAAGGCCAGCCTAAAGGAAAGACGTCCGGGCCTGCTTACGCGTGTGGGAGAGGCCGCGATAAGATTTGCGAAAGACACGGTCTTTACTTGTGCATACCTGGGAGACGTCACTCTGGGGTTGGGCTACGCCATAAGGCATCCCCACAAGATCAGATGGAATGACGTCTTTCTTTATATGGACAGGACGGGGATAGAGGCCATACCCATTATTCTCCTGATCAGCTTTCTTGTCGGTTTTATAATGGCCTTTCAGGCGGCCGTCCAGCTCAGGCAGTTTGGTGCGGATATCTTTGTTGCCAACCTGGTGGGATTGTCCGTCGTCAGGGAGTTAGGTCCGCTCATGACGGCGATAATAGTGGCCGGCAGGTCAGGTGCGGCTTTCGCCGCAGAGATTGGGACAATGAAGGTGTCTGAGGAAATAGACGCCCTGAAGTCCATGGGGCTTGACCCAACCCGGTTCTTAATAATTCCGAAGATTATCGCAACCGTCGTTACCGTGCCGACCCTGACCCTGGTATCCGATTTAGTCGGCATTTTTGGTGGTCTGGTGGTTGCGGTTACGTTTTTGGACATTACGCCATGGGGCTATATATTGCAGACCCAGAGGGCCCTTGATATATTTGATGTGTTCAGCGGCTATTTGAAAAGTATCGTTTTTGCCTTGCTGATAGCGGGCATTGGATGTATGAGGGGTTTGCAGGTTGAAGGGGGGGCGCAGGAGGTCGGCCGTTTAACCACGTCTGCCGTAGTTTCGGGCATCTTTCTCATCATCGTATACGACGCACTTTTTACCCTTATGTTTAACTATGTCGAATGGTAAGATAGGGCCATGCAGAATATACCTGTTATACAAGTAAGGAATTTGACCATCGGATACGGGGACGAGATTGTCCTCAACGACATAAGTTTCGATGTCCATATGGGGGAGATATTTATAATCCTGGGTGGGAGCGGCTGCGGGAAGAGCACGTTACTTAAACACATGATTGGTCTTCAACAACCCTTCCGAGGAAAGATTCTAATAGATGGTAAGGATTTGGTCACTACCGAAGGTAGGGAACGACTTGAGATCTTACGCAAGTTCGGTGTGCTTTTTCAGTCCAGTGCGCTGCTTGGTTCAATGACGCTGGGTGAGAACGTTGCGCTGCCGTTACAAGAATATACACAACTTCCCAAGGAGACGATTAGTTTTTTGATTCGCGCAAAGTTGGGTATGGTGGGCCTTAGCGGTTACGAAGGTTATATGCCGACAGAGCTCAGCGGCGGAATGAAGAAGAGAGGCGGCATTGCAAGGGCCCTGGCGCTTGACCCTGAAATCCTTTTTTTTGATGAACCGTCTGCCGGTCTAGACCCGATTACTTCCGTAAACCTGGACGATTTGATTATGCAGCTTAATGCCAGCCTCGGCACTACTATGGTTGTGGTAACCCATGAACTGCCGAGTATTTTTGCTATTGCACATAGAGTAATAATGCTTGATAAGAAAACCAGGAAGATTATAGCTGAGGGCCGTCCTGCAGACCTAAGGGATATGAGTACGGACCCATTTGTCAGGGACTTTTTTAACCGTCGGATTAAAGAGGGCGTATCCGGCTAGATTAGATAAGACAAGGATTTTCATTTGTTTATATAATGAGACCTTTGAAAAGGCTCCAGATGTCATTCCCGCGGAAGCGGGAATCTATGGATTCCGTGTCGAGCACGGAATGACATAGACGAAACATCTTGTAGGACTTGATTTATCGTAGGGGCGAACGGCCGTTCGCCCTACCTGGCGGATGTGATAAGTCGCGCCCTACAATCGAGATGAAATATACAAAATCCAGGGCTTTTCAAAGGTCCCGTAATAGCGGCAGTAGCTTTTGGAGGTCTTTATCATGGCCAGTGCGGCTCTCAAGGTCAGGGTTGGAATTTTCGTCATAGTGGGTATCTGCCTGGCGGTTGGGGCCGTGATTGGACTCTTTACGTGGCTGGGCGCAAGGGATACGAAAACATATGTAACCTATGTATCCGAAAGCACCTCCGGTTTGGACAAGGATGCCCCGGTCAAATACAAAGGTGTAAAGATAGGGCGTGTTTCCAGTATTAGCGTTGCCCTGGATGGGAAACTTATTGAAATCCTGATGGAGGTTGATTCGTCGTTCGATATGAGACCTGACTTTGCTGCACGCGCAAACTATGCGGGGATAACAGGACTGCGGTACATTGAAATTGAACCACTGAAGGAAGGTATGAGGGAAGATGTTAAAAGGGAAGTGGCGGAGGAAGCCTTTGATCCGGAACATCCCGTTGTCCCCTCAACCTTTTCTGACCTGGAGCAGCTTGGTACTACGGTGGAAAAGACCTTTAGGAACATTAATCAGCTTGACGTCAAAGAGATCTCCGATAAACTCACGACCTTGCTGGGTAACTTAGACGTCCTTGTTGCAGAGCTTAAGACTTCGGAGGTTATTGGGAACATAAATGCGGCCGTAACGCAACTCAATAACCCTAAGATAAGCTCAACCATTGATTATCTGGAATCTACAACTAAAAAACTCGATACGCTGTTGGAAGATATTAACACCGGGATGCTTTCTAAAGACCTGGATGTCTTTTTAGAAGAGGGGACGCTGTTGGCGCGTAATTTAAACATATTGACCTACGAACTGCGGGACACGTCGGAAATAGAAGATGTATTACAGGCCACCGCAGAAACCGTTAAGGAACTGAACCAGACGCTCAGACAGGGCGCTTCTACAATGATCTTCAGTAAACCTCCGCAACCTAGACAAATCTCTGGGGACTAGCTATGAATTTGAATCTTTTTTTGTGCACCGCGCTCCTGTTGCTCCTTACGGGGTGCCTCAGCCTGGAGCAGCCTGCGGTGAATATAGATTACTACCAGATTGAATATGCGCCGGTGAACCCATCCGCCTCAGAACAGCTCGATACGGTATTGGGTATACGCAGGTTCACCATAGCCACGGCCTATGACCATGACCGGATGGTATATAAAGAAGGCGCCTTCGAACGGCAGACTTATTACTATCACCGCTGGATTACAAATCCGGCCGAGATGATACGAGACGCGCTTATCAAGGACCTTCAGCACGCGGGCCATTACCGTGCTGTCGTGCCCGTTCCCGGTCCCACGGCATGGGATTATGAGGTGCAGGGCTACGTCCGTGAGGTCTGTGAAAACGATCTGGGTCAGAACTGGGAGAGTGTGGTAGACCTGGATATAACGTTCATCAGGACTCCACAAGAGACGTCAAAGAGGAGAGTCCTTTTCCAAAAGAATTACCGTGCCTCTGCCGCCTGCAAGGGCAAAGACCCAAAGGCGGTTGTCGCCGCCATGAGCACGGCTATGCAAGAAATCTCTGCCGTATTGCAAACGGACATCTATAAGGCCATTCAAGGAGACTTGAAGGCAAATGTGGAAAAAGACGTGAAAGAAGAAGTTAAAGAGGAAGTTAAGGAAGAAGTTAAAGAAGAGGACGTTAAAGAAGAAGGTGTCAAAGAGACAAAGGATGCCGGAAATGCAATCCGTTAGCTGGTAAAAGCCTTGTCCGCACCCCAACCTTTGGAGAAGAGTCATGCGTTATAACAGAAGGATTAATCCGTTGTTTGTAGTTGCGTTAGCTCTTGGTCTTTGTTTCCTTACTTCATGCGCGGCGAAGCCCCATGAGGAGACGGGCTTCCTAGACAATTATTCGGATATGAAACAGACCCAAAATTTCCATCGGTTTTATATTGAACCAGGCGTCGACTTCAAGGCGTATAAGAACGTAATTATCAGACCCGTCAACACTTCCTATATGCCCGAATTTAAGTGGTATGACGTAAAATACGACGAAAAGGAGTTAAAGGAAATTACCAATTATATAGAGCAGGAGTTTGCCCGTGCATTGGGGAAGTCCTATCTTATCGTTAACGGGGGCCATAGCTATACGGGTAAGACGCTGACTCTTGAACTGGCCCTGGTGAAGCTTGCCCCGGTGGATGCCGCAAGCAATGTCGTATCCAGCGCCGTTATCATGATGCCGGTTTCCAAGGGAGAGGTCGCTGTAGAGGGGCAGCTGGTGGACGCTGATACCGATAAAACCGTGCTTAAGTTCACAGATGCAAGATACGGGAAAGATAGTATCGTGAACGTAAAGGATTTTGGAAAGTTCATGCATGCAAAGGATGCCGTAAACGAGTGGGCCAATGAACTCTACGGCGTCATGCAGGTGGGAGAGGCCGAGAGGGAAGGGTATTTGGGTGGCACCCTTGAACTTAAGCCATGGTAATGATACAACGGCATGACAGTTAAGTGGCCTTTGATATTCGTATTCAACGGGTATCATGTATCTTCTTGTGTCGGGGTTTAACTTGTTAATTCCCTGTAGCTTGCTACAGGGTTTCCGTTGTCATTCCGCACTTGATGCGGAATCCAGAATGGTTGTGTTACGGGATATGTTTCTGGATTCCTGCTTTTGCGGCCCCTGATTTAATCAGGGGGACACAGACGAAATTTTAATAAATTCTTTAGATACCCTGCAGCTTGCTGCAGGGAGGTTCATTATACTGAAGTCCTGCAGGTTTACATCGGGGCGTGGCTCAGTCTGGCTAGAGCGCGGCGTTCGGGACGCCGAGGTCGCTGGTTCGAATCCAGTCGCCCCGACCACTCCTTCCCTGAATAATTAAACGCCTGGCACTGGGCGGGAAAACAATACCTTCCATCCGAGATTATGACTTTTCCCTTATTGCCGAAAGGGTCTTTTCTTTCACACCAATAATGGTCAGACCGACTACTTCTCCTTTTTCTTCACTATACCTTACAATGACACCTTCTCCCACATCAACACTCACTGCCTTGGTAGGCTCACCTATGCTTATATAAAGGACGTCCGCATCCTCATCATAATCCCAATCTAAATTCTCTTTCTTTTCTAAAATCTTTATCGTTTTCATGCGGCTTCTAAACAACTATTTTTGTGGAGTCCAGCGACCATGCTGCTGGAGAATTCCCATTGACACGGTCAATTGATTCCACAATCTTATCTTTTACTGTTTTAGCAACGGACGTCGGGTGCGGAGACCCGACGCTACACCAGTCTCTCGGGGAAGCCGAACATGACGTTCATGTTCTGGACGGCGATGCCGGAGGCACCCTTTAGCAGGTTGTCTATGGCGGAGATTATTATTACCCTCTTATCCGCCACACGGGCGGAAATGTCGCAGAAGTTCGTGCCTACCACGTCCTTTGTACTAGGCGGCTCATCATCGGGGTCTTTTATGCGAATGAACGGTTCATCTTTATAAAATGCCTTCATCTTATTCGTCACGGCCTCGGTAGTGGTCAAAGACTTCAGTCGTGCGTACACGGTTGACAAGAGTCCGCGGTCCATGGGAACAAGGTGGGGAATGAAGGTGATCTTTACCTTCGTATTTGTCGCACGCTCCAGAATCTCTTCCATCTCAGGGAGGTGGCGGTGGCCGCCAACCCCGTATGGTTTTAAGTTTTCGTTGCACTCGCAGTACATGGACTGCTCCGACACGTCCCGGCCGCGCCCGGAGACGCCCGACTTTGAGTCAACAATTATATCCGTCGGCTCTATCAGCTCCCTAACTATAAGCGGTGCCAGCGCCAGTATGACGGATACAGGATAACAGCCGGGGTTGCTGACCAGCTTTGCCTTTCGTATTTCCTTCCTGAACAGCTCCGGAAGTCCGTAAACGGCCTTCTTGAGTCCGTCAGGGTCGGTATGGGGTGACTTGTACCACTTCTCGTATGAATCGGCGTCCTTGAAGCGGTAGTCTGCACTGAAGTCTATCACCCTGTAGCCGGCCTTTATATACTTGGGCACGTACTGCATAGCCACGGTTTGCGGAAGTGTAACAAACACCAGCTCAACCCCCTTCGGTATATCCTCAGGCTCAAGACCCGCCGTCGGAAGGTCTATCTGCTGCTTAAGGGAGGGGAAGATTTGAGATATGCGCGGATTTCCCTCCCGCCTTGCGCCCAGGTAGGCTATCTCTGCCTCCGGGTGGCGGAGCAGCAGCTTTATCAGTTCCAGACTGGTGTACGCCGTAGCGCCGGCTATCCCTACCTTCAATTTTTGTTTCTCCCCAAATTACTCAGGCCAATAATAGCACCACCCTTATAAATGTCAATTCAAATGGATTTGGCATCTCTGCAATCCACATTGTAGCTGCCCCATTTATGGGGCGTTATAGGCTCGATTTACCAGCGAGTATTCATTTGACACAAGTTTTGGCCTCAGTAGAATTGGGGTATGCATCCGCGCCTTACTGTTTGGTCTCAACAGTTTTGTAAAAAGTGGTACTTGGGGCTGTTACTTATCCTCTATTGGCTTGGGTGGGGAATTGTACAAGATTGGTTTTTTGAATATGCACGCAAATATATTGAGAATCATTCTGGTTCTTTAGTCTTAATTTTGGAGTTCATACTAAGGCATTACCAACTAATACCTTGGCTCTTAATACCTATCGTTATAATAGTATTAATTATATGGACATACATTGAGGCTGTACATATTGAGGATAAAACTAAAACAGATAAGCCTTCAAAAGAAAAATCAAAGCTTTCAGTTCAAATTCCTTTTATAAAAATTTTGCAACCTGTGGGAAGCACAAATTATGAAATATTCATGGCTGCGGAAATATATAATCCTAATCAACGTCCAATGACAATACATTCGAAACTGATAATTGGGAAAGAAGAAAGAGCAGTTAACCATGAAAATATAATGGGGAAACCAGAAATGGAACTCTTTTTAGAACCAGGGAGGAATCTCAAAAGGCTTCTTATTACACGGTATCCTTTTAATCCTTCTGAATTAGAAGCACATTTAAGATGTTACGAAGTAAATGGTACTGAGGTTTTTACAGAGCCCTTAAAGCTACCTGCTTATGTTGAAAATAAAACAAAAACGGAAGAATCTGATTTATCAAGAATTATAAATGATTTAAAAAGTTATTGGGAGTTGTATTTCAAACTGGTTAAAGAAGTAATAGATGAGATAAAACAGTATAATACGCCGCTTCCTGCGGACTGGACGACAGAGAAAGGCCAAAAGCTAAAAGAATATTTAACGGAAATAGATAAGATGTGCTTGTCTTTAAAGATAAACCGTCGAAGATTGTATTTTTTTAAGCAAAAATGGGGTGGAAGCAATGCAACTTTTAAACATGTCGAATACAAATACTACTATGTAGATATAAATAGCATTGAGGACATATTAACACATTACAAACTTGCAGAGAGCTATAGAATGCTAAATAAGACACAAAAGACCCTAGAGGATAGTTATCGTAAGTTCTTGGATGAACTTGCTACATTAGAGACTACTATATCTATAAAGAAAAAATAAGTAATCAATTCTTGGAATTGCAATCTGTTAGAGCTAATAAGCTTACGAAGCGTACCCACGGACCGCTGTTGTGGTGTCTGGTCTTTGTACCAGATGTCATTTTTATTCGTCCGGTGCGGAGACCGGACGCTACAGGGATTTAGTATGGGCTACCCTTGCGGCTGCCCGGCTATGGTCGAACGGACAGGGGCAGGTTCGCCAAAAGCGGATGTGCCTAGGGCATGACGCCTCTGACACAAATCGGACAGTTACAAATACATTGCAGTTGCAGAGTTTACTCTACTCTAAGTCGAGCAAGCTCGACCACTACACAGCCTTGTGGCAGACAAGCTCGATAAATCGAGAGCTACAAATCAGTCTTTTTCGGGCAGGTTAAAAACCTGTCCCTACATAAGTGACTCTTTTGTAGGGACAAACCTTTAGGTTTGTCCGCAAGCGGCGACTGCATCGAGGCATAATCCCCATGATATTTAAACATAACGACTTACGGGCAGGGGCACAACGTATAATATCCTTACGGTTCAGCATATCCTGGGCAGGAGTTCGCCCGAGGCCATGAGCACTACCCGTCTTCCGCCGATGTTCGTCCTGAGTACGACTGAGCCTTTATGGTCATTCGTAACCCGTCCTATCTTGCGGGCATCCCTGCCAAGGGGATGTGAGCGCAGGGCATCCACCGCCCTATCTTCGCCGCCGGAGGCAACAAACGAAAGAAACCTGCCCTCGTTTGCTATATACAGCGGGTCCAGGCCAAGAATCTCACAGGCGCCCCTCACCGGTTCGGGGACGGGGATACTGTCCTCCCAAATCTCAATGCCTACATTCGCAGCGCTTGCAATCTCATTGAGCACAGACGATAATCCGCCGCGTGTGGCATCTCTCAGACAATGCACCTCCGCCCCGGATTTGAGGACCTTTTCTACGGGGCCCCACAGGGGGGCCGAATCACTCTCTACATTCGTCTCAAGATTGAGCCCCTCTCTTGCAACCATAACGGCTATACCGTGGAGGCCGATAGCACCGTTCAGAATTATATTGTCTCCCGACCTGACCGCCTTAGGCGATATACCTTCATATTCGACCGTGCCGACACCCGTAGTATTAATGAATATCCCGTCCGCACTGCCTTTCTCCACCACCTTGGTATCGCCCGTTACAACCATTACATCGGCGTCCTTGCAGGCGTTAGAAATTGACTTAACTATCCTGGCCAAATCGGCCATCAGGAACCCTTCCTCTATAATGAAAGAAAGGCTGAGCATCAGCGGTCTTGCCCCGCACATCGCCAAGTCGTTCACCGTACCGTGTACCGACAGACTGCCGATGTCGCCGCCGGGGAAGAAGATGGGTTTTACCACAAAGGAGTCCGTGGTAAATGCAAGTCTGGAATTACCAAGCTCAAAGACTGCGCCGTCGTGGAGCAGTTCAAGATATTTATTTTTAAGCGCAGGCACGAACAGCTTGCTCACTAACTCGGCGGAAGGGATGCCGCCGCTTCCGTGGGCGAGGGTAATCTTGGCATCAGTAGAGAAGGGGGTGGGGCATAAGGGGTTGAACTCGGCCAAGGTTTCTTAAACCCTCCTATAGTTGAAATATGCGGCGCATGCACCCTCGGAGGATACCATGGGCGCACCCAGGGGCCTTTGGGGCGTACAGCGTGTGCCGAAGGCCGTACACTCATTGGGCTTTTTAAGTCCCTGCAGTATGTAACCCGCAATACACTCAGACGGCTCCTCCACCGTCAGGCCGTTTAAACTGAACAAACTCTCGGCGTCAAAGTCCCGGTAGGACTCCCTCAGCGCAAGCCCGCTCTTTGGTATGACGCCGATACCCCTCCACTTTCTGTCCGCCGCCTCAAAGACCTCGTCCACCGCCTGCTGCGCCAGGACGTTGCCCTCCGGTCTTGCCGACCTCCCGTAGGCGTTTTCCACCTCGCACCGTCCCTCCTCCAGTTGTTTCACCAGCTTATACACGCCGAAGAGGATGTCCAGCGGTTCAAAGCCCGTTATCACTATGGGCACGCGGTATTTCTTCGTAATCCTCTCGTACCCCCCTTGTCCTATTACGGTGCTGACGTGTCCGGGGGCCAAGAAACCGTTTAGAACCAGGTTGGGCGTAGAGAGGATGGCCTCAAGCGCCGGCGGGACAAGCACGTGCGCCACCAGGGCGGAGAAATTCTTTATACCGAGTTTTTTGGCCTGGATTATGGCCATGGCAACGGCCGGAGCGGTGGTCTCAAAGCCTACGGAAAAGAACACCACCTTTCTGTCCGGGGATTCCCTGGCTATCTTTATGGCGTCGAGGGGCGAGTAAAGTATCCTGACGTCCGCCCCCTCCGCCCGGCTGGTAATGAGGTTCTTCTCGGAACCAGGCACACGGAGCATGTCACCAAAGGAGCAGAATATAACCTCAGACTGCGAGGCTATATACACAGCCTTATCCAGCATCTCGATGGGGGTTACACATACGGGACATCCCGGACCGTGTATCAGCGTGATTTTGCTGGGGAGGAGCGTGTCTATGCCGAACTTTATTATGTTATGGGTCTGGCCTCCGCAGACCTCCATAATAGTCCAATCCCTGTGCAAGATGTCTGTTATTGCCCTTATGTATTTCCGTACAGGCTCAGAGCCCCTGTATTCATCAACGTATTTCACAGCCCTATCTCTTTCAGTGTATCGAATGCGTCTTTGGCCTTTTCCTCGTCAATCTTGCTTATTGCAAAGCCTATATGCACCAGTACCCAGTCGCCCTCCTGCACGTCGTCCAGATATGCAAGACAGGTCTCCCTTTTTGTCCCGCCGAAATCCACGACGCCCATCCTCAGACCGAGGGCGTTGTCCTCTATCTTTACTACCTTTCCCGGAACGCCTAAACACATATTGAGCCTCTAAAAATTCTGCAAGGTTGTACTGCAAACATCTTACGTCTGGTACAGAGACCAGACGCTACAAAAGCCTTGTTAAAATCAAGGGCACCGCAGGGGCGTATTGCAATACGCCCCTGCGAGTTTTGCGGACAGGGCTAAAGACCTGTTCCCATTTTTACACGCTCGATAAATCGAGCAGAATAACAAGGTGCGTCGAGACGCACCCTACAATATTATCTGTAGCGTGCGAGCCTGCCCGCACGTAATCATGGCAACAAGCTGCCACATACATCCTTTGCTCAGAATGACACACGCTGTAAGAACAGCCTTACAACAGTATTATGCCATCTTTACCCCTAGAATGTGTCCGGCCACGGCCACCTGCCCAAGAGAGATGCCGCCGTCGTTGGGAGGAATCCTCTGGTGGGTATAAACCCTGAAACCCTCGTTTTCCAGTTCTCTCACGGTTCCCTCCAGCAGATACCTGTTCTGGAAGCAGCCTCCTGAAAGCACCACCTTTTCCACCGCAACCTTCCTGGCCACCGCCAGAATCATCTTGGAAAGTGTGTTGTGGAACTTGGCCGCGATAACGGCTGTATCCAGACCATCATGAAGGTCGTCTACAATTCCGGATATAATAAGACGCCAGTCAAGTACCATCGGTCCCCCGGTCTCATCATCTAAAAAAAAATCATAGTGTGCCGAATCCGCCAGTGGCGAATAGTTTCCACAGGCCACGAACTCAAGCTCCATGGCGCCTTGACCTTCAAAGCTGGTCTTCTGCCTTATGCCCAGTATGGACGCGACTGCATCAAACAGCCTGCCGGCGCTGGAGGTAGCGGGTGAATTAATCCCCTTCTTAATCATCTCCAGCAACAATTTTTTCTCTTTCGCCTCGAAGGATGATATTGACGGGATTTCACCGAATTCCTCGACCCTGCCGCCAAAGGTCTCAAAGAGTACGGAAAGGGCGCTTCTTCGCGGCTCCTTCACAGACCGTTCAGAACCGGGTAGCCTGAAGGTCTTTAGATGGCCGACCCTCTGAAAAGACGTGTAATCGGCCAGCAAGAACTCTCCGCCCCATACCGTACCGTCCGTTCCGTAACCCGTGCCGTCCCACGCAACGCCAAGCACCCGGCCGTCCAGCTCGTTCTCCATCATGCACGAGGCTATGTGTGCGTGGTGGTGTTGAACCGGAATGACCGGCAATCCGTTTTTGCAGGCCCATACGGTAGAGAAATAATCGGGATGCAGGTCGCAGGCCACCGCCTCCGCCTTGTAGCCGAACAGCCTGGTGAAATCCGAAATTGTCTGCAGGAAGGCATCCTGGGCCTCCACGGTCTCAAGGTCTCCGATGTGCTGGCTTACGAACACGCTGTTCCCCAGCGACAGGGCGACGGTGTTTTTCTGGTGGCCACCCACCCCCATCACCCTTGGAAGCTCTTTAGAGTGTCTTATCGGCAGGGGCGCATATCCCCTAGCCCGCCGGATAACCATCTCCCTGCCAAGCACAACCCTTGTCACAGAGTCGTCCACGTACCTTGCTATCGGCCTGGTGTGAACGAGGAAGCCGTCGGCGATATCCCGAAGTCTCCGCAATGCCTCCCCGTTTTCAGTGCATATCGGCTCGTCAGTCAGGTTGCCGCTTGTGGCAATAAGTGGTATCTGTGCCCTTGAGGAGAGTACCAGGTGGAGGGGTGAGTACGGGAGCATGACGCCGAGATATGGGTTTTCAGGCGCTACAGCCCCGGCCACATCCGTGTCCCCACGTTTTCTTAACAACACCACCGGAGATTCGGGAGAGGCAAGCAGTCTCTCCTCCATGGGAGATACCTCACAGTACTTCTTGGTCATCTCCAGCGAGGGAAACATCAGCGCAAAGGGTTTTTCCTCACGCCTCTTCCTCCTCCTGAGTTCAAGGACGGTCTTCTCGTTCCTTGCGTCTGCAACCAGGAGAAACCCGCCAAGCCCTTTAACGGCAAGTATTTTACCCTGCAGCAACAGTCCGGCGGCCCTCATCACCGCATCGTCCTTTTCGGCCAGGACTTTTCCGTCCTGCGCCCACAGCTCGACGTGCGGGCCGCAGACCGGGCAGGCGATGGGCTGTGCATGGAACCTCCTGTCCTCAGGGGACTCATACTCCGCGCGGCAGTCGTCGCACATCTCAAATACCTTCATTGTGGTATTCGGTCGGTCGTATGGGAGGGCATTTATTATTGACAGTCTTGGCCCACAGTTTGTGCAGTTGGTAAAAGGGTAGAGGTGCCTCCTTTCCTGCGGGTTAAGTGTTTCTTTCAGACACTCATCGCAGGTGGCTATGTCGGGCGGTACGACAGGGAAGATTTCTCCCCCCTCGATGCTCTTTGCGATACTAAACGTCTCGAGGCCCAGCGGGTCCAGGAAGGAGAACTCAAGGCTTGATATTCGGGCAAGCGGGGGCTTCTCACGCGGAAGTCTTAGGATAAATTCATTGAGCCGCTCCTCCTCCCCCTCCGCCTCTATAAGCACGCCCCAAGGGAGGTTGGTGACATATCCCCTCAGGCCCAACAGCGTGGCCAGCCTGAACACAAACGGCCTGAATCCCACCCCCTGCACCACACCGCGGATGGATACCTTAACCCTCTTCAAGGAGCTAGTCTGTTTCGATTTCAAGACTCTCAAGGACTACACCGTCTCCATCAATTACCCTGGTCTTTGAAGACCTGCACTTCCCACAGCTTGGCATGCCGGGCGCATCCGTCTCAAACACGTAATCGCAGGCCAGACACCTTATCCTGGCAGGTCTTTTGACAAGTTCCAGTTCAGCCCCTTCTGCAACGGTACCCCGGGAGCAGAGAATCAGGGTATCTCTAAGATGTTCCGGGTTTGTGCCGGAAAGAGAACCTACGGAAAGTTTCAATCTGACCACCCTTTTTCCGTTACGTTCCCTTGATTCCCTGTCTACTATGTCAAGGATGGCCCTGCAGCTCTCGATATCGTGCATAACTAACGTACCAAGCTAAGACCTGCGAGTTTCAGAATGTAGCTGCCCCATCTATGGGATATACAAATAGGTTCATAAATCAGGCAACCGTAACCGATGCTACATCTTTTAACGTGCCAGACAAGCTGGCACGCTACACTGCCCCAACAGCTGCAAGTGTCTCCCTCAAGTGACGCACTAAGTTTGTGTCGCGTGCGAGTTTATCTCGCATGTTTTTTAGGCCCTCTATGTCGTGCATATCTTAATCCACCGGGTTTTTTAGGCCCTTTACTTCCTCAAGGAGCATCTCTATCAGTTCGTCCAGCCTTGCAGACACGGGTTCAGAAAGGTCAAGCCCGACGTCCACCGTCTGAGGCTGGATGCCGAACAGGCAGACCCTCTTGGGCAGGATGTCCTGCAGCCTCGACAGTGCCAAGACCTCTCGAAGGCCAATCTGGTGGGCAGACAGCTTTCGTGCGTTGTAGAAATCGTTGATGTCCCCGGACTCTATGCGGAAAAGCTCCCCCGGTCTTCCTCCACGGTCTACGGCGTCTATTATGAAGACGGCCTCACGGCCTTCCAGGTAGGGGATAAGCGTCAGACCCAGCGTGCCGCCGTCCATTACCTCAACGTCGTCCGGCAGCGTGTGTTCATCCCTTATCTTTTCCACCACACGGACCCCTACACCTTCGTCCCTTAGCAGGATGTTACCGACACCCAGTATGAGAATTTTTTTCACGCTACGAGACATCAGCGAGTCTCTCAAATCAAATTTTTTTGTAGTCGTGCGGTTGTCGCAGGTCTGAAGACCTGCGGCACCCGCCAGGCAAAAAATCGTCGGGTACGGAGACCCAACGCTACAAAGATATCGTTAAATTAACCAACACCTTTCAAACCAAACGGTAGACAACGAAGTTTTACTTCGTTGATATGCGCTGTGTAGCGGTCGAGCCTGCTCGACCTAAAGCAGAGTAAACTCTGCCGCTACGGCGTATTCGCAACTGCCCGATTTATCGGACTGCAACGGGATCGTAGTTGCTCGATTTATAGAGCCTATAATGCCACATAATGGGGCAGCTACTACTTTAAAGATGGTGCGTCCAGACGCACCCTACCAGGGCAACCGCAGGGGGTTGCCCTGCAAATTATTTTTGTAGCTGCTCGATTCATCGAGCTTAAAAGCCTCATGAATGGGGTAGCTACACAGTCGGTAGGAGCACAATTTTTTGTGTTATCGCCCCACGGCTATTTACGGGTCTCAAGCCTTTCCTCTTCAATGAACTTGTAACCGTCAAACATGGCCTCCACAAGACCGTCCCTTTCACTCATGGAACACAGAAACACGGAATAGACGTGGTGGATAAGGAACATTAAAAAGATGTATGTCAACAGGTGGTGAACGAGCCTCAACTCCTGGGCACCAAAGGTTGCTACCAGCCAGCCAACTCCGCCGCTGTATTGTAAGGTATACAGGGCGTGACCCGTCAGGATTTCTACCAGGCACAACACATAAATAGCCGCATATGCCATCCCGGCAAGTGCGTTGTGGCCTATAGACCCCGGGCTTTTAAGCCTGAGGAAGAAGTACCACTTGAGCGTCTCGAACGCATTCTTTTTCCTCTCCGGACTGACGGGGATTAGTCCCCTCCAGCTTGCATACTCGTTGCCTATAAACAACCAGAGGAGGCGCAAAAACACGGACAGCGAAAATACTAGGGCGGCAGTATAGTGTATGAACTTGACCTGGCTCATAATCAGTGCGCCGCTTCTTGTGAGTAGTACCGGGTTTCCTATTAAGTATCCAGTTGCGGCAAGTACGAATATGCACACAACTATCAGCCAGTGGGCCCACCTTACTACCGGCTCCCAGACGTAGACCTCTATCCTTTTCTTGACCTTCGGGCTCATACCAAAACCCCTTTTGGGCAGACACAAAGGTCTGCCCCTGCGTTAAATATCCACTCGTCCTTTACAAAATTTATCTCCTATCCCCTACGATTATTTTATCCAACCTTTACGAAATTCATCTCCCTGCCAGCGGTATCGTAGATGTGCACCCCGCACGCCATGCAGGGGTCAAACGAGTGCACGGTCCTCAGTATCTCCAGCGGTTGCGCCGGGTCCGCCACCGGAGTTCCGATGAGGGCCTTTTCTACGGGGCCTGCCTGACCCCTGGCATCCCTCGGCCCCAGGTTCCAGGTGCTTGGGACGACACACTGGTAATTGTGAATGCTCTTGTCCTTTATGTGTATCCAGTGCCCCAGGGCGCCACGTGGGGCCTCGTAGAGGCCATAACCCATTGCCTCAGGGGGCCATTCCGACGGGTCCCATTTCTCGCCGGCGTGAATCTGTAGCTCTCCCCTTCCCATGTTACCAGCCAGTTCATCCGTCCAGTCAATTATCCTCTCCGCAAGGACCAGTGTCTCCATGCCCCGCGCCAGCGTCCTCCCCAGGGTAGAGAATAGGGCCTCTATAGGGACGTCCAAGGTCTTGAGCGCATTGTCTATAAGTTCCTTCACCGTCTGGTGGCCGGAGGCGTAGGCGACCAACATCCTGGCCAGCGGCCCGACCTCCATCGGCCTGCCTTCATATCGAGGGGCCTTTAACCAGCTATACTCCCCGTCTGTGCCAATCTCCTTATAGGGAGGTTTCGGTCCCGTATATCTCGGTTTTGTTTCGCCCTTAAATGGATGTCTACCTTCTGCATTACCGCCGGAATATTCAAACCATGAACGGGCAACGTATTCCGCTATCTTTCCCTGGTCAACCGGGTGCACCTTGTCCAGCTTTTCGTCGAGAATAATGCCGCTCGGTATGAAAACGTCCGACGGGTTGTCGCTCATGGGAAATTCGCCGTACGAGAGGTAGTTGCCGACACCCCTGCCTATCTGCGCCCAATCCTTATAGAAGGATGCAATGGCCAACAAATCAGGCAGGTAGACCTTTTCCACAAATCTTTGGGCCTTTACCGCCAGGTCTCTGATAACGGCGATGCTGCCGGCGTTGAGGGCGTCTTCACTCCTTGGGTCGACAGGTGTAGATACGCCGCCCACAATCAACGATTGAAGGTGAGGATTTTTGCCGCCAAGGATCGCATGTATCCGTATAAAATCCTTCTGCCATTCCAGCGCCTCAAGGTAATGTGCCACCGCAAGCAGATTTGCCTCGGGAGGAAGTTTATACCGCGGATGCCCCCAATAGGCGTTTGAGAAGGGACCCAACTGCCCGCTCTCTACAAACTTCTTTAGCCTGTCCTGCACCCCTCTAAAGTAGTTTTTCCCGGAAGGGTACCAGTCCGAGATTGACTCGGCCAGCGCCGACGTATTAGCAGGGTCTGCCCTCAGGGCGGAGGTAATGTCTACCCAGTCCAGGGCGTGCAGGTGGTAGAAGTGAATCGGGTGGTCATGAACGAACTGTGATGCGGATATAATATTCCTTATAAGGCGGGCAGTGGGAGGAATACGAATGCCCAGGGCATTCTCCACCGCCCTTATTGAGGCCAGGGCGTGGACCACGGTGCAGACGCCGCATATCCTCTGCGCAAAAAGCCATGCATCCCTTGGGTCCCTGCCCTTAAGGATTATCTCTATACCGCGGAACATCGTTGCGCACGAGAAGGCGTCCGTGATGCACCCTTTATCAGTGTCCACCTCCACCTCTATCCGGAGGTGGCCTTCAATCCTCGTTACCGGGTCTACGACTACTCTAGCGATTTTTCTTCCTCCTTTGCAGCCATCAGGGCAGCCGCAAGGCTGCCCCTACAAACACGACATAATGTAGGGGTTCGAAATTTTGAACCCCTACTCTATGCTTAAAGCAGAGTAAACTCTGCCACTACAATGTATTTGTAGCAGTTCGATTCATCGAGCCTTTTTATCAGCCCCATAAATGTGGCAACTACAGATAAAAATTTAAAGCCCCAACTTGGCTATCTGATTTATCGGACTATTTAATATGCACTATAAAATGGAATAACCACCATTTAAAGGGTGCGTCTCGACGCACCCTACGGCTTATTTATTTTTCTCCTGGTCTTCTGCGTCTTCTCGCTTCCGTATTATGCGCTCCCTGACCCAACTGCCGGCGCCGTGCAGGAGGAAGATGGCGGCGGTCGCTGCCACAAGTCCCACTCCAATCTTGTCCGCAGATGTCGCCACACCAAACCCGGGTACCTGCGGCAGATGTTTGTAGAATGGAGACATGCTGTCCCAGAAATTCGGCTCAGCGCACCCTATGCACGGGTGCCCGCTCCCGACCGGCCAACTGGTACCGTCGTTCCAACGCACCTTGGGGCAGTTATGGAAGGTGGCAGGGCCTTTACACCCCATCTTATAAAGACACCAGCCATTCCTGTGGCCCTCATCTCCCCATTTCTCTACAAATTCCCCGGCGTCATAAGAACCACGCCTCTCACAGGCGTCGTGTATCCTCCTGCCGTAGGCAAACAGCGGCCGGTTGAGCCAGTCTCTCGATGGAATACTGCCAAACGTCAACAGATGTACCAGCGTGGCTGAAACGTTTACAACGTTTACGGGGCAGGCAGGCAGATTAATTATGTTCTTTGCGTCGGGGACTACCTGCTCGACACTCCTGGCTCCGGTAGGATTCGGCTTAGCCATAGGAAGCCCGCCAAAACAGGCGCACGTACCTACATTAATAACCGCCGATGCATCTTTGCAAACCCTTTTAGCCCTCTCCTCGGCAGTCTCTCCGCCAATGGTACAGTAGATACCTCCTTCGGCCGTCGGTATAGAGCCTTCTATTACCGCAACATATCTGCCTTTTTCCTCCTCAACGGTTTTCCACAGCACTTCCTCGGCCTGGTGGCCGGCCGCAGCCATCAACGTCTCTGAGTAATTTAAAGCAAGGACGTCGAGGACCAATTGAGAAGCGGACGGATTGCTTGCGCGGAGAAAGGACTCGGTATCGGCCGTGCAGCTCTGAAGCTCAAGCCATATGAGGGGAAGTCTCCTAGAGGATTTCAGGGCCTTTTCCACCCTCGCTATGGCATCCCATGGAAGCGCCAGCGTGCCCACCATGAGGGTGCAGAAGCCCAGAAAATCTCGGCGCGTGAGACCTCTATCCAGAAACTCTTCGTATATGGATTTCTCCATCATAATCCCTCAAGTTATCTGGTGCGGCCCTATATCGAGATACGAATATGACAGTACTATAATACATTCTTAACTACCAAGTCAACGACTGGTATTTTTATCCATACGTTGGCCGAAGTGAAAAATCGGTTTAATTTATCGTTGGTTTGACATCTTATATGAAAAGGTGATAAAATAGCTTATTAAGGAATTGACGATGCGCATTGCGGACTACATATTCAAGAGACTGAAGGAAGAGGGTGTGGAGTACACCTTCGGCATCCCCGGCGATTTCATCCTCCCCCTCTATGCGGCCCAGGAGAGGTGCGGGATGAAGACGATAGTGGTAACACACGAACCCTCTGCTGGTTTTGCCGCCGACGTGTACGCAAGAATCAGGGGGCTGGGATGCGCCATCGTCACCCAGGGAGTCGGCGCGCTCAATATGGTCAACCCAATCGCCCTTGCCTACGCCGAGGAGTCTCCGGTTATCGTGCTTACCGGGGCCCCGGAGATATGCGGCCGAGACCCAAATAGACTTTTCCACCACAGGATAAAGAACTACGAGACACAGCACAGGATATATCAAGAGGTAACTGCCTCGACAGCCGTCTTAAACGACGGTGTCACGGCCATTTCGGAGATAGAGAGGGTGATCAGCACCACCAAAAAACTCTCTCGTCCCGGTTACATTGAGATACCCAGGGACATGGTTAACGTAGATGCCCCGCCCAGATGCGTCCCCACCTATGGAGGGCCCGACAACAGGAAAACAGTATTGAAAGAGGCGCTGGAGGAAATAGTTACCCGGCTAAATAACAGCCGCCGTCCGGTTATCTATGCAGGTGAAGAGATTAAACGCTTTGGTCTAATGAGTGCCCTGGTGAAGCTGATAGAGAAACTCAACCTGCCCGTGGCTACATCGCTTATGGGTAAGTCAGTCCTTCCGGAGGACCATCCGAACTTTATCGGTAATTACATCGGCAGGTTAAGCCCCAAACCCGTAAGGGACTACGTCGAACGCTCTGACTGCATACTCTCACTCGGCACGCTGCCGATAGACTTTGGAGTGGCGGCCGCATTTGCCTCCTATACCCAAAATATGATCCAGGCTACGTCAGCGCACGTGTGTGTCAGCCATCACTGCTATCAGGGCATAAACCTCGTGGATGTGGTGGAGGGTCTCCTGAAGTCGAAGGGGCTTAAAAGGCGCTCGTTCGAACCTCCGAAGAAGGGCCCGGTCAAGGGCAAGAAGCTACCGGCGGGGAAGAGGCTCACTGTAGTATCTATCATTGACGAGCTCAACAATTTTCTAACAAACCGTCACCTGGTAATCTCCGATGTCGGCGACTGCCTGTTCGCCTCAATTGAGTTGAAGACCGATATCTTTATTGGACCCGCATTTTATGCAAGCATGGGGTTTGCCGTCCCCGGTGCGATAGGCGCACAGATGGCCCTGCCATCCCGGAGACCTATTGTCCTGGTAGGTGACGGCTGCTTCCAGATGACGGGGGTTGAACTCGCAACCGCAAAAAAACTGGGGCTTAATCCCATCGTCATCATTTTCGATAACAGCACCTTTTCCACGCTCAAGGTGATGGACAGAGACAGGGATTATCTCCACGTCAATCGTTGGGACTACGTGGGTATTGCCAGAAGCCTGGGCGGCAGTGGCGCGCAAGCTACTACAATAAAAGAACTTAGAGAGGCGCTCAGCGAGGCGAAGAAGAGTAAAGATTTCTACATCATAGATGCCATCCTTGACGAAAACGACATATCGCCCACGCTGGCCCGTCTGGCAAAAGACTTCCGTCCACTCATACAATCTCTGATAGAGTAAAGAGTCCGTTCATCCAAAACAATCACGGACCGCTATGGTATCACATGCCATAAAACAATATATTTACGGACAGGGGGCGGCGCTCGTCGGTTTTGCAAGGCTTGAGGGACTGGACCTGCCGGGCACCATGGGTCTTCCCTATGCCATCTCCATCGCCTATGCCCTGCCGCTTGAAGTGATAGAATCTCTCCGTAACGGACCTACCCAGACCTACCACTCACAGTACAAGGAGAAGAACGCCATTCTAAATCTTATCGGACGCGGCGTCGTGGGGCTGATAAGGTCCGCAGGTTACAAGGCACATCTGGTTGAGGCCACCCTCGAAGACGCAGGACAAGAAAACTACATTGAGTCCTTTACCGGCACGCTCCCTCACAAGACGGCCGCCACCCTTGCGGGGCTTGGCTGGATAGGCAAGTCATCCCTGTTTATATCCTCGCTGTACGGCCCCAGGGTGCGGCTGGGGACCGTGCTGACCGACCTGCCTCTTGAGGCTGGAAATCCCGTAAGTGCTGGTAAGTGCGGGAGTTGCAGGGCGTGTATAAAGGCGTGCCCGGTCATGGCCATAAGAGACAGGGAATGGTGCGTGGACATGAGTCGCGATGATCTTCTGGATGCCCGGGCGTGCAGGAAAAAGGCCCTTGAACTCAGCGCCGGTTTGGGGATAAACGACTCACTCTGCGGCATCTGCATCTGGGCCTGCCCGGTGGGCAGAGAAGACCTTGCATGACAATTGTTCGAGACCTCCCAAAACTCTGTTCCGATGTCTCCCGTCACCACAAGTAAGGCCACAGTGAAGTAGGTCTGTAACGTCTGTAAGCGAAACTCTTCAGGTATCAAGCTGGCGCAACAACAAAATCTTAAATTAAGGAAGGCAAGAAAATGAAAGGGGTACTCGTAGTTCTGATCGCATCTGCCGCCATCGTATTTCTGGCTACCTGCCCGAGTACTGTCCGGGCAGCCGAGACCGACAAGAAAGGTTCTGTGGTAGAAATGAACTTTTCAGGCGAGGAAGGTATTCTTACCTTCATGTGCGCACCCGATTCCTCAATAAAGCAAAATCACAATATAATTGAATGAAAATAATCTATATATACTATTTTTGTATTGCATGTGATATAAGGTGGGGAAGAGGGGCTTTTGGGAATGTAAGCAAAGATAGACAGACGTCCCACCTAAGCACCCAAATATAAACAGCTTAAAGCAAATAACAGCACACAGGACCGCCATCTTGCCACAACCAAGAAGCATCCGACAGGAGTACCAATAAGGGCAGTCTGTGATACCCACCCATAAATAGTAATAATGCAAATACTTACAACTTATTGTGTTGAATGTAACTGGTGCAGGAGATTTTTGGAGATAGGCCCACCCGAATAACGATGGGTCTTGTCTACGGCAGATTCTTAAAAACTATCCGCACACTACCTTACCCTGCTTCCCCTCACCAAGGGAGGAGATAAGGGAAGGCCTTCGAGTCTGTATCGGACAGATTTTGAATCCGTGGACAGGGACAAGTCCTGTCCCTACATAACAACCGAAGTTGCAGCTGTCCGATGAATTGGGTGTTTTGCCGGTTCTGCCACTCCGCACTTTAATGCCAAACCCACGGATTCCTATTGGGGATGCCACAGGGCTTAAGCCCTGCGATGCCTGCGGGATCCGTCCCTGCCTCAATCAGGGATTCCCGCTTACGCAGGAATGACGCCTGGTACGAGAATGATGTCTGAAGCCTTTCGGCGGCTTTAGATTATAATCCTGCTATCCCCTGCAGAGCTTGGCCCGGAGGTCTTCGAAGTGGGGATTCCCGTTGAAATGAATTATTATCTTGCCCTTACCGCCGCGGTGGCATATCTGGACCTTGGTCCCCAGGGCCAGGCTCAGTTTGTCTTCCAGTTCCCGCGTATTACAGTGGTTGTTACTCTTGCCGTTTTGACGACTCCGCTGGGTGTTTCGTTTTACACTCGAGGCCAAGACCTCCACCTGCCTTACGGTCAGACCTTCGTCGAGTATCCTCTGGCAAAGTTTCTTTTGAACGGCCTCGTCCCTGGCGGCAAGCAGCGCCCGGGCGTGTCCCGAAGAGATTGTTCCACGTGAAACATGCTCCTGCACCTCCATCGCTAACTCTAATAACCGCAGGAAGTTAGCAACTGAAGACCTGTCCATCCCAACGTACTTTCCAACCGTCTCTTGTGTGAGTCCGAAGACCTCGATGAGTTCCCAAAAGGCTCTGGCCTTTTCTATGGGGTTCAGGTCTTCTCGCTGCAGGTTCTCGACTAGCGCAATCCCCAAGGACTGCTTTGGTGTGGTTTCCTTCACTATGGCG
>Ga0156080_140_pt1 | contig 25562 bp, 24 predicted proteins | sample RifCSPlowO2_02_FD_107733 | JGI IMG/M metagenome (GOLD analysis project Ga0156080, IMG submission 107733) | Planctomycetes bacterium RIFCSPLOWO2_02_FULL_50_16
AACGAATCATCCCCTGCCTGGACGTAAAGGGTGGAAGGGTTGTCAAGGGAACAAAATTTCTTAACCTCCGGGATGCCGGTGACCCGGTCGAGGTGGCAGCCTTCTATGACCAAGAAGGCGCCGACGAGATAACCTTCCTGGACATAACCGCCTCCCACGAAGAAAGGGACATAATAATTGACGTCGTGGCCGCCACTGCCTCAGAGGTGTTTATTCCGCTGACGGTAGGAGGCGGGGTGCGCACCCTGGAAGACATACGCAGATTGCTGAACGCCGGCGCGGATAAGGTCTCCTTCAATACCGCAGCGGTAAAAGACCCGGAGCTGATTAACCGCGCCTCCCGCCGTTACGGCAGCCAGTGTATTGTGGTAGCCATAGACGCAAAGCGGATTGACGGCAAGCTGCGCTGGGAAGCCTATGTAAACGGCGGCCGCACACCCACGGGTGTGGATGCCTTGGAATGGGCAAAGGAATCTGAGATAAGGGGCGCCGGTGAAATACTACTTACCAGCATGGATTGTGATGGCACAAAGGAAGGGTACGATTGCGAACTAACCCGCAGGGTCTCTGAGGCCACGAACATACCCATCATCGCATCTGGTGGCGCAGGTAAGCTGGAGCACTTTTACGATGTCTTTACCATAGGGATGGCAGATGCCGCTCTGGCCGCATCGGTCTTTCACTATAAAGAGTACTCCATACAAGACGTCAAGAACTTCCTCCGCTTAAAAGGGATCCCAATGAGATTGTAGTCCATATTCACCCAGATTTTACCTTCCGGACTATTTTTGCCGATTTGGATTGTTTCTAACAAAATTTACAAAAAAAGCCAATACTTGCTTGACAACAAACGTTGTTTTGCTATAATTTGTACAAGTTTGGTTACTTATTGACACACTATTAAAGGAGGTGACCAAAGTGGCCAAAAAAACGGCCAAGAAGAAAACAGCAGCGAAAAAGAAGTCCAAGGGGCGCTGCTAAGTAAAACGAGTTTTTTACGGCGAAGGGGATTTTAACCCGAAAATCCCCTTCGCAACTTTTTGTAGCGGTATTTTGTATTTAGTTCTTAACTCTCCATGACAGCACACCTTAGCGAAATATCTCCCATCTTTCTCAATCAAACCTTTGACTTTCACTAATCTTGTGATATACTTAAAAGCTTTAAAAGTTTAATTCCTCGACGAAAGGTCCTGTATGGCAGGATGCGTCTCCAACGAAAAGATTAGTGAAATCCAGAGACTTACAAATATCGTTGAGGTGATTAACCGCCATGTCAACCTAAAGCGTGCTGGAAAGAACTATATCGGCCTGTGTCCCTTCCACTCAGAGAAGACACCAAGCTTCTCGGTTAGTCCAGAAAAACAGCTGTACAAATGTTTTGGTTGTGGTGAGGGCGGTACGGTATTTACGTTTCTAATGAAAAAGGAGGGTCTCTCTTTTCCTGAGGCACTTAGGATATTGGCTGAACGCGCTAGGGTTGACATACCGAAGCGAAGCGAAAAAGGAAATGCAGGTAATGACAAGACTCTGTTGTACGACGTCAATAACGTCGCGGCGGAATTTTTCCATAAATGCCTGCTGGACAATAAGGGAACGGCTGTGCGGGAATATCTGCACCAACGAGGGATAAAAGAAAACTCTATCAGTAAATTTCGAATAGGTTACACCCCCGATGGTTGGGATTCACTCATACGCCTGGCTAAAACCAAAAATATACCCAGTTCCAGGCTGCATAGTGCCGGCCTCATCATAGCCAAGGACGCTGATGGGGGTTTTTACGATAGATTCAGAAACCGTTTAATGTTTCCCATCACCGATCACATTGGACGTGTGATAGGGTTTGGCGGCAGAAGCCTATCCGGTGCGGAACCAAAATACCTCAACTCACCGGAGACAATATTGTTCAGTAAGGGAAGATGTCTTTACGGCTTGGACCTTGCGAAACAGTTCATCCTTAAAGACAGAAAGGCCCTGATAATGGAGGGCTACACGGACGTCATAGTGGCCCACCAGGAAGGTATTTGTAACGCCGTGGGAGTTCTGGGCACGGCGCTCACCGTCGACCACATAAGGCTGCTTCGCCAATGGACGCCAGAGGTGACCCTTGTCCTGGACGGTGACACTGCGGGGCAAAAATCCTCCGATAGGAGTCTTGACATACTGGCAGAAGAAGAAATGGAAGCCAAGGTGGTTCAACTCCCAGAAGCCGACGACCCCTGTGATTTTATATTAAGGGAAGGGGCAAACAAGTTCATGGAATTAGTCAATGGGGCGCTCGATTTTTTCGGCTTCAAAGTGCAGATGGCGGAGGCGAAGTGGGACCTTTCGTCGCATTCGGGCAAACTTGCCGCAATACGGGAGCTCCTCAACACGGTTTTAAAGGTCCAAAACGTGCTGAGACAGCAGCTTATTGTAAAGAGCATAGCAGAAAAGATGTCCGTCGAAGAAGAGACGTTAAGGCTGGAATTAGGGAAACTGAAGTCCGCCCAGAGGCCTGGGGGAACAGATGGTGACACCCCCATAAAAACGGGTTCCGACTCAGACTACTTGGCAGAAAGAGAACTCTTGGGTCTCTTGCTCTCGCACAACGAGCTGATAAGAGAGTTTGAGACGGAAGTGGGGCCGGCAGCCTTTAGGATTGAAAATCTTAAGGAAATAGTTCACAAGGCACTGGAGATTTATCATGAGAATGGTCAAGTAAGGGAAACAGACCTAACCTCGTCATTCATCGGCAGCGAGCCGGCGAAGGTCCTTACAGGTATTACCTTGGAGTACGAGGAGGGCGATTACCGCAAAAGATTTGCCGACTGCGTCTATTACGTAAAGAGGCGAGAAAATAAAAAGGAAATAAGTTATACTAAAGAAAGAATAAGGAATTTGGATATCAACCAGAAACAGGAAGAGGCGACGCTTCTAAGAGAATTTCATGAAAAGACCAAACTGACGCATCTTTCTCGGAAGAGGGGACAATGACACGAAGGGATTTAATGGAAAAACTAGGCCAAAAAATAAAGACACTGGCTCTGCGCGGCAAAGAAAAGGGTTACTTGACCTACGAGGAACTTAATGACATTCTTCCCGACGATGACGTTGTTTCGCCGGAGAGGATAGACGACATTCTGATAATGCTGGATGAAGTAGGAATAGACCTTATTGACGAATCAGAGGCCGATAGCCGTGATGCAGCAGAGATTGAGCTTGAGGAAGAGGAGGAAGAGAAAGAAGAGGGCATTTCAGAGGGAGAGTTTGAAGCGGTTGTCCCAGAGAAAATAGACGATCCCGTAAGGATGTATCTGACCCAGATGGGCGAGATACCCTTACTAACCAGAGATGAAGAAATAGAACTGGCCAAGAAAATTGAGATAACCAAGAAGCGTATATTCAGAAAGGTATTCGCGTCTGACTATAACATTGCAGAGTATGTAGATGCCCTGGAGAATCTGAGTAACGGCGGCGCCCGTACTGAAGCGACCATTAAGGTAGACTTCACCGTAGACACGGGCAGGGAGAAGATACTCCAGAGACTGCCCAGGGAAATAAAAGCGCTTAAGGGCATAACCGAATCAAACAAAAACGATTACGGCAAAGCTCGTTTAAAAAAGACCACTGAAACGGAACGGGTACGTCTACTGAGAAAGATAAGGTTAAGACGCCGAGACGCCCTGGAGCGAATCAACCGCCTCAAAATAACGGCGAAGAAAATAAACCCCCTGATAAAACGTCTGCATCTCATATGCGAAGAGATGGAGGCTCTCCAGGAACAGATAGATAAGACAAAAAATCGCCATCGTGCCAACGGTCATTTAAGGGAACTCGACCAGACGCTTGCCCTGCTGGAGAAGAAAGTGCTGGAATCTCCCGACAGCCTCAGCAGAAAGATTACCAGTCTTGACAAGTTGTTCATGGACCACGAGACGGCCAAAAGGAAGCTCTCCAGTGCAAACCTCCGCCTAGTAGTCAGCATAGCAAAAAAATACAGAAACAGAGGGCTGAGTTTCTTGGACCTAATCCAGGAAGGGAACACCGGCCTTATGAGGGCGGTGGACAAATACGAATACAAGAGAGGCTACAAATTCAGCACCTATGCCACGTGGTGGATCCGGCAGGCAATTACACGCTCCATCGCCGACCAGGCGAGGACCATCAGGATACCTGTGCACATGATAGAGACGATGAGCAAGATTAGAAACGTCTCTAAAAGACTATTGCAAGAAAAGGGGCGTGAACCTACCATAGAAGAGATTGCGAACGCAGTAAAGGTATCCGTGCCCGAGGCGAGGAGGATAATGAAGATTTCCCGCTCACAGATCTCGTTAGACAGGCCGGTAGGCGAGAGCGAGGATAGTTCATTCGGCGATTTCATAGAGGACGAAAAGGCCGAATCTCCCGTGTCCGCCGCCACCCATGAGATGCTGAAGGAGAAGATTGACAACGTCCTAAATACGCTCAGCTACAGAGAGCGAGAGATCATAAAACTTCGCTACGGCATAGGCGACGGTTACACCTATACTCTGGAAGAGGTGGGAAAGAAGTTTAACGTCACCAGGGAAAGAGTAAGACAGATAGAGGCAAAGGCCGTCCGAAAGCTGCAACACCCTATCAGGAGTAGGAAGTTGGAAGGATTCCTCGATGGCATTGGAAGTAACCAACAAAGAATCTAAGCTGGACAGGTTGGAGACTCTTAAAAAACTCCAGTCCATTGACAATAAAACCCATGAATTGAACAAGCAGAAAAAGGCGTTGCTGAGCCGTGTTGAGGAGAAGAATAATCAGATAGAAGAGGCAAAGGCACGTCTTGCAAGCAGACATGAAAAATCCGTAAATTCCCAGAAAGAAATAGACATGAAAAATCTGGACCTTAAGTGCATAGAAGAAGGAATACAGAAATCCAGAGTTAAGCTACTCCAGATAAAGAACAATAAAGAATACAGCGCCTTTCTCTCGGAAATCGGCGGCAAAGAAGCGGACAAAAGCCTCCTGGAGGATCAGATTCTCTCCATGATGTCCGATCTGGAACGTCTGACCGCTGAAGAAAAAGATTCGGCAAAAGAGGAGGAAAAACAGAAAAAGGAGCTGGCTGAGCTCAAGGCGGCGGTAGATGGAGAACTCGCAGTAATAGATAAGAATATTGAAGGGACGCAGACCGAATGGGAAGGAATCGCACGGCAGGCCGACAAAGAATCTCTCGTCCAATATAAGCGGCTGATAGAAAAAGACGGCCAAGCGGTGGTGGAGGTCTCGGGACATACATGTGGGGGTTGCTACATGCAAATCACACCCCAGACCCTCAATCTGCTCCTCAGAAAACAGGAGCTTATACTGTGTAAGAACTGCGGTAAGATCCTCTACCTCCAGGAGGGATAGCGGCCTGGGAGCAGGCGAGGTGACCGCTCGCCCATCTTCGGTGCGAGAGGAAAGTCCGAGCTCCATAGGGCAGGGTGGTGGGTAACGCCCACCGGGAGCAATCCTAGGGAAAGTGCCACAGAAAATATACCGCCCGTCATTTGGTTCGAGGAAACGAACCCCTGTCTAAAGACGATAGGTGACGGGTAAGGGTGAAAAGGCGGGGTAAGAGCCCACCGCGGCCCTGGTGACAGGACCGGCAAGGTAAACCCCACCCGGAGAAAGGCTAAATAGAGGGGAATGAAGCGGCCCGCTTCGTTACTACCCCCGGGTAAGCCGTTTGAGGTACGCCGTAAGGCGTATCCTAGATTAATGGTCACCCACGACAAAACTCGGCTTATTGCCTGCTCCCAGGTCTTTTGTCTGCTAGCGTGCCATACCTTACACCAGGGGACTCACTGGACAAGCTTCACCTTGACTGCGGCAATCTCCAGGACCAGGTCTTTTGCGATATCTGCGATGTGTTTCTGCCATGTCTCTGCGTCATCGCTTAACAGCGGACTGCCGGAACGATTGTCGGCAAAAAGAAACAGCGTCTCATCAGTATTTGCGTCCTTCAACCTCCCTTCCACCTGGACGTGGGTCGGGTCAACCGGGTATCCCATCGCCAATAAGGTCCCCCAGTTCGTCAGCTTATTGGACTTATCCAGTTGAGTAAGGCCGGTTTCCAAGACTAGGGTATTCTCAGGGAGATTCCCTTCATTTGGCGTTATTACCCTTAACAGCAGTCTGCGCTTGATTTCGTCCTGCAGGCTTTTTGTGAAATAATCGGCAAATTGAGAACCCTGTTCCTCGCTCATAAGATCCGGATTTATCTCCACGGGTTTAATGTATATTTTGCGGTATCTTCCTATGTTAAAGTCCGGATTTACCCATACCCTGTCCAGCTCTTTCCCTCTCGTCAGCTTGTTACGGGTGTCTTCGTGTACGTATATATCCTGTGAGCCGCGCGTAGATACCTCATCCAGATATCCGTATTCAGTCACGTGACCGGCACAGCCCAAAAGGGTTGTTATGGCCAGAAAAGGAAGGAACACTGTCCATCTTAAGATCAACATAGGTCTGTATCCCCACTACAAGATGATGACGGGAACAACCGGTATCCTGCGATGCGTTGCATTTCAGCGGCGGAGTTCCATAAAAAATCCTTTCACAATAAGGACTACGCCGAGTAAGTACAGGCTTACTTCAAGTGCTAATGCTATCATGGTAATACCGCCAGAGAGGATAAGTAAAGATACGGAAAGCCATAACATCACCGCACATAAAAGACACAAGACAGGCATCATGCCCGGGTCGTTCATTTTTGGTTACCTATTTTCATGTAAACGCAAACTAGTCCTTTCGTTCGACCTTCGATGTAGTACCGTTAGGAAAGATAATCCAGGATTCACCGGTCTGCCTGTTAGTTAAAACAGCCCTGCCAAAGAGCCCCGAAGTACCTGGGTCCATCGGAACAACCGTGTAAAGACCCTCCGGAGCGTAAGGTTTTCCCAAATCATAAAGCCCCTTGAAGCCGTAACGCCCTCCAGAAATAGATAAAAGGAATTGTATCACCACTATCGCCAGTATTACTACCAGCAAACAGCTGGTAAGGCCGGGCGTCCAAGAGCCTTTTCTGTTCTCTTCCATAGACTCTTCCCCTAGTCTAATAGACCCGATAACCCTCCACACTAAACAGGACGTCATTCTACCCCGGAACCGGAAAACAAAAAAGAAATTATTAAGGGCTAATATCTTCTTCGCCAACACCCTCCCACCAAGAGAGGGCGACGAGAGAAAAGCCCTTCGAGTCCACCCTGGACAGACCCTGGAGTTTACCAAACCGTTACCGGATTTTTGAAGAATTACAAGAGGCGGTCTTTCCTTCAGCATGACGTATTTGTGCAACTTCGCCTTGCCTAAAAGGGTGCCGGGGCAGGAAAGATACTTGTTTGTAATAATTAAAGTCTATATAATATGCCCCGTCCCTGGATAAACAAAAGCTTAACGGGGTACCTGCTATATGCGTACAGTTGGCTCTAAGTATAATCCAGTCCAGCAGCAATTAATTACAAATAAAATCCTGTCCATCAGCGAACAGCTATATGACAGGGTAAAGACGGAACGTCCCGACGAGGACGAGCATTTTTACCTGGCCACCGCATGGTTAAGGAGATTCTTCGCCGACAAACGTCCATACCTGCACGGCGACAAGCTTTCAGACGAAGAACTGGGCAACATGTCATGGACAGAGACCATGCAATTCGCCATCCTTGACCCACCTGATTCTATCAGGGCATTAAGCCTTTACATGGTACATAAAGAATGTCCAAGGGAATACCTAAAATACGTAAAAGAATTCAATAAACTGACGGAAACCGTTGTCGAGGCAAATAAAAACGGGACGTTTATGGACGTCTACAAGCAAAAGAACCCAAGAATCGTCATGAAGTCCGGGCAGCAATAGATTGTAGCCTCCCTTCGGATTGTCGCATCTCGTCCCCCACCACTTCTTCTGCACTGCCAAATCCACAGGTCAAGGCGTCTGAAAGACTACCTTTATCTAATGGCAACTCCCCTGAGGTAGATTTCCTTTCTTTCTCCGCTTCCTTGCGACAAGAATCTCTTAAGCCATTCACCCACTAAACACTTGTCTATAATAAAAAATGAATATATAATATTTTTGCGCACCTTCAACGAAAAGAGCCCTCTGAAAAAATAGCAAAATTGAAGGTGTAAATGTAGCCGCACCCTTTATGGGTGCGCATAACGCAGGCTAAAGCCTGCGGCTACCCATTGAATTGATGATTAAACTACTTTTTCAGAGCTCTCGAAAAGTGTCTCTATGGCAGGAACCGTATTATTTCGTTATAGAACTCATCTTATAGGGGCCAAAACACTTGTACACGTCGTTAGAAGACACAAGTAAAAGAATACAGGCAATTAAGGACGAGATAGGGAAGGTAATAGTGGGCCAGGAAGGGCTTATTGAAGGCATATTGGTGGCCCTTCTCTCTGAGGGCCACATCCTGTTGGAGGGTTACCCTGGTCTTGGCAAAACCGTGACTGTTAAGACCCTGGCGCGGGCGATAGACGCCAAGTTTCACCGTGTACAGTTCACCCCGGATCTCATCCCGGCGGACATCATCGGCTTTGAGATGATAGAACCCGCCACAATGAGGACCTCGATCCACAAGGGCCCGATATTCACCAATCTGCTGCTGGCAGACGAAATCAACCGCGCTCCGGCCAAGGTCCAGAGCGCACTCCTCGAGGCCATGCAGGAACGGCAAATAACCATAGGCCGTTCCTCGTATCCCCTGGAAAAACTCTTCTTCGTACTGGCCACCCAAAACCCCATCGAGGTAACGGGTACATACCTCCTCCCCGAGGCAGAGGTGGACAGGTTCATGCTGAAATTAAGGGTAAGATACCCCTCCTATTCGGAGGAGAGAAAGATTACGGAGAGACAGGTAATGGACGAAGAGCCCGAAGTAAAGGCGGTGTTCAGTCCAAAGGAGATACTCGACCTCAGGCATTACATAGCCAAGCGCACGCCGCTCAGAGACGATTCCCCAATCGTAAAATACTCCACTAGAATCGTAAGGGCAACAAGACCCGAGGAGGGTACAGACGGTTTCATAAAGGGCTTGGCGCTTTACGGCGCCTCCCCCAGGGCCTCTATTTCATTGGCCAAGGCAGCCAGGGCCTACTCCTTCATCAAAGGTGACGACACGGTACTCCCCGAACACGTGCAGGCCATGGCCTACCCGGTTCTAAGGCACAGGATAATACTTACCCATGAGGCGGAGTCCAGGGGTGTAGACCCTGATGAAGTCATAAGAGACGTGCTTGAAAGTGTACCGAGGTTTGAATAAATGGTCTGAATGAAGATGGATCAAAGGCCGATAAAGAAAAAAATACAACTATACTTCCGGAGACTCGCATCGAGCATATTTGAGGGCCCCTTCCCCAGCTCGGTTAGTGGTCCGGGCGGAATGGAGTTGGATCAGATACGGGAGTATCAGCCGGGCGACAGCCTCCGCTCCATTGATTGGAAGACGACGGCAAGGGCCAGAAAGCTACATATCAGGGTACGTCTCCCTGAACGAAGGACTTCGGTGCTGTTCCTCGTCGATAGGAGTGGTTCCAAGAAATTCGGCGCCTCTAAGGCCCTAAAGGAAGATGTCCTGTTATCTATCCTCTCCATACTGGCCGAGGCCATGGGGGAAAGCGGCAACCCTATCGGACTTCTTACCTTTACAGACCGAGTAGAGAGATACTTTCCCCCCTGCATGAACCAGAAACAGCTTCTTAGGCTCATTGATGCCCTTAAGAGAGACACGCCCAACAGTGCCCTCACGGACCTGGACACGGCCTTCTTCTACGTCAACGGCCTCAACCTGCATCCCAGTGTAATCTTTATACTATCCGACTTTATCGCTGAAGAGAATTATCACGCCTCCCTGGCTACCCTTGCAAAGAGACACGAGGTCATTCCAATAGTGATTAAGGACGTGCGTGAGGATGAGCTCCCCAGGGCAAAGGCATTTCTGACCGTGCGCGATATGGAAAGCCAGGAGATAGACTTTCTTGACCTCTCGCAACCCCTCGCAGAGGAGCGGCACCTCAAACACTTTATACGCCTCGGCCTGGACTACGTAACAGTAAATACAGGTGAAGACGAAAATATATGGAGAGACCGGCTCGCAAATTTCTTCCTGAAAAGGGCACGTACACGAAGGGCGGTAAGGAGATGAAAAAGCTCTTTTTCATCATCATTATACTGTGTTCGTATTCGACGTGCGTATGCGCACAGTACGACTACAAGACCCCTTCCGAACCTCCCGGACCTCCTGCACCTGGCGGCATAGTCCTGGAATCAACGCAAAAGCCCATAGAGATATGGACATTCCCAAGCACACACAGACTGGTCACGGGCAAGGCGCTGATACTGACCGTGCAGGTAATCTGGAGGTTGGGGGTAACCGTACATCTGGACGACCTGACAAGCGTGAACCTCTCACCGTTTAACGTAAATAAGGTAACCGTCGGAGATAGACAGATATTTGACAACGAACGAGATTTCAGGATTGTACAATATATCCTATCCCTTCCGGAAGGCACAAAAGAGGGTAATTACACAATACCGTCCTTCGGCATCTCGTTCGTGGACGAGGTGGAGCAAAAAGAGGGTACGGCAACCTCGGCTCCAGTGACGATAAAGAAGGTCCCGCTTGTAATAACCGGTAACGTAGATAAAGACGTCATTGATATCGGGGACGTAATGCACTACAGTCTCACAATCCTCTACGAAAAGAACACGGAGATACTGTTAAAAAACCTAAAGGAAATCAAATTTGAGCCGTTTGCCCTCTTGCACTCATCCTTCCAACATGAAGAGACGCCGCAGATAAAAAAGCTGACGGTGGACTACTACCTGTCCATCTACGAGATGGGCGGTGAGAAAAGACAATATGAGATACCACCCTTATCCGTATTTTACTTCAAGCCAAACGAAGGCAGTCGCGGTAAGGAAAAAGTCATAGAAACGGAGGAGGTGCAAACAAAGCCCATCCCAATCATAATCAACAAACTCCTCAAGACGGTAGACGTCCCCCTCGAGGGGCAAAAGGGGCCGATGGCCTACAAGAGGAGCGAGCTTTACTTCCAGGGCTACTTCGTAATATTCCTCGGCGTCTCCCTCTTTCTCTTAATGCTGGCCCCGACGGGACTTCGCCGAATCAGGGACAACCTCTTCCCCTCCCATGAGCAGCCTCCCACGACGCCTGAACTGGCGGCTGAAGAACTAAGGGTACTCCTTTCCTCCTTCCGCTTCGGCGGGGAAGGGGCCCAGGACAGAAGACACCTGGAGGGAATAGACACGGCGCTTAGGGCCTATCTTGGGGCAGTATCCGGCCTGTCCAGAGAAAAGGCATTGGCCATAACCACATCTGAGATACTCACCAAGATGCCCCCTGAAATCGCCTTATCCTCAAAGGAAATACTCGGGAGGCTGGACATACTGCTCTTTGGCAAGGTCATGGAAAGGAATAAAGTAGAGGAACTGATAAACAGGATTAAAGACCTTATCAAACCTGCGGGTGTAAATAAATGAGCCTGGAAGACCCCCTATATCTGATGTTAATACCGCTTATGTATCTGCTCCTCAGACTGTTCAGATGGCGTGGATACGTAGGCTATCCAAGTCTGAGGAGACTACCAAAGGTCTCCCCGCTAAAGACGGTAATAATAAGCCTCCCGAGAGCCTTGTGGTTCCTGGCCGTTGCATTCACGATTATCGGCATCTGCCACCCCCTGTCAGACCTGCAGGAGATAGAGGTAAACACACAAGGCAGGGAGATGATACTGGCGATTGACACGTCCTTCAGCATGACTGGCCGCGCCATGGAAGAGATAAAGTCCGTAGTTACGGATTTCATCGGGAATAGACCAAATGACCTCATAGGCGTAGTAATATTCGGTACAGATGCGGCCCTGGTGGTCTTACCTACCCAGGATTATACCCTGCTGGAGAACTCGATAACGAGAATCCAAGCCTCTCAGGTAGGTTTTCAGACTGCCATAGGCGAGGGGCTTTTCACTGCCATTACAGCGCTCATAGAAAACGATATGGGTAGTGACTTTGAGATTAAGAAGCTGCGGGAGGGAATTAATAAAGACCATCTTGACAACTATGCCATGAAGGTGGTGCAGAAGGTAACCGCAAAGGAAAACAGGATAATCATACTTTTCACGGACGGCATATACAACGTGGGCATAAACCCCGTAAGACCTTTCAGACTGGCCGCAAGACTCGGTATAAAGGTCTATGCCGTTGCAGTAGAACCCTCGGGAGAGACCGGTGTAGAGCCGGAGCAGGCCACCGAGAGGATAGCAGACCTGCAAAAAGGGGTGGCGTCAACAGGGGGTATATACTTCAAGACCAGCGGGGAGACCATAACCGGGCCACACTTCAGGAAAGAGGACTACGAGCAGGTAGCCAGATTTTACAAGGAAATAGATTCCATAGAAAGCAATAAGGTGTTGCTGGAGAAGATTACGAGCAAAAAGGACCTCTATTTTTACCCGGCGCTTTTAGGACTGGTCTGCGTTATAGGAATGGTCACCATAGAAAATATCTGGATAAAGATACCCTGAGGCAACAAAAAATGAACAGGACAAATCTTATAAAAGGGCTTGTCATTCTTTTATCCATCTGTCTTATAACCTACGGGATGGGTATCCGCAACCGCTGCCTGCTGACGGCGAAGGCCATGGAAGATATCTCCATGGGCAAGTACCACGGCGCCCTGGAAAGCTTGGGAAAGGCGAGAAACTCTATACTAAACAGAGTTCTCAATTATCTGGGCAGAGATGACCTTATACTCGAATACAACACCGGTGTAGTCCTCACGCTGTTGGAGGAGAAACGAGAGGCCGCCGCAAGGTTTGAGAAAGCCTCTACGGCAAGCGACCCTGACCTAAGGGCAAGGGCCCTATATAATGCGGCCAACCTGCTCGCCGATAACCTGGATTTCGCCAACGCCGCCCAGGGGTACGTAAAGGCACTTCAAATAAACCACAACGACTTCCAGGCAAAGAAAAATCTGGAGAGGATGCGTCTGGGCGAGCTGCAATTCTCCACCATGTTCAGCCCGGAAAAAGAGGAAAAGGAAGAAAGGGTTCAGGCCCTAAAGTTGATCCCCTGGGGCAACAGGTACAAATACAGCGGCAGCCCAAGGGTAAGGTGGTAAATGCTGGTCTTTAACAACGACGAATACCTCTGGCCCGTAGCCATATCCTGTTTCACCGTCTTCCTGCTTTACCTGTACTCCTATTGGAGAAAGAAGAGGTGGCTTAAAGATTTTGGCAGTATAGAGCTTATTGCGAGAGAAAGCCGTCTTCCCTGGGCATTCAGAGACATCCTAAAGGGTGTCTTTATCAGCCTTGCAGCCGCCGGACTCGCGCTGGTGCTGTTAGGCCCCAAGTGGCTCACCATAGAGGAACAATACGAGCATGAGGGCATGGAAATCGTCTTCGCCCTAGACGTATCCTTAAGCATGCTGGCGGACGACATCAAGCCAAACAGGCTTCAGCGGGCGAAGATGGAGATAGAAAACCTGGTGGGTGAGCTTCACAATGACAGCCTGGGCCTGGTTGTCTTTGCAGGAAAGGCATTCTCCTTACTCCCCTATCTGACCAAAGACTACGATCAAATTTTCCTCAGGATGCTGAACCTCGTAAAAGAGAATTATACACGTTTTGTCCCTTACGGCACAAATATCGGCAATGCCCTCCTAATCTCTATGGACAGCTTCAGCGATAAACCTAACGAAAAGGTGCTTATATTACTGACAGACGGTGAGGAACAGCTGGCCGTAAAGAGCCAGGCCGCTGAAGCCGCCAAACTGCTGCTCGAGAAGAAAAACATATATCTATACATGATAGGAATAGGAAATCCCAATACGCCGACCCGCATCCCGAAGAAAGACATGTACGGTACCATCGTCGGTTACGAGAAAGACCAGGACGATAAGATAATTGAGACACTGCCAAATCCGTCTTTTCTAAAGGAGATGGCAGAAATTACGGGAGGCAGCTACACACATGACGCAACGGGAGAGGAATTGAGAAAGATCTTCAGGTCCGCCGTAGAAAGTCACAGAAAAATCGTAGGGATAAGGACGAAAAACGTATTTATTGACACCTCCAGACACTTCCTTGCGGCAGCGGCCTTGTTCCTGGTTCTCGGCCTTTGTATCTAAACGACATACTACACATTATCAATAACGTTTGACAGTGCAGACTAAAGGTGTTAAACTTTTTTCGACATCCCTTGCGAGGTATAGTTAATGCATGCACTCATAAAGACGCTTACCTGTTCTCTATTATTGTCCACCTTCTTAATCTCCCAGGCAGAATCCATCGAGCTAACCCTAAGTGACAAGGATATAGAAAGTGCCATAGCGTACGGCACGGGAGGAAGAGACCTCACACACCCGGAGCTGCTCAAGGCATGGAGGGTAGACCTGGGCTATGGAGTGGGTGCGGCCACAATCATAACCCCCTTTGGAAGCTTAGTCGTACTGGCAAAAGAGAAGGCCAACCGATTCCTTGAGCCTACCGAACGTGAAATAAAAGAGACTTTAGACAAAGACAGAGGCAAGCTGGCCTTCGGATGTTCTCTCTACGGAAAGGATGCGTGGTTTGCAGACAAGTATAAAGCAGTCCTCCTGTATAAAGACAAAAAGATAGCGCCGAGCAAGGTGGAAGTCCCTCCCAGCGCGAACTACACCCGCTCTTACCCGAATTCTCCGCGCTATTGGGCCTTGTGCTTCTTCAAATTCGACATAGCCGACATAGACCCCAACACAAAGGTTACCTTGATTCTCAACGACGGCAAGGAGTTAAAATTCCCTTTTGATCTCGAAAAATTGAAATGATGCAGATAGAGAAACTGAAAAAAGACCTTGAGGGATGGGCCGCACGGTTCTTACTAAAACAGGTCTGCCGCTTCGGCTATTTATTTGAAGGCAGCAGTGTCGGCAGCGAGGTGGAGTCCTTAACCTTCCTCAAGAAGGAAGGTTACAAGTATTTCTATCAGACCTATAATAACGAAAATAAGGTCGTCTGGACCAGCCTCTTCGTCCCCTCGGAGTTACTCTTTGGCATGGGGCTACTCCCGTTCAGCCTTGAGGTCGGCGCCGCTCTCTTTGCGTGCGCAGGCTATAGCCCTAAGGGTTTAATGGAGGCGGATTCCGAAGGGATACCCATTGACGTATGCTCATTCCACAAGTCAGCCCTTGGGTTTGCCTATAAGAGCTATTTCCCCAGGCCGATCATCCATGCGGCGACAAGCAGCCTGTGCGACTCTAACCTGAAAATGATAAGAATTTGTGAGTCTATTACCAAGAAAGATACGGTGGCGCTGGATGTACCCTATGAACTAAGCGGCGAGTCGGTACGATACCTGGCAGGACAGCTCAGAAATCTCGTCAAAAGACTGGAAGAGGTGTCTGGCTGCAGAATGGACCCCGACAGACTCAGAGAGACCATGGAAAGGGCAAATATAACACGTCAGCGTATGCTGGAGGTAAACAATATAAGGGTCAGCCAGTTTTCACCGCTGATGGGGGTGAGGGCACTGGGCTTTATGCTGCCAACCTATCTGCTTTCTGGCTCTAAGATATCGGAAGAGTTCTATACAAGACTTGCTCAGGAACTCAAGGAAAAGGTAAAGGCCAAAGAGGAAAGCGGCCTGAAACCCGATAGAAAGATAAGACTGCTCTGGTTGGAACTCAAACCCTATTTCAAGAACGAGATACCGGGAAATATCGAGGTGAACAGCGACGTCAAGATCGCCTTTGAAGAGACAAACTATGTATACTGGGATGAGCTGGACCCCGACAGCCCCTACGAGAGTCTCGCCAGAAAGCTCATCTCCAATCACAACAACGGCCCGCTGGAACGAAGGATAAAGGTCATCAAAAAGCTGGTAAGGAAATATGATATAGACGGCGCAGTGGTATTCTCCCAGTGGGGGTGCAGACGCAATAACGCCGCCGTGCCCATCGTAAAGAAAGAACTCCTGCGCGAGGGTGTTCCGCTGTTGAACATAGACGGAGACTGCGTAGACAACCAAAACGTAATGGCAGGTCAGATAAGCACTAGATTTGAAGGATTTCTGGAAATGCTGAGGGCGGGAAGACATGAGCAGAAGGAAGTCATCCAGGCCTAGAACCAAGGCCCCGACCTATAAGGGGAAAAACGTCCCAACCAGGACCAAAAAGTCCTGCAGATTCTGATCCCCGTGCGGACGAACAAGCAGACGGTGCGTCAAGACACCCCATACACGGCTTTACGGCACAACTTAATCTAGCCTTTTCATGGATGTCAAGGTTGATGCTGACTAGGACATAAAGTGACATTCGGTTCCTTCGCTTTGCTCAAGGACAAGACTTTTCCCTCACAAGCTCTGGTAAATCCTCGAAAGTAGGATACTCTAGGAAATATACCAAGGTTTCCTCATCAACTTCAGGGTTTATTTTGGGCCTTCTACACACGTTACTACCTGTTTGATTATCTTTGGATGCAATATTCTTCCAGGATGAAAAGGGATAATTATTCTTCTATTTTCCTTCAAGTATATTCTGTGGCTTCCTTTTGACCTGATCATTTCAAAACCAGCCTTTAGCAGCATTTTCTCGGCCTGTAGAGGCGTTAATCTCGGTAATTTAGCCAATATTTACCTCTAAAGAAGTGTTCAATATTTCTCTACTCAGACAGGATTTTATTTCATCTTTAGACATTGTTTCTAAATACAACTGAACAGCTTCTTTTATGTTATTCAATGCCTCTTCCAAAGAATCTCCTTGGGTTTGACAACCCTCAAGTTCTGGACAATAGGCATAATAGCCACGTTCATCCTTTTCTATAATCACGCTTACTTTATATGACATGGTTGCAACCTCCTTATTTCTGCTACAAAAATCGCCACAAGCAGGTAATCCCCAATTTTCATTCTTCGGCCAATAACTTGTCTATGTACTTGCTTAGCTTTGGTTTTGTCTCCTCCCCAAAGCCTATCTCCTTCGTCTGTACCTTGCCGTCCCTGCCCAGGATAAAGGTAACGGGTATGAATTGAATGTCATACTCCTCTATTATATCGTCCCCGCCCACAAACACGGGGTATTTTATCTGCATCATTTCCACAAAGGGCGCGATTACGTCAGGCTCTGCGCCCTCCACGTTAACGGCTATAATCTCAAGTGCCTTTCCATTGTATGCACCGTACAGCTCGTTGAGGAAGGTTATCTCCTGCTTAGAGACGGAAGACAGAGTGCTCCAGAAGCTGAGGATTAACACCTTCCCTTTATTCCCCCGAACTACGTCCCGAAGTTCCCCTGCACTGAGTCTTTTTACACCCGTTGTCTTCTCGCCCGCAAGACCTGTGGACGATGACACCGGCAGCCCCAAGAACAGCAGCACCAACAATATAAAGACTCTATGTATGTGGATGTGTCTTCTTAATATTGCAGGATTCATTAACATACATTTTGAGACCTCTGAAAAAGCTTCCCAACACCATGTTGGTGATGCCATTCTGAGCGATTTGTAGGGCGAGGCGACCTCGCCCCTACGTTTCCGACAGAAGGTCAATTGTACAGACTTTTTCAGAAGTTTCCATTCAGTCGCTTTCCCCCAACAACTTAACTATTTCCTTCTCAATCTCACTCCTCTTATCTTCATAGAATCCCGTCTCCCTCTTTTTTATCCTTCCCTTTCTGTCAATATAGATATGATACGGGACTAATCTGACCCCATATGCATTCATAATGGTGTTATCTGCCAGAAAGGTGGGATAACTTGTCCCCGCCGCCGACATCAATTTCCTGGCGGCTTCAAGGTCTTTGTCAACGGACAGGCCTATAATAAGCAATCCGCGCCTCTTGTACTTGCTGTACATCCTGTTCATAAAGGGGGCCGCCTTTCGACAGTTGGGACAATCGGACATCCAGAAGTCGAGGATTATCACCTTATCCTTGTTGGCGTCAAGCTTGGCCTTAAGCCCCGGGAAATTAATCCGAGTAATAAACGGGACTACTTCCCCTTCAACTCGCTCTGCTTGAATGGAGAAAAACGCACACGCCACAAAGACCGATATTAAAACGGTTCTATACACAAGATGTTTTATCTCCAAGACCAGATACTTACCATAACGCCGCTACTCCTTTAGAAGCCTTTCAATTTCCTCTTCTATCTCATTTTTCTTCTCTTCGTTGTAGCCCAGTTCTCTTTTTCTCTCACTGCCGTCTTTCCCGAAAAATACATTGAGCGGCACGGCCTTTACTGAGTACGTACTCAGTACGTCCCCCTCTGCAAGAAAGTTAGGGTAGTTAACCTCCTTTTCTTCCAAAAAGAGACTGACCATGTCGGGTGGTGCACCCAGGGCCAAACCTATAATCTCCAAGCCTTTTTCTTTGTACTGACTATAAAGCTTCATAAGGAAGGGAACCTCCCTTCCGCAGACACTTCAAAACGGGGACCAAAAGTTTACCAACACCACCTTGCCTTTATTCTCCGCAATGCGTTCTTTAAAGCCTGAGAGATTAATCGTACTCAATGTCCCTTCCTCTGCACCGCCAACCGGCAAATAGGAAAGAAGAACCAGGGAAATTACAACAAACAAGCTGATAAACCTGCGCACGTCCAGCCTCCTTTTATAGGCGAGGCCCTTGGTTTTAGGTATTACCAACGGCCCCTAAACTAAACACACCAGTTACAAACCGCGATACCACTGCAAAAATACCTAAAATACATGCAGACGCTGCAGATTGTCATTGCGAGCCCGCCTGAGGCAGACGAGGCAATCTCGTAATAGGTTACTGCATCACTGCCGCAGTCTTTTTTAGGTTAAATGAAATATTCCCGTTCTTACTTACTTGAGCAACTATCTCCGAGCCCTCCGGGAATTTCCCCTTGAGCAATTCACTTGCCAGTGGGTTTTCTATAAGCCGCTGTATAGTCCGTTTAAGTGGTCTTGCACCGTAAACCGGGTCAAAACCCTCCTCTACCAATCTATCCTTAACACCGTCGCTTATGACAAGCTCGAGGTTGTGTTCTGCCAGTCTTTTCTTGAGGGCCTTGAGCTGTATCTCGACAATTTCTTGTAACTCCTCTTTTGACAATCTGTTAAATATAATTATGTCATCAATTCTATTCAAGAACTCCGGCCTGAAGACCTCCTTCAGCGCCTCTTTTATGCGTTCTTTCAGTTCTTCCTCTTTGTCCTTCCCGCTCAGCTCGTGTATCCACTGTGTGCCTATGTTGGAGGTCATAACGATAATGGTATTCTTAAAGTCCACGGTCCGTCCGTGTCCATCAGTAAGTCTGCCGTCATCCAACACCTGCAGCAGGACATTGAACACGTCCCTGTGCGCCTTCTCTATCTCATCGAATAATACCACCGAGTATGGCCGGCGCCTGACGGCCTCCGTAAGCCTGCCCCCCTCTTCATAACCGACGTAGCCGGGTGGCGCACCAATCAGCCTTGCCACAGAGTGCTGTTCCATGAACTCGGACATATCAATCCTCACCATGGCATTTTCGTTGTCAAACAGGAACTCTGCCAGAGCACGGCACAACTCGGTCTTTCCTACCCCGGTGGGACCGAGGAAAATAAACGACCCCACGGGTCTGTTGGGGTCCTGGAGTCCAGCCCTGGCGCGTCTCACCGCATCGGAAACAGCCCTCACGGCGGCCTCCTGGCCCACCACCCTTGCTCCGAGACTGTCTTCCATCTTAAGGAGTTTCTGCTTCTCGCCCTCAAGGAGCTTGGTTACAGGGACACCTGTCCACTTTGAGACCACCTCTGCCACGTCGTCGGCGTCAACCTCCTCCTTCAGCAGACATTTTTCTTTTTGTATCTCGGCGAGCTTCGCATGCTTCTTTTTTATCTCCTCTTCATACTCCCTGATGCGGCCGTAGCGTATCTCCGCTACCTTACCAAGATCACCCTGCCGCTGGGCGGCCTGTTCCTCGACACGGGCCTGGTCTATCTTCGCCTTTAATCCCTGTATCTCCTTTATTACACCCTTCTCGTTCTCCCAATGCGCCTTAAGCACGTTGAGTTCTTCCTTCCAGTCGGCAATCTGTTTCTCTACACGCATCATTCTATCCTTGGAGGCGCGGTCCTTTTCCTTTTTCAGTGCCTCACGCTCTATCTCCAACTGCATAATCTTGCGTTCTATCTCGTCAAGCTCAGTCGGCATGCTGTCCAGCTCAATCCTGAGCCTGGACGCAGCCTCATCAATAAGGTCTATAGCCTTATCCGGCAGAAAGCGGTCGCTTATATAGCGGTTAGACAGAGTGGCTGCCGCTACCAGGGCTGAGTCCTTTATCCGAACACCGTGGTGTACCTCATAACGTTCTTTGAGGCCGCGAAGGATGGCGATGGTATCCTCCACCGTAGGCTGGCCGACGTAAACAGGCTGAAAACGGCGCTCAAGGGCGGCATCCTTTTCAATGTGTTTGCGGTACTCATCCAAGGTGGTAGCGCCTACACAGCGCAACTCACCCCTGGCAAGGGCGGGTTTCAACAGATTCGACGCATCTATCGCCCCCTCTGCGGCACCTGCACCTACCACCGTATGCAATTCATCTATGAAGAGTATGATACTGCCCCCCGCCTCATTTATCTCCTTAAGTACAGCCTTGAGACGGTCCTCGAACTCCCCCCGGTATTTTGTACCGGCGATGAGCGCCCCCATGTCCAGCGCCATCACTCGTTTATCCTTGAGCCCCTCCGGTATGTCGCCGCTGACGATACGCTGCGCCAGACCTTCCACAATGGCCGTTTTACCCACACCCGGCTCACCTATAAGCACAGGATTATTCTTCGTCCGTCTTGAGAGCACCTGAATGACACGCCTTATCTCATCGTCTCTGCCAATTACGGGGTCAAGCTTGCCCTGTCTTGCCAATTGTACGAGGTCTCGGCTATAGCGCTCAAGCGCCTTGTATTTATCCTCGGGGTTAGGGTCCGTAACCCTGTGGGAACCACGAAAGGACTGGAGGGCCCTCAGCAACGCATCCCTTTTTACACCGGCATCCATCAGGATGCGGCCCACCGTACTATCCTGCTTGCCCGACATGGCCAGGAGGATGTGTTCCGTACTGAGGTATTCATCCTTAAGCCCCATAGCCTCTTCCCATGCCGCATTCAATATCTCATTGAGTTCCGGGCTTATATAAACCTGACCAAAACCTGCGGGGCTGCTAACCTGTGGAAGCCTCTCAATTACATCCTGACACTTCGAATATACGAAGTCTTTATTTGCGCCCAATTTTTCAAGGATTGGCCCCACTATGCCCTGTTCTTGCTCAATCAGGGCGGAGAGGAGGTGTACTGATTCTATCTGCTGCTGTCCCTTGGACTGGGCAAGCTGTTGTGCCTCTTGGATGGCCTCCTGGGCCTTTATTGTAAGCTTATCGAGTCTCATAACATTTCACAGAAACTAAAACAAAAAAGTCGGGACTAGGCCCGACCTCATATAATAATACATAAAAAAATCAACCCCGAGTGGCTAGTCCTTCACGTCGAAGTCTGCGTCAATTACCTCTTCGCCCTTTCCCTTTTCTTCCCTTTTACCGCCGGCAGAACTCGCACCCGGCCCTTGTCCCCTCTGCGCAGCGGATTCATACATGACCTGGGCAAGCTTATGAGACGCCTGGGTAAGCTCCTCGATAGCCTTCTTTATCTCTTCGGCACTATTGCTGTCCTTCAGCGATTTCAGCCTGTCCAGCGCCCTGGTTACGGCATCTCTATCGGCCTGGCTTACCTTGTCTCCAGATTCTTTCAGGGTCTTTTCCATAGTGTATATCATTTGGTCGGCCTGGTTCTTCGCATCCACAAGCTCTCTGGCCTTCTTATCCTGCTCTACATGCTTCTCGGCGTCCTTCTGCATCCTCTGCACCTCTTCATCCGAGAGGCCGGAAGACGACTTTATAATGATGGACTGCCCCTTGCCGGTCCCAAGGTCCTTTGCATTAACGTTCAGTATGCCGTTTGCGTCTATATCGAAAGAGACCTCTATCTGGGGAATACCCCTCGGTGCCGGTGGTATGCCGGCAAGCTGAAATCGGCCCAATGTACGATTATCCCTGGCCATGGGCCGCTCTCCCTGCAAGACATGGATGTCAACGGCCGTCTGGCTGTCGGCGGCGGTGGAAAAAATCTCCTTCTTGCCGGTAGGAATGGTGGTGTTTCTCTGTATCAGTGTGGTCATTACACCGCCCAGAGTTTCTATGCCTAACGAGAGAGGGGTAACGTCCAATAGGAGTACGTCGCGTACCTCGCCGGAGAGCACGGCACCCTGAATGGCCGCCCCAACGGCTACAACCTCATCCGGATTTACACCTTTTTGCGGCTCTTTTTTAAATATCTCTCTTACCAGCTCCCGTACCCTGGGCATCCTGGTCTGTCCGCCTACCAGTACGACCTCATCTACATCGTGAGGAGAGAGTTTCGCATCGGACATGGCGTTTTCACACGGTCTCTTGCATCTCTGTATCAGGCGCTCAACCATTTGCTCAAATTTTGCACGCGTAATGCTCATTGCAAGGTGTTTCGGTCCTGTCTGGTCTGCGGTAATAAAGGGGAGATTTATCTCCGCATTCATGGAGTTAGACAACTCGCATTTTGCCTTCTCTGCGGCCTCTTTCAGACGCTGATGTGCCATCGGGTCTTTCCTGAGGTCTATACCGTGTTCTTTCTGAAATTCATCCGCCATGTAATTCATAAGAATATCATCAAAGTCGTCACCTCCCAAGTGCGTATCACCGTTGGTGGAAAGCACTTGGAATACACCATCGCCCACCTCCAAGATGGAGATGTCAAATGTGCCTCCCCCAAGGTCGAAGACTGCGAGCTTGCCCGTTTTCTTCTTTTCAAGACCATAGGCAAGGCAGGAAGCCGTTGGTTCATTGATTATCCTCACGACATCCAGTCCGGCAATCTGCCCAGCGTCTTTGGTGGCCTGACGTTGGCTGTCATTGAAATAGGCAGGTACGGTAACAACCGCCTTTTCGATCGGATGACCGAGATATTCCTCTGCCGTCTTTTTTAGGTCTTGAAGGACCATGGCAGAGATCTCCGGCGGAGTATAGTCCTTACCCCTTATCTCTACCTTTACAAGCTCCTCTGGGGCACCTACTATCTTGAACGGAACGAGCTTCTCTTCCTCGGATACTTCGCTGTGCCTCCTGCCCATAAAACGCTTTATCGAGTATACGGTATTCTTCGGGTTTATGATGGCCTGCCGTTTGGCCAGTTGACCTACCAGGCGCTCGCCCTTATCAGTAAACGCCACACAGGAAGGAGTGAGCCTGCCTCCCTGGGAATTGACTATTACCGTAGTCTGGTCGCCTTCCATTACGGCAACAACCGAATTCGTCGTACCCAGGTCTATACCGATTATCTTTTCCCTCGCAGCCATCGCAAAGCTCTCCTTTCACAACTCACAAAAAGCGCCTTATTCAATGCATTGAAACGACCCAACAAATACAGAGGTATTTTTTTATAAGACGTATTATAACACGCTTATCCACCTTTTCAAGCTCACGAAAGACGGGCACTAACGGGGGGGTTATATCTTTACCACATCCTTCATCTCATAGAGGCCCGGAGGCTTATTCACAATAAGCTTCGCCGCCCTGACGGCCCCCATGGCAAACGTGTCGCGGCTGTGAGCGCTGTGAACGAGTTCAAAGGTCTCCCCAAGGTTCCCAAAGACCACCTTGTGGTCTCCCACAGTGTCCCCCACCCTTAGGGCGTGGATACATATCTCGCCTTTCGGGCGTTCGCCGACTAGACCTTTGCGGCCGTAGATGGCTACGTCCTCCAGCTTTTTGTTTGTCGCCTTGCATATCTCCTGGGCAATCTTCAGGGCCGTGCCGCTTGGGGCATCTTTCTTAAAGCGATGGTGTGTCTCTACAATCTCAATATCGTAATCATTCCCCAGCGCCTTGGCTACCTGGGCGGCAAGCTGAAAGATGAGATTTACTCCAAGACTCATATTCGGACTGATAAGACACGGTACCTTGCGGGAGGCTTCCTTAATCTTTGAGAACTGCTCCTGGCTGTGACCGGTGGTACCGATTACCAAGGCCGTACCCATAGCGGCAAAATGGACCGCCTTGTCTACGCTGGAAGCCGGTTCTGAAAAGTCGATGAGGACGTCTGCCTTGCCGTTGGATTCACGAGTTACCTTTACGCCGCACTCCTTCACCCCCAATGCGGGCCCAATATCTTGTCCCAGGAGCGGATGCCCCTCCCTTTCAAGCGCCGCTATAAGCCGAAGCTCTTTATCCTCCCATACGTTCGCCATCACCCTTGCACCCATTCGACCACAGGCACCATTAACCGCCACCTTAATCATGCGTCATACCTTTCGCTCCATCTGCCATTTTTTATATTTCTTGCTGGCATTTTGCAGAAATTCCAGCTCCTTTTTTGTAAGGTTTCCAATACCCTCGCGGTTTAGCTTATCCAGAATCATATCTACCCTTCTGCGTATCTCTACGTTTTCTCTCATCTCTCTTTCTCTTTGTCTGGCCTGCCACACAGCAACCATGTCCCAGAGTCTTGGCTCGTACCTGACAAATAAGAACCCGTAAAGCAGACCACCCAGGTGTGCGTAGTAAGCTATGCCTCCCCCGCTGGGCATAAGGCAATTCAGGGCTGTCATACCTGCAAAAATCATAACCAGGTGTTTGGCTTTTATGGGGAAGATGAACAGGATTATAGTGGCCTCGGGGAAGAACATGGCAAAGGCCACCTCTACGGCAAAAATTGCGCCCGAAGCGCCTAATATGGCGCTGTTGGAACCAAGCAGCGTACTTAATAATGCGGAAAATACACCGGCGGTAAAGTATAAGGTAAGAAACCTCTTCGTACCCACGGCCCTTTCCACATCGGAGCCGAACATCCACAAGGCAAACATGTTAATAATAAGGTGCCAGGGGTCGTATATGCTGTGAAGGAAGGTGTAGCTGAAGAGCTGCCAAAGCCAGAGGTGTCCAAACGTGTCGGGCGGGTAGAACCAGAATAGTTTTGTAAACGGGTCCGGATAGCCGTACCCAATCCCTTCAACGGGCCTGCCTCCGCTCCACTGGGTGCTTATGGAAAAAAACAGGAGCTGAAGGACGAATACGCCGACGTTGACAGAAACAAGTATTTTTATGGCCCTTGTCCACTTGCTGCCAAAGGACATGCCAAATTCCGGTGTATACCACTGACTCATACGGTTATCTTCTTTACGCTTACCTTACTTTCGAGATACTGTATCGCTATTCACTCACCGTGAATGCATACTGATCACAAACTGAGGGCTCTGAAAAATTAGTTTAATCATCAATTCAAGGGGTAGCCGCAGGCTTTAGCCTGCGTTATGCGCACCCATAAAGGGTGCGGCTACATTTACACCTTCAATTTTGCTATTTTTCAGAGGTCACAAACTACATAAACTATACAATTTTCGACATAAAAGTCAAGATGAGGAAGGGTATTGAGACATCGGGACATCTTATTTATAATACGACTTAACTTCTTAAGCTGCACAAAGTAATGCCATGAACAAGAGAGAGGCGTGGAATCTACTGACCAATTACGTCCG